>Ga0209212_1005368_pt1 | contig 15305 bp, 19 predicted proteins | sample RifGroC2_FD_183996 | JGI IMG/M metagenome (GOLD analysis project Ga0209212, IMG submission 183996) | Groundwater microbial communities from Rifle, Colorado, USA - Groundwater C2 (SPAdes) (version 2) | ecosystem: Environmental > Aquatic > Deep subsurface > Groundwater | place: Rifle, Colorado... | reverse complement strand
CACGCCCTGGTACTGGTCATACCAGGAATCAAACAGCAGCGCCTTGAGAGGAGCTGACGCATCCCCTTTTGGTGGCGGTATCTTTCTGACGATCTGCTCGAGGATTTCGTGTGTTCCGATCCCCTCTTTGGCACTGGCCAATACAGCGTCATGAGCATCAATACCGATGATTTCCTCAATTTCATGAATAACCCGCTCCGGATCGGCCGCAGGCAGGTCAATCTTGTTCAGTACAGGAAAAACCTCCAGGTTGATATCAAGAGCCAGATAGACATTGGCCAGGGTCTGCGCCTCGACCCCCTGAGAGGCATCCACCACCAGCAAACCGCCTTCGCAGGCGGCCAGTGAACGGGAAACCTCATAGGTAAAGTCTACGTGACCAGGAGTGTCGATCAGATTAAGAATGTAATCTTTACCGTCATCGGCCCGGTACTTGAGCCTCACGGTCTGTGCCTTGATGGTAATCCCGCGTTCCCGCTCCAGATCCATCTTATCCAGGAACTGGCTCTGCTTCTCCCGGTCGGAAAGCGTGCCGGTGTATTCAAGAAGACGGTCAGCCAGGGTGGACTTGCCGTGATCTATATGGGCGATGATCGAGAAATTACGCAGTCTGCTGATATCCATGAAATCCTTCAGGTATGCACGCTATAATGGAATTTTTAACAATAAATAACTATGGATGGATTGTAAAGCGGAAAAGGGTGTTGATCACGAAGCAGCATAAATCCTGTTGGCATCCATAACTGCTGATATATTCCTTTACGCACCTATTTCCTGCATGTAACCATCCAACTGAAATCGAAGCGTTTTTCACAAAAAAACGGGTCTGCGATATTCCGCAAACCCGCGTAGTTATTGGCTGGGGTACCTGGATTTGAACCAAGAGATGACGGAGTCAGAGTCCGTTGCCTTACCGTTTGGCTATACCCCAATAAGTGGACTGTCTATTTAGCAAATAAGAGGGGGTGCCGTCAAGACTTTTTAGCCCCTTGCTTCTGCGGCACCTGCTTCAATCGCCTTGACATTGGCTGGAATCAAGCGGTGATTACGCTCCGGAAGTGCCTTTTTAAGGGCCTCTTCGAGTGAACCAAGCGATAGTGCCCCGGTCTTGGCGACATAGGCCCCGCAGGCCACCATGTTGACCATGCGCACATCCCCCAGGTCAAGGGCGATCTGGTTCATCGGCACCCTGACGATCTCCACACCCGGCAGATCAACACCGTCGCAATTCACCAGCGTGGAGTTGACTATACACACGCCGCCCTGTTTGACCTTGGCAGCATACTTATCAAATGAGAGTTGATTGAGGATTACGGAAACCGATGGATGGCCAACAACCGGGGAACCGGTGTCGCCATCGGCAAAAACCACCGTACACATAGCAGACCCACCCCTTTTTTCAACGCCGTAGGCGGGAAAAAAGGAAACATTCTTGCCTTCGTGGATAGCGGCATAAGAAAGCAGGTTTCCGGCAAGCAGCACCCCCTGCCCACCGTAACCGGCGATAAAAACATCGTAACGCATGATAACTCCGGGTTATAAATTTGCGGTATTCTTGCACACACCCAGCGGGAAATATGGGATCATCTCAGCCCCTACCCTTTCGTTGGCCGCCAGAGGGTTCATCCCCCAGTTGGTTGGACATGATGCCAACGCCTCGATAAAAGAGAAGCCCCTTTTCTCTACCTGGTAGCGAAAGGCGGTCTTGATCATCTTCTTTGCCTGAATGACATTTTTAGGGCTATTGACCGCAACCCGGGCGGAAAAGGCCACACCCTCCAACTGCGACAGCAGCTCGGCCATGCGGAACGGGTAGCCGTCCTTGGTGTGGTCGCGGCCATAGGGCGAAGTGGAGGTCTTCTGGCCGACCATTGTGGTAGGGGCCATCTGTCCGCCGGTCATACCGTAGGTCGTGTTGTTGACGAAGATGACGGTGATGTCCTCGCCCCGGTTGGCAGCATGAATGATCTCCGAAGTTCCGATGGCTGCCAGGTCGCCATCCCCCTGGTAGGTGAAGACGATCCGGTCGGGTCGGGCCCGCTTGACGCCGGTGGCAACTGCCGGTGCGCGTCCGTGGGGTGACTCGACCACATCCACATCAAAATAGCCGTAAAGAAAGACCGAGCATCCGACCGAGGCAACACCGATCGTTTTATCGCGGATAGCGAACTCATCCATTGCCTCGGCAACCAGACGGTGAACAGCTCCGTGGTGGCAGCCTGGACAAAAGTGGGTCTGAACATCCTTCAGGCTTTCCGGCCTGGTGAATACCTGTTTCATATATTCCTCAATATCTTTTCTTGATCTGTTCAAAGATCTCTTCCGGCGTCGGCAGGGAACCGGCACCAGGCGGGCGGCCGTAGAAGTCGACCTCGGCATCTCGGGCTACGGAAAGTCGCACATCATCCACCATCTGACCGGTGCTGAGCTCCACATCAAGAAACCGTTTGCAGCGTATGGACAGCTCAGCATAGGCAGTTTTCGGAAATGGGAACAGGGTGATGGGGCGCAACAGTCCGACCTTCATCCCTGCCTCGCGGGCCATAGCCACTGCGGTGCGGGCGATACGGGCGACAGAACCGAAGGCGGTCACCACCAGGGTGGCGTCCTGCGTCTGAAGTTCCTCCCACCGGCACTCCTTGTCGGCAAGTTCCTGATAGCGGGCATGCATCTTCCAGTGAAAGGCTTCCATCTCCCCATCACCGAGATAAAGGGACTTTACAACCTTTTGCACACCCCCTGCCCCACGACCGCGCACTGCCCAGTCCTTTTCCGGCAATATTGCCTGAGGCCTCGGATGGGCAACAACCGACTCCTTCATCTGACCGATAACCGAATCAGCCAGAACCATGGCCGGCATGCGGTAGATATCAGACAGATCAAAGGCCAGCATGGTCAGGTCATACATCTCCTGCACCGAATCAGGGGCCAGCACAATGATACGGTAGCCGCCATGCCCGCCCCCCTTGGTGGCCTGAAAGTAGTCGGCCTGGGAAGCGTCGATGCCGCCGAGGCCGGGACCGGCCCTCATGATATCCACGATCACGCCGGGCAGTTCGGAGCCCGCCATATAGGAGATCCCCTCCTGCTTGAGCGAGATCCCAGGGCCAGAGGATGAGGTCATGCAGCGCACACCGGTGGCCGAGGCGCCCAACAGCATGTTGATGGCGCCGATCTCGCTCTCGGCCTGGATAAATTCCCCACCCAGACCAGGCAGCACGCGGGAAAGGTATTCTGGTATGTCACTTTGCGGAGTGATCGGATAACCGAAATAGTAGCGGCAACCAGCCTCGACAGCAGCCATGGCAACAGCTTCATTACCCTTGACGAAAAGTTTTTCCGGCAAAATTGTATTCATGAATTAATCCTTGAAAACCATGATGGCCACGTCCGGACACATCTCGGCGCATAGGGCACAGCCGCTGCACTTCTCGGGGTCGGAGAAAACCGCCACGGTAAACCCCAGGCTATTGGAGGTCTCGCTCATGGTGACCAGTTTCTTGGGGCAGGCAATTGTGCACAATCCACAACCCTTGCAACGCGCTTCATCAATGGTGATATATGACATAAACCGAATCCTTTTTGATCAGATCAAAAAAAAATCAATGTATCAGATTAATCACCAATTCGTCAAGCAAGCGGCTCCCGGGTATACATCTACTGCTTTCGCCATACTGGAACACAACTATGCTGATATTATTTCTTTGTCGTCACATATTGCATTGTCGGCAAAATTTACATAGTTCCTTTCCGACTGAACACCATTCCAAATAAACCGTGTTAATTAAGATCGTTATAAACATGGCATGTTCTTTGCTGTCTATTTATTTCACGTACCCAAGGAGCACATAAATTTTATTTATTAGATTCCAGAAACAATGAAGTTTTTGACATGGCAATGAATCGCTAAATCGATTGATTTGATATAACTTATTAATTAACAACAGTTGTTTTATCGAGACAAAATATTCTACCGGGCCATCCCCATGATATGGCAATAATGTCAACAGGCGCAAAACCGGCAACCTCCGCCTGCACAGGGTGTACCTAAAGACTGATCATGACCTGTCATTTAACGTACCAGCCAATATCACTGCCTAGTAGATTTGTGCACCAGATTATTGTGTCGAATAAGTTTACATTAAAAAACTTACTGGAGAGGAAAATGAAAATGAAAAAGATGCTTTCAGTAATCCTGACTGGGGCGATGTTGTTAATATCAACTGGGATGGCATTTGCTTATCCCGTCAATCTTTCAACGTCAGGCGTCAGCAATCCGGTGATCATTAATGGTACCTTTGGGACTACTTACAGTGGCGGCGTATATGCGGGATACGAGCAGATTTCGATCAACGGCATGAGTGCCATTAATGGTTTTTGTATTGATCCTGCCTTCTCAACCACGTCTACTCAGCTTTACGACATCAGACCTATTGAAGACGGTTCTGCTTACGAGAAAGCCGCATTCCTGTTTTCGCTTAGTAATCCTACTAATGCCGCCGCTGTTCAGATTGCAATATGGGAAACCGTGTTGACACCATTGGGCAAATTCACCTGGAATAACCCGACTACAGAATTACATTCCTTAGTGGACAGCTTAAAGACTCAACTCGCTAATGCTGATCTTGCAACATTCGACTTCAGTATGTATTCATTGGCCGTAAACGATATAAATGCCCGCCCGAGTGACGGCACTGGTTATCAGGACTACATCATCAACACTCCCGTCCCCGAACCAGGTACAATGATGTTGCTTGGCGCCGGCATGCTTGGCTTGGCCATCTTCGGCAAACGTCGCATGAAAAAGGATGCCTGAAAGATAAATATTCCAAGTATTGATTTATAAGGCGTTGCTTCGGTGGCGCCTTTTTTTGTTTAATCGACATCCTTACAGTCAGGGGGAAGGTCAATGTCAATCTCTATTTGTATGGATGAGTCTTTGACTTTTAGTGTTGAACAGGATATACATTTTGTCTGCGAACTGGGCACAACAAAACGGTCAACTTTTAGCTGCCGAAACAGACTACTGACAAAATATTGAGCCATGATTATGCGCCCGTAGCTCAGCTGGATAGAGTCCCTGGCTTCGAACCAGGTGGTCGGCCGTTCGAATCGGTCCGGGCGCGCCAATAAAACAATGGGTTACAGTATTTAGCTGTAACCCATTTATTGTTTATGCAACCTTTTATGCAACCTATTTATTTTTTCTGGCTTGGATGACTGAAGTCACTCCTCAATTTTGGTTATCGGGATATCCCCAAAGGTGTTAAACACCTCTTGAGGGACACTTGGCTGAACTACACTATTCAGAACATCCACCGCAGCGGCCTCTAGCAGCTCGCTGGCCTCGACAAAGGTTACGGCTCTACCCTTCTTAAGCATTCGCCTTTTAAGATCCTCTGTCCCGCACAAATAACAATCGTGGCCATGAATTACAATCTTTGCGACAAACTCACCTCCAGCGAATTCACTGTTGATCTGCCTAACGCTCTTACCCTCCAATAACTTCAGATTATATTCACGCCATTCGCCGTCAACAAATTCTTTCATGGTTAATTTATATTTGGGGGAACAAGCTGTTTGCATATCATCAACCTCGATTAGTTGTGTCACACGAAACAGCCCGGGTGAAATGTGCGGCGATTGCCGTATACTTGTCTCTAGGCATTGTGATATGAACCGCCCCCAGATTGCAGGGAGTATCCGTAAACTCCGGATGCTCTGCTTTCCACTTGTCGATAATTTGGCACATATACTCATGTCCTTTAGCAGCTTGAAACCAGAGATTTTCACCAGTCGGAAGGACGAGACAAACGACCTGGACGTATTCAGCACCAGTTAAAACAAGTGAATCGACCGGAGTTTTATTCTCATCGTTCGCTCTTTTCCGTTCTCCTACCTCATTCATGCCGTAAAATTTCATAATTTTCTCCCGGTCATCCGCCGCCCCGTTAGGCGAACAAACCAGAGAAAATATCTGTGTTGACTATTTCCTTGATTTGCCGCAATTGATAATATCTCTGCTCGACCGTTTGAGATTCACCATACAAATCACAAAGAATAGACAAACATTCGACTTCGTGCTTTCCAGGAAAAATCGGATCATGCTTTACGCTCTCGACATCAAGAAAAGAAAGATTGAAGCTACTTTTTCCGGGCAAAGAGCAGTCTGTCCCGGTTGCGGTTCGGTTGTTATCGGCAAGTGTGGAGAAATCATCCCTCATTATTGGTCCCACCTTTCTGGGCCAGACTGTGACCCATGGTATGAGCCACTTACGGAGTGGCATATTGACTGGCAGAATATTCTGAAAAAATATCGCGGAGCAGAAATTGAAAAAACCATATCAAAAGGCATGAGCCAACACAGAGCTGATGCCTTTTTGCCGGACGGGAAAATAATTGAATTGCAACATTCTGGCATCTCCCCAGAAGAAATAAGAAAAAGAGAAGATTTTTACGGCAACAAATTGATATGGGTTTTTGATGCAATTGATGCTTACGTTGAAAACAGGCTTGAGTTAAGAGAAACTGAAACTTACAACAAATACACTTTCCGCTGGAAGCATCCACGCAAGTCAATTGCATACGCAACCAGAAAAGTATTCCTTGATTTGGGGTATGGCCTGCTGTTTGAGCTTGAGTGGATGTCAAAAGAAACTCCTTGTGGCGGCAAAGGTACCTTACATAAATCTTATTTTGTCGAAAATCACAGATAAGAGAATGCCTAACAACCGCATGCACCTGACCAAAAACCGTCAGTTTCATGGTTAATTCATATTTGGGGGAACAAGCAGTTTGCATATTATCAACCTCGATTAGTACGGATCCTGCTCGACTTCCTGGGTGAATCCTTTTCTCTTAGATCGTTCGATTCCCCGGGCAACATTCTTTTCCGCTTTTTCATCATATGGCCGGATACCGTTGAACTTCAGAAACGGCCACTGTATGTCGCAAATAAATGAGATATCAGCCTCACCGTTTCTGTTTTTCAGAAGCTTCAGCAAGATTTCCGCATTTTTAGTGCGCTGCAAACTGATCATATAGTCTGCAGAGGCCTCTACGGCACCGGAACCTTTTGCACTGGACATCTGGACATTACCATCTTTCGCCGCTTCCCGTGAAATCTGGCACAGCACTATGACCGGAACACCAATGCGTTTTGCAAGATGCTTGGCTCCTTCAGCAACAGCGCTGACCCGCTCATATTCACTTCGAGTACCAGGTGCAGACATGAGCCCCAGGTAGTCAATACCGATCGCTCCAATCTTGCCATATTTGGCCCTTGCCTGTTCTGTGTAGAGCTCTATTTTATCCAAGGATAGCCCGCCCTCTTCACAGACAAGCAGTTTATTGGCGTTGACGGCGGCTAGGTCGAGCATTGTTGACGCCCGGTTTTCATGGTTGTGGTGGTGAAACTGGCTCTCTACATTAAAAGTAAACCGTTTCAGAGCAATTTGCACAGTACGCTCAAATACCCTGGTTACCGGCATTTCCAGCGAAAAAAACAGGTGATGTAGGTTTGATCTTAGACAGCCATCAAGTAACAGATTATGTAAAAAAGCGGATTTTCCCAGTCCGGAATAAGCAACAATCGTCATCACCTCACCTGGGGCAACCCCTTTGATTATGGCGTCAAGCGGTTCAAAACCAGATATGAAGCGGTTTTTATCAAGCTGGCTTACGTGTTGAGTATATCGTTCTGCCATGTCAGCCAGAGTAAGTACAGCTGCCTGACTCTTGTGTCTTTGGTTGGATACATCAGCCAGGATCCGGTAACCTTCTGAGAGAGTTTCAGTTAGATCCGCGCCCGGCTCACAAGCTTTCTGTGCAATTTCAGAAAGCCCTCGATACATTCCACGCTGCAGTGAAAGGTCCTTGACTTGCCTGGTGTAGTACCCTGTCGTTTCCGTGGTAACGATCATATCTGTTATTTCAATCAAATATGGCGCGCCGCCTGATGTCTCATCGGCTGCCCTTTTTTCAGGACGCGGATTTTTGGCCCCATGTCGCCGGATAAAATGCCACCGGCGGCGCTTTGAATGACTGTAGGTACGCCGCCGCTTTGAGTATCGAGCTTTGCAAGCAACTGCTCGGTTGCGGAAAGTCTCGCGCCCAGCTCGGCCTGGTTCTGCTTATCTGCCACTAATTTGCTGTTAACGTCTTTAAGCAGTGTCTTAACTTCGATTATCTCTTGATCAATAGCCATGATTGTTTCTCCTATAATGTTTTAAAGTATGTTGCGATTTCTCTGCTTTTTCGAGACAGCGCCCGGCGTGTCTGTTCCGGTAGTGCGAGGCGTACCGGCTTTATATCAGGCCCTATCAGCGTTTTGCGTAAGAGGGCCTTGAATATTATTTGAGCTTTTCAGACAACATCAGAATTGCGTCCCGTCTTAACAGTTCTGGAATCTGGTCAAAAGCTGCCGCCAGATCTGCAAAGACTTTTTGACGTTCGGCTTCGAGTTCATTCTTTACCTGCTCCATATCTCGCGTGAACCGGGAAAGAGCCACGATGCTTCTCTTATCCCCTGCTGCGATTTCATCAAGGCGCATGCCGGCGAACTTTTCAAAAACCAGCCTTTCCTTGACGTTCGCCTTGAAGCGCTTGGCCCTTTGGAACTTGTTTGATCCTGATCCGCCCAGGTGTTTGTAAAGACCGGAGCCCGTCAAAAATTCTGTTTCAACCTGAAAGTAATCGGCCAATTTCGCAATATTGGCCGTGGTTGGTTCCCCTATCGCCCGGCTATAATTTGACAATGCTGCGGTACTGATCCCGGTCGCGCGGCTGATCTCTTGAAGTGTTTTTGTCTTCAGTTCTTCCCCAAGTGCAAAAACTAGGTTTTCGGGCGTTACCACTTCTGCTTTCGGTCTGGACATATATTTTCTCCTGTTATGATTAATTGTAATTTTGTAGTAATATATATTTGATTAAATAAAAATTCAACACAAAAAATATATTTCTAATCTTTGTATTCACAATCGGGCTTGATACATGATCCGGTCAATTTTTCGCTGCACCAACAAGCGCCGGAATTGCAGTAGTGGGGGAGGCCCCGGCCATCGTTCGCCGTAAGTATAAACTTCTCTTGCCTTGCTACAGTAGCTACACCTGCTACAGTATTCAGGCTGTCATTATTCGGAAGTGTAGCAACTGTAGCGAGTGTAGCAGGGGTAAGGATACGGAAGGACTGTATGTCGCGGTAAATGATCCCTTCGGCAAAGATGTCGGCGTAGCACCTGAAGATCTGGTTGGGAAAAATGACTTTGACATCTATCCGCCGGAACTTGCCGCCAAACACGAAAAAGAGTCCGCGGAGGTCATGTCATCCGGCACGCGCACCTATTTCGAAAAGTCAACGGTTGACCCGGACGGAAACACACAATACGTGGAGAAGATCGAAACACCGATCTTTGATGACACAGGAGAAGCCATTGGCACCATCGGTATCGAACATGACATCACAAGCCATAAGGAAATAGAGGTAAAGCTCCGCTACGACAGTACCCATGACATTTTGACCGGCCTTTACAACCGTGCGTTTTTCGAGGAAGAACTGGAACGGCTCACCCATGGCAGAAGGTTTCCCTTGAGCATCCTGATGGCCGATATAAACGGTCTGAAAGCAGTTAATGATTCCATGGGGCATGAAGCGGGTGACGGTCTGATTCAACTGGCGGCCCGGATTATCCATGATGCATTTCGCGACGAAGACATAGTGGCCCGTATCGGTGGCGACGAGTTTGCCGTTCTTCTCCCGGAAACAGCCAAAAACGTTGCCGTGAAAGCCGTAAAGAGAATTATGGACCGTCCTGAAATCATCAACGGTCAATTGAGCATCGCTTTCGGGATTGCTTCGGCAGAAAACATACAGCAGCTTGAAGAAGCTTTAAAACGAAGTGACAAGAGGATGTACCAGCACAAATCAGATCAAAAAGAAAGTTAGAAAATGGATAACCACGCTGTTGAACTGAAAAAGCGAATTGCACTGCTGGAAGAAACTTTGCAGGATAAAGAAAATCTCCTGGCAGTGTTGCAGGATTCCGAGAAACGCTACCGACGGCTATTTGAATCAGCCAAGGATGGAATCCTGATTCTCGATTCCGTAACGGGCAAGGTCGTTGATGTCAATCCTTTTCTGCTGCAGCTACTCGGCTATTCCTACGATGAATTATGCGGGCAATACATCTGGGAACTGGGCGTATTCAAGGACATAGCCGCGTCCAAGGACGCTTTCCAGGCTCTGCAGGAGAATGAATACATCCGCTATGAGGACCTGCCGCTGGAAACCCGAGATGGGCTGCCCATTGCAGTGGAATTTGTCAGCAATGTATACCTCGTGGACCATTGCAAGGTGATCCAGTGCAACATCCGTGACATCACCGCCAACAAGCGGGCCAAGGCAGAGCGCAATCGCTTGATGGCAGCTATCGACCAGGTTGGAGAAGGCATTATCATGACCGATGCCCAGGGGATCATCCAGTTCGTCAATCCTGCCTTCAAGCTGATGTCCGGCTATAGCGAAAAAGAGGTTGTCGGCCAGAATCCGCGTATCTTCAAGAGCGGTGAGCAGGACGATCAGTTTTACCGTGATCTTTGGACAACCATCTCCGGCGGCAGTACCTGGAAGGGCCGTCTGGCCAACAAGCGCAAGGACGGGACTTTATACACCCAAGATACGACAATTTCCCCGGTCCGCGACGCATCAAACCGCATTGTCAATTACGTGGCAGTCAATCGCGACATCACTGAGCACCTCCGATTAACGAACCAGTTTCAACAGGCTCAGAAGATGGAAGCGATTGGGCTGCTGGCGGGCGGCGTGGCCCACGATTACAACAATATGCTCACCGTGATCCTCTGTTATGCGGAACTGGCGCAACGCAAGGTGAACCAGGACCAGACGGTGCATGCGGATCTGGAGGAAATCATCAAGGCGGCAAAACGTTCTGCAGACATAACACGGCAATTGCTGACCTTTGCCCGCAAGCAGACCATATCTCCCGTAGTGCTTGACCTGAACCAGGCCGTGGAAGGTATGCAGAAGATGATCAGGCGACTCATCGGTGAGGACATCGACCTGTTATGGTTGCCTGGGTCGAGTCAGTGTCCGGTCAATATGGACCCGGTGCAGATCGATCAGATTCTGGTCAATCTTTGTCTAAACGCAAGGGACGCCATTGCCGACGTCGGCAAGATTACTATTGAAACAGGGAACGCCGTTTTTGACGAATCATACTGCGCTGACCATGCCGGATTCATAGCAGGAAGGTATGTGCTTCTGGCTGTCAGCGACAATGGCTGCGGCATGGGCAAGGAGACCATTGACCATGTCTTTGAACCGTTTTTTACGAGCAAGGGGGTAGGCCAGGGAACCGGCCTTGGGCTGTCCACGGTGTATGGCATCGTCAAGCAGAACAACGGATTTATCAACATCTACAGCGAACCGGGAAACGGAACGACCTTTAAAATCTACCTTCCTTGTTACGTTGGCCCAGCAGTTGAATCCCTGCAGGAAATTGTTGAGGAAATTCCTCTGAGCCGCGGCGAAACAGTGTTGTTGGTGGAGGACGAGCCGGCGGTGCTAAAGTTGGGCATAAGGATGCTTGGAGATTTGGGATACAGGGTGCTGGCTTCCGGCACACCGGGAGAGGCCCTTGTGCAGGCTGAAGATCATGCGAGCGAAATCCACCTGGTCATAACTGACGTTGTTATGCCGGAAATGAACGGCCGGGATCTGGCAAAGCGCTTGCAATCCCTTTACCCCGGATTGAAGATCCTGTTCATGTCCGGCTATACCGCCAACGTGATCACCCAACGGGGTGTACTGGACAGTGGCATAAACTTCATTCAGAAACCGTTTTCGTTGAAAGATCTGGCTGTAAAAGTGCGGGAATCGCTGAGAGAATAAAGTGCGCAATGGCCGCACGGCTAATTTGCAATTTCGTGATTGTCACCGCGATGTCCTATTGCTTGAACAGGCTGTGCAGTTCCGGCACGGCTTTCAACATAACCGACTGCAGGGCTTCCTCCAGGACAATCCTGGCAAGCATGTCACGATCCTTGATATCGGTTCTGGAGGAAGTCGCTACATACTGAAGCCGCTTGATCAGCTGACCATTCTCGAACACATCTATCCCAACGTGCACCCGGCAATTGGCTTTCAGGTCAGCAAAATCCGAGATTTGATCCAGTTCGATCTCCGTTACAGTGAGGTCGATCACCCGTTGTTCAGCAGCTGGACGCTTTGTGGTGGGTATAGCCGTGTATCCTGCCTTCTTGAACTCCAGAACAAATGCCCCCTGGATGATTTCCGCAGGAGAACTGGGACTGGTCACCTCATCAATATTATTGTTGTCATCATCCCTGACCTTCCCGAGCACCCATTTGATATCCGGCGACCGCGTCTGCACGCTTTCCGGAACAACGACATACACCTCTCCAGTGCCCCCTCTGACAGCCGCAGACGGTTCATAAAGCGTATTCACATTGCGTGAATAGCGTGCACACCCGCTTACAAACAGTATCCCGGCAAGTGTGATCAGCATGAATAACTGTGCCGGCTTAAACTTACTAATTATTGTTCCCATGTCCGGACTCCTTGTGATGTTGCGACTAATTGGCAGCGCATCTGCCGTTTCACATCCCAGTAAAATATATGGCAGAATTGATAAGACCCGCCGAAGCGGGTCTTACAGTTGCTAAATTATACCCAATTTTTTCATAACCGACAAATATGTTCGCATATTTCTTTGCCGGACGGATACATACGAAGCGGATCCGCCGGCAGTTGTTGAATGCTAGTTGAAGAAATATCTGACGCCGAAGGTTGTTGACAAACTGGTTGGATCAAAATTACCGAGTTTACCGTACGGACCGCTGATATCGGCATCCGGAGCAACGACCAGCTTGGCCTCCGCGGTCAAAGCCAACTGCTTCATGATGAAGTAGTCAATGCCGCCACTGGCATGAATACCGACCGTTGTATCAACATCACGCCCTTTATCGGAATCGGTTACAAGTATGTCAAGTCCGGCTCCCACATAAGGAACCAGCTGAGGCTGGGCAAGTGCGAAACGATACTGGCCTCCCAGGGCAACATTGGTCACGAAGAAATCACCAATGTCCGACTCGAACGCACTTCGGGTCACGTCGAACTCGGCTGCCAGGTGATCATCGATTCCGTAGAGAATACCGCCGCCACCAATAAACCCGACATCGGCTTCATTTTTGGATTGATGGTAGTTGCCATCGGAAGGGATCAGGAAACCGATTTGCCGGTTACTCCAAGTCTCCCTTTAATACTGTCGGCATTTGCGCTGCCGGTTGTCAGAGATAAGGCTGCTGCTGCGCAGGCAAGAACAAGTAGTTTTTTCATGATTGTTTCTCCATTTTAATTTATTGTAGTTACGGTTGTCTGATTGAATCTTTGGAATTAAAAATTAATTACTTCCCAAGCCCTGATAAACAGGATAAGTGCGTTAACGACGTTATTTTCTGCCTGAAAAGCGCAGGATATAACTTCTAACTTACTAAAACCTTCTTGACCTGGCCGATCTTTCCCTGAACCTTACCGGCCATTTTCTCAACAGTACCTTCAACTTTCAGCTTTGGATTATCGCTTAATCTTCCGGCAACCTCCTTGAGCTTGCCCTTGACTTCGTGAAACGTCCCTTCAGTCTGGTCCCTGATGCTCGATTTCATGGCATTCTCCTTGATCTGTTAAAAATTTCTTCGTTGCTGCTTTTTTCCAACGTTTTGTATTGCCTTTGCGGCTCTTCCATAGATTACCCCCCTTTTGAATGATCGCAATTCAAATAGACATAAACATGACAGCGGCCATGTTCTGTTCCAGGCAGGTTATTCGCAACTAACGTGCCAGAGGGAGCGTTCAGATAAAGCAGCTGTAATTGCTTGATTTTAGTGGGAAAGTGATAATGGCAGTGCTGCGTGGCGTGGAAACCGTCAACAGAATCCGTCATGTTTAACATAACTGCCAAATATGACAGGTATATCCGGCGCTTGAATAATCTGGATGCTCACAGAGGAGCAGTCCCGATCCTCAGCTGGAGCGATAACTGGTTGCCATGCTCAGCGGTCTTGATTGTGAGGTAATCCTTCCTGTCCAGATCAAATAGCTGCCTCCTGTATCGTATGGTCAGATCGTACCAAGTGTTCAGTCTCATGCTGAAACGGTTTTCTTCGGGATAGTCCAACGAATTCATAAAGGCCTGGATTGCGAAATAACAGCGGACCGCATTGCGTTCGAGCGCGCCGCGAGGCCCGCCGATATAGACAGGGGCGCCGCTTCTGTCCGTTCCGGTCTCCGTGAAACCCACCTTGCCACGACCGAGTGTCGCAAAATAGATCTTTCCCGCAAGGCGCAGTGCAACACTATCGCTGTATGCATAACTGACATGGACAAAGGTTTTTCCGCCATCAATGGGTACGGCCTCGACCCTCAACCTGTGGTTCTTGGTACCGAAAGGACCAGCATCAGCATCGAGAACGGTATCCAGATATCCCTGCTGCAGACCCGTGTTCCGGTAATGGAAAATGATCTGGCGTGCGTCTTCCGGAAGTTGATAGACCTTGCGGCCAAGATAAAGTGTCAGCAGCCCGTTTCCCGGCTGATCCCTGAATGTGCATGCCTTTATATTCGGATAGAGGGATAAGATATCGCACCAGTTTGCCGGAACCTTGAGTACGTTGACAACGCTGCTGAAGGGATGTTCAAAGATCCCGTAAACATCCACATGCACCTTGTCATCCTTCTCATGGGATTCCATAAAGATAGGAATACCGAAATTGTTTTTCTGCAATTTGGCACTGTTCCTGACATAGGTGTCCAGCAGGATTTCTGCGCCCTGCCGTGGTCTTGCAGCAGCAGAAGCAGAACCGGCAGAAAACAGGATCGCTGCTGCGACGATAAGCAGCAAAAATTTATGCAGTTTTCTGATCATATAAATTGGAATCACACTTCAATCCTGAATTCCGCCCCTTCGGCGGTATTTCGCGCCGTCAATCTGCCGTTCATGCTCTTTTCTATGATGGTTTTCGACATGAACAGCCCCACTCCGGTGCCCTTGTCAGGTCCCTTGGTGGTAAAGTACGGATCAAAGATCTTTCCCAGGATCTCTTCGGCTATACCGCCGGCATTGTCCGCAATGGTCACCACGGCCTTCCCCCCTTCCATGCCGATAGATATCGTGACTTTTGCGTCATGGGGACGTCTTTCCAGCAAGGCATCCCTGGCATTCGTCAGGATGTTCAGCAGGACTTGGGAATATTCATTCGGGAATCCGATG
>Ga0209212_1005367_pt1 | contig 15307 bp, 17 predicted proteins | sample RifGroC2_FD_183996 | JGI IMG/M metagenome (GOLD analysis project Ga0209212, IMG submission 183996) | Groundwater microbial communities from Rifle, Colorado, USA - Groundwater C2 (SPAdes) (version 2) | ecosystem: Environmental > Aquatic > Deep subsurface > Groundwater | place: Rifle, Colorado... | reverse complement strand
GAACTTTGGAGGATGAGATATAATCATTTCAGACCTCATGTGAGCTTAGAGAATAAAACACCTGATGAAGTTTACAATGATTTTAAGTTACTTTTTTGACCTACGACATATGTCTCTTGCTTGCACATCTTTTTAGAAACCCAAATCTTTTTAAATTCAGATTATCATAAAATTAATATGAAAAGGTCAAGCAGACGGTGGAAAAAGAAAGGTCAAATGCGTTGGAAATGGCAACGAAAAAGACTTAGAAATGAAAAACATAAGAGAAAGTTAAGAAGAGCAAGAAGTAGATAAAAGTAAATAATTCTATAAATAGTAACATTGAAAATACAATAAACTTTTGTTCTTCGATTCTAGACATAATAAGATTAATAATTTTTAATTAATCACAATAAAGTTTATAAGGAAAAATCTTATTTTAAAGATATGACAAGCGAAATTTGGACTGAAACATTTAGACCATCAACCTTTAAAGAGATGGTTGGTCAGGAAGATATTGTTAATCGTGTTGAAGCATTAGCAAATTCATTAAATATCCCCCATTTATTATTCGCAGGTCCGGCAGGTACAGGTAAATCAACCTTAGCTTTAATTGTCGTAAAAGAATTATTCAAAAATACATGGAAAGATAATTATTTAGAATTAAATGCAAGTGATGAACGAGGAATAAATATTGTTAGGGAAAAAGTAAAAGATTTTGCAAGAACAAAATCATTAGGTGATGTACCCTTCAAAGTAATTTTCTTAGATGAAGCAGATGCATTGACCCCTGAAGCTCAGCAAGCATTAAGAAGAACAATGGAAAATTATTCAACAACCTGCAGATTTATTCTTTCATGTAACTATTCAAGCAAGATTATTGATCCCATTCAATCACGTTGTGCAATTTTTAGATTTAAATTATTAGAAAATAAAGCAATAGGAAAAGTCATTGACAGAATAGCAAAAACAAAAGACCTTTCAATCTCTCCTGGAACTTATGAAATCCTTTATGAAGGCTGTGAAGGAGATTGCAGACGATGCATTAACCTTTTGCAAGCAACTGCCGCAATTTCTCCGGCTATTACCCCGGAATTAATCTCAACTATAATTTCTAATGCAAAACCTAAAGACATCAAAGTTGTTTTAGAATATGCTCTCTCAGGAGATTTCAAAAATTCAAGAGAAAAACTTTTAGATGTAATGTTAAAAGAAAGTATTTCCGGACAGGATACAATTAAAGCAATACAAAAAGAAATTTGGAATTTGCCAATTGAACCGGAAGTAAAAGTAAAATTAACAGAAAAAACTGGTGAAGTGGAATTTAGAATTGTCGAAGGTTCTGATCCATTTATACAATTAGAAGCACTTTTAGCCAGTTTTGTTTTAGCTGGAATGGGGAAGTAAAGATGGCAGATGAAAACATCGAAGTAGAAGTCCAGACTTTTATTTCAGAAGAAAAATATGATCAATTTTTAGAATTTTTTAATGAAAATGCAATTTTTATAAAAGAAGATTTTCAGGAAACATATTATTTTGATGAAAATTCAAATTTAAGAATCCAAAGAAATAATGATTGTGCAAAACTATGGCATAAATCCGGAAATGTTCATGATGAATTTATGGAAGAAGTTGAGATTATAACAAAAAGAGAAGACTTTGAACTTCTTGAAAGATTTTTAAACAAATTAGGTCATACTGCAAAAATAAAATGGTTAAGAGACAGAAAAGAATTTAATTGGGACGGCATTAAAGTTTCTCTTGATTATACTCGAGGTTATGGATATATCCTTGAACTTGAAAAAATGGGAACAGATGAAGACAAAGAAATAATCTTAAAAGAATTAAAACAAAAATTAAACGAATTTAATATTCCAATAACATCTAAAGAAGAATTTAATAAAAGATTTAATGACTATAAAAAAAATTGGAGAGAATTAATAGAATATGATAATTAAAAAAACTTCTCTTGAAAAATTACTTGATGACACCAAATTAAAAATAGAATCTATAAAAGATGTTGATATTTGTCGTTTTCCAATATCTGACGAAGAAAAAGTAAGACTAATAAATTTTAAACTTGCATTAAGACCAAAATATATCCCTGCAAAGTTAGAAAATTATTCTCAAAAGTCTTGTGATTTACCTTTTGGTTATGTAATTGTTTCAGGTAAAATTAATGGTATAATTAAAGAGGTTAATGAAATTTATGAAGAATTAAATTCTTTATAAAAAATAATTTAAAATGAATCAAAAAAAAATTTCTATAGATATTACTGAAAGTTTTGAGGAAGAAATAACTTGTGAAGAAATAATGGAAGAATCAACTGACCTTATTGAAAAAGTTCCTGCAAATTTAAATTCTTATTTTAAAAAAGTAAAAGAAGAATCTGAAATACCTTTGGAAACAGTAAATAAAACAATTTCAGAAAGAAAAAAAGATTCAAAATCATTCGCTGAAAAATATCGTCCTAAAACTTTAAATGAAATTATGGGTCAGGCTGAAGCGATTGTAAAAATAAAAATTTTTGTTGCAAATTATCCGAAGAAAAAAAAAGCTATGGTTTTATATGGCGGACCAGGGACAGGAAAAACTACAATGGCTCATGCAATTGCAAAAGCAATGGACGCTGAAATATTTGAATTAAATGCTTCAGACTTAAGAAATAAAAATAAACTTCAGGAAGTATTAAAACCAGCAATTGAACAAAAATCTTTAACAAAATTAAATAAAATAATCTTAGTTGATGAAGTCGACGGAATTTGTGCAGTAGACCGTGGAGGTTTATCAGAATTATTAGAATTAATTTCAATAACTACTTATCCGGTTATAATCACTGCAAATGATATATGGAAAAATAATCTTAGTAGTTTAAGGCAAAAAGCAGAATTAGTTGAAGTCAGAGAAATCAATTATAACATCATTAAAGATGTTTTAATAAATATCTTAAAAAAAGAGAAATTATCCATAAACGACGATGTTTTAACTAAAATTGCAGTTAAAGCTAACGGGGATTTAAGAGCAGCTTTAAACGATTTGCAAACTGCATCAAGGTTAAAAGACCCTTCAAAATTTGTTCCCGATGAAAGGAATAGACGAACAGATATTTTTAATGCATTAAAATTAGTTCTAAAAGGCAAACCAAATAATGATCTCTTAAAAGTTTATGATTCTGTTGATATGCAAATTGATGAAATCTTTTTATGGCTTGAAGAAAATATTAGTAAAGAATATTCAGGACTGGATTTAGTAAGAGCTTATGATTTGTTAAGTAAAGCCGACGTATTCAAAGGTAGAATCCATAAGCAACAATATTGGAGATTTTTAGTTTATGAAAATGCCCTTTTAAGTTATGGAATTTCTTCGGCAAAGAAAAATTCAAATTGTGGGTTTACAAGTTATCAAAAACCTACTCGTATTCTTAAAATCTGGCTTAGTAATCAACGAAATGCAAAAAAGAAATCAATTGCTCAAAAATATGCAAAACTCGTCCACGTTGGCTATAAACGAGCAATGAATGAATTTCCCATAATTAAGCAAATAATACAATCAAATCCCAAAATCCAACAAGAATTGAAATTAGAAAAAGACGAAATTGAATACATTGTTAGATGATTTAAGAGGAATCTTGGAATGTTAGAAAGAATTATTATTTAAAAATATGAAACTTATGTAACAAATCTGTGTATAATCTTTGACTATGTTCTGCAAGAGGTTTGTCTTGTAAATAAACAATTCCTTTTTTAACTTCTAATTTCACATTATTTCCGATTTCATATATTATTCCTTCGATATCCTTAAGTTTTTTTCCGGACATTAAACCTCCTTCATAGGTTCGCTTTAAAATTTTTCCTTCAAGAATAAATTTATATCTTAATACATCCGGTGAATCATCAATGATTAAATGTCCGTCAAAATTATTTAAATCTGTGGGATATTCTCTTCCTTCGTAAATTATTTTGAATGCCATTTTATTTAAATTCATGAAATTTATATAACATCTCTGTATACAAATCTTGATTATATTCTGCGAGAGGTTTATCTTGCAAGTAAACAATTCCTTTTTTTATTTCTATTTTATAGATTCCAATATGTTCATCCATTACTTTATCTATAGATTTTAAATCTGTTCCTGAAAAAGACATTCTTCCTTCAAACCAACTTCTTGCTTTAATGGTTCCACTTGATTGCTTTAAATCTTTTTTTAGAATAAATTTGTAATCTAACTTAAATGGCAAATTATCCATTGTTAAATGTCCGTCAAAATTTTTTAAATCTGTAGGATATTCCTGTCCTTCGTAAATTATTTTGAATGTCATTTTATAAGATCTTTAACCACATTGAGCAGAACTTGCTGATCCACTTGTAGCAGTATACCCAAATCCTGGACTAGGAGCCGAACTTGATAATTGAGTGCTACATACAGATGGAGCATTGTTAAATGCAGTGCAAATGCCCTCTAAATAAGAAGCTGAATCTCTTCCTGCATTTGATTGAACTCCATTAATTACTAATGTTGGACTGCCTTGAACACCATAAGCTTGACTTAATTTTGAATCTTCAGCATAATACTTTTCAGCTCTTCCACTTGAAACACATTCTTTAACTTTTGCATCATTAATCTTTGTTTCTAAAATACATCTAGGTGAATTTGAATCTTCCAAGAAACATTCTAAATAATCTAAATATTTATCTCCTTGTTCTTCTCTAATACAAACTTGAATCGGAGTTTCAGTTTCTTCTTTTTCTCCATGCATAAAGTAATGAACAAACTTAATTTTAACATCCGCAACACTACTTAATGTTTTCATTGCAGGTATAAATCCTTTTTCAGCTTGAGTACCATAAGGACAATGAGTCATAACAAATAATTCTGCAATAGGTTTATCGCTCTTAGGAACTTCTGTAGAAGTAGATCTTTTTTGAGTATTAGCTTGTTGTTCTAAAGAATCTAACGGTGTAACCCCTTGAACTAAACTGGTTCCATCAGCAGTTAAATATAATGGAATATTATTTCCGTTGTAAGAAACAGTAACTTCATATAAACCGTTTTCTAATAATTTTGAACTAACTAATTCAACCCCCCCGCCTGTTTGCGAGTTAGCAAAATCAATAATTTTTTGACCTGCATCTTTTTCTGAAAATTTATCACTAAACATAAATCCACTTAAACTTCCTGCAAGTAATATTATCAATAAAATGCTTAGAACAATAGTAGATAATAACCAAGGATTTTCTTTAACTTTTTTGGTTACAATCATTTTATAATTTTTATATTTCTCTTTTTTTGTTATTTTTTCGCCCATATTATTATTCATGAAAAATTATTTTAAAAGCTTTTTGGTAAAATTTTGAAAAAATTAATTTTATGCACATTGAGCAGAACTTGCTGATCCACTTGTAGCAGTATACCCAAATCCTGGACTAGGAGCCGAACTTGATAATTGAGTACTACATACTGATGGAGCGTTATTAAATGCAGTGCAAATGCCTTCTAAATAAGACGCTGAATCTCTTCCTGCATTTGATTGAACTCCATTAATTACTAATGTTGGACTGCCTTGAACACCATAAGCTTGACTTAATTTTGAATCTTCAGCATAATATTTTTCAGCTCTTCCACTTGAAACACATTCCTTAACTTTTGCATCATTAATCTTTGTTTCTAAAATACATCTAGGTGAATTTGAATCTTCCAAGAAACATTCTAAATAATCTAAATATTTATCTCCTTGTTCTTCTCTAATGCAAACTTGAATCGGAGTTTCAGTTTCTTCTTTTTCTCCGTGCATAAAGTAATGAACAAACCTAATTTTAACATCCGCAACACTACTTAATGTTTTCATTGCAGGTATAAATCCTTTTTCAGCTTGAGTACCATAAGGACAATGAGTCATAACAAATAATTCTGCAATAGGTTTATCGCTTTTAGGAACTTCTGTAGAAGTAGATCTTTTTTGAGTATTAGCTTGTTGTTCTAAAGAATCTAAAGGTGTAACTCCTTGAACTAAACTGGTTCCATCCCCAGTTAAATATAATGGAATATTATTTCCGTTGTAAGAAACAGTAACTTCGTAAAGACCGTTCTCTAATAATTTTGAACTAACTAATTCAACACCTCCGCCTGTTTGCGAGTTAGCAAAATCAATAATTTTTTGACCTGCATCTAAATCTGAAATAGTGCTTCCAGTCATAATTGTCCCGCCAGTCATTTTTAAATTTCCAGCAAGTAAGATAATAACTAAAACACTTAAAACAATAGTTGATAACATCCAGGGATTTTCTCTAAATTTATCTGTCAAATTTCCTTTAGATTTATCCTCTTTACACTCCTCTTGTTTTATCACTTCATCACTCATAATTATTATTAATGAAAAAACCTTTTAAAAACATTTTGGTTTAAAATTAAATAAATCCTTCAAAATAAATTTAGTTTTTTAAATTTATACAGTATAATCCATATAATCTTTCTAAATCTCTAATTTTATTTGGATCAATTTTAGTTTTTTGAATCGAACTCAACTTTTGAACTAAATCAAATTGTCTTAATCTTCCCCTTAATCCTCCTTCATTTAAAAATTTTTGAATTTCTTCTTCATCTTTAAAATAAGTAAATTGTCTGCCTGTTTTTTTCTGGCTGGTTCTTTTAACAATATCTCTTATCCAATTAATAATAGGATTAAAATTTGTTTTTGATAATCTTTCAGGAATAAAGTCTGGGGTTAACCAACTCCCTTCCGGAGAATAATCCTGTAAAAATTGTGCAATATTATCTCTAAAAACTTTTTGTTCATCTTTATCTAAATACATAAAAAACCCTTCATTAATAATAGCTAAAGGTTTTTTTGTTTGTGATTTTTGATATAATTCACTGGCTTTTTTAAGTGATTCATAATCAAGAGGATTTAAATTCATAAAGTGGTGATTTTTCGAAATTTTTTCTTTTTTAATATTTCTAACGATTTTTTCTTTTAATTTGATTATTTTTTCTAAATCAGATTCAATAAAAAATTCATCCTCAGTATTTAATTCTAAACTTCTTGTAGAAAATCCACTGGCTAATTCTAAAATTGAGTAATCCTTTAATTGTTTTAATGTTTCATTAGTTGAATAGTATCTTCCTTCAAAAATAACCGGCATAATTAATATATCCGGATAAATTTTTGATAAAGTCTTAATTGCTATATTTAACATGCCTGTAAAGTTTTTTTCATAATTAACTTTACCATTTGCATATAATTTTTCTAACTCTTCTGATATTTCTTTTGCATAAGGTAAATTCGTATAATCTTTTCTAAATTGTGCACACATTATTGCAGTTGGGCTAATCTTCTCTAAATCTTTAGACATATAAATTACCAGCTTATTAATTTGTTATAAATCTATTGAAATTAAAAAATATAAAAAGCCCTGTGCTTATTTATAAGTATGAAAAAGATAATGATTAAATGGGGTTCATTCTATGTGGCATTGCCGGAGGCTCCGAAAGTTTACACTTACATTCATCCCGAAGGTAAATCTAAAAGTTGTAAGTGTGGGCTTGAGTTTAGAAATGCCACCCTTCAATGTTTTGAGGAGGGTCAAAGGGAACCAGGGGGTGCCTTTTATGTGGTATCCAAGGAGGCTCATAAAGATACCACCCTTCAGTGCTTTGAGGAGGGTCAAAGGGAACCAGGGGGTGCCTTTTAATGGGTTACGACATAATCGTTGGCAGAGGTGAATCCGACAAAAAAACTTTTGGAGATAAAGGTCTTGTATATTTAGGTAAAGGTTATGTAAAAATGGGTCAATATACTTCTTTAAGTAATAAAATATATATGGATGTAGCAAGAAGTCATGTAGTTTTGGTGGCAGGAAAAAGGGGTTCGGGTAAGTCCTACACCCTCGGTGTTTTAGCAGAAGAACTTTCAAATTTACCAAAAGAAGTAAGCCAAAATATTGGTTCTTTAATTTTTGATACAATGGGAATTTATTGGACAATGAAATATACCAACGAGAAAGATAAAGAATTATTAAGAGATTGGGACCTTCAGGCAAAAAATCTCCCCGTAAAAATTTTTGTACCTTATGGGCATTTTGATTCTTATTTAGAAAAAGGAATCCCTGCAGATAGAAAATTTGCTTTAGATGTAATGGATTTAAATCCTGAAGATTGGATTATAACTTTTGGTTTGGATATTATCCACCCTGTTTCTGTATTAATTGAAAGGTCAATAACTAAATTAAAACTTAAAGGAAATTTTGGGATTGATGAGATTTTAGAAGAAATAAAAAAAGATAAAACCTCGTCGCAAGATACAATTAATGCTGCATTAGGATTATTTGAAGCAGCTGACACATGGGGAATTTTTGCAAGAAGTGAAGAGTCAAATTTTGTTAAAGATTTAATTACTGCTGGAGTGACTTCTGTATTGGATTTAAGTGTTTATAACGCTGTTGGAGCATTTAATGTTAGAGCATTGGTAATCAGTTTGGTTTGCAGAAAAATTTTCAATCAACGAATGTCTTCAAGAAAAGATGAAGAAGTAAAAGCAATTGCCAAAGGATTAGATTTTACATCTTCTCTGGAAAAAAAAGAAACCCCTTTAGTTTGGTTATTTATCGATGAAGCACATGAATTTTTACCTAAAGATGATAAAACTGTTGCAACAGATGCATTAGTTCAATTATTAAGAGAAGGAAGACAACCCGGAGTTTCTTTAGTTTTAGCAACTCAGCAACCGGGACAAATTCACCGAGACGTTATGACTCAGTCAGATATAGTAATCTCTCATCGAGTAACCTCTTTTCCGGATTTAGAAGCATTAAATCATATTATGCAAAGTTATCTATTAGAAGGGATTCAACAATATATGGACGATTTACCGACGTTAAAAGGTTCGGCGATTATTTTAGATGATAATTCTGAAAGAATTTATCCTGTTAGAATAAAACCACGTTTTACATGGCACGGAGGAGAAGCTCCAACTGCTGTGGAAAAGAAAAAGGAACTATAAATGCTTCTCTGGAGTGCCAAATGGCACGGTGAGCATCTTCTGAAAGTTGCCAATAAATCAAAATTTTCCTTGATTTAAAGCAAGCTTTCACGGAGTGCGAATTGGAGAAGCTCCAACTGCGGTGGAAAAGAAGAAAGAGTTGTAAAGGCTTCTCTGTAGTGCCAAATGGCACGGTGAGCATCTTCTGAAAGTTGCCAATAAATCAAAATTTTCCTTGATTTAAAGCAAGCTTTCACGAAAGTGCGAATTGGAGAAGCTCCAACAGCGGTTGAAAAGAAGAAAGAATTATAACTTCATCACAACAATTTTTATAAAAAGATTTAATATTAATTTTTAGTGGCATCTAAAGTAGAATTGATAGTAAAACCCTTAGACTTTTTTAAATCTGTAATTTTAAAATATGGAGAATCAAACATTATTTTCTATGATATAAAAATTCGAAGTCTTACAAAACCTTATTTTCGTTTAGCTGGGCAAATAAACTTTGAAAAAGGAAAGGAAGTTACTGATTTTGATGATGATTTAATTTATATGACCGGTAAAGATTTTAAACATTATAACGGTGCAATGAAATATACATTAAAAGATTTCAAATCATTTTCATTTCAATTCGGCGTTTTAGCAAATAAAACAGATTTGTATTCGGATGTCCCAGAAAAATTCCGTACCAAATTAAATTATCTTTTTGGGAGTATTACTAATCCCCTTAATGAAGAAAATTTTAAAAAAATAATCCTTGAAACTGAAGAAGTAAGAACAAATGAAATCCTAAATCTTGAATGGTCTGAACATTATATGAAACCATTCACTGAAAAATGGACTAAAGAATTAAGTGATTTGGTGAAGATAAAATAAAAAAGATTGTAGAATTAACTAAATTAAAATGATTTCCAATTTTCATCATCTACATCCTTCCTAAAAGAAATCTTATTCCCTGCTTTATGCAACCTTACCCCTAAAGATGGAATATTATGATGTATAAGATTATTAAAAAATAAACCAGAATAATCGCTTAAATGAAGACATCCAACCCTAAAAAAATCATCTTTAATAAAATTAAATCTATATATCCTCAAATCTTTTCCAGTAATCCAATTAAAAATCTCATTAATTTCATTAACATTTTTTGAACCCAATAAATGATTATACAACTCAAAATCATTAGAATCTTTAACTAATTCATCTGGACCAACAAATCTTTGATTAATTATTTCTTGATTAGGCAAACTATAATCATGAATTATTTGATCCTTTCCTGATAACCTATGTTGTATTACCGTAGTAATCTTTAACCAATTATTTTCCATGCTTCCTTTCAAAAAGCTTCTTATCTCTTCCTTGCTTTTATCTTTTGACTCATATACAGCCTTAAATAGTGAATAAGTATCTCTCATAGAAATAGCAATAAAATCCTCAACCTTGGCTTTTTTTACATATTCCATTAAATCATTAAACTCCCTTCTTGGCAATAATTCTTTAGATAAATCTAAAGGTTGAATTTTTCCTTGATAATTTACATTTTGTATTGTCCAATAATCATCACTTGTAATAATTCTTCCTTCTAAATCCTCATTACTGGTAGTTGTTGTAGTCGGAGGTTCTTCAACTTCCTCTTTAGAAGGTTTATAATTTCTAATCCAATCTTCAATCTTTTTCAAATCTCTAGCTGAATCATCTGAAAGTTTTCTTTTAGGAATATATGGTTGTCCGAGTTGATTTGTCATTTTAATTCTCCCTTTTTTAAATCTACTAAAACCACCCTACCATTGTCATTAGAATCCTCCAAGCCCCCATTATACGAGTTCAAGTCCAAATGCTTATTAAGAGATAACCGGACAAACCCATCTTTAAGTGTCCAAATCTCTCGTAATGAATTTATATCTTTTTCTGTAGGCAATCCAAATTCATCTATTTTTGAATATCGTGCTACCTTTTCCCAATTCAAACAATTTGCAGTTTTGTATCTTGATTCCTCGGTTAGATTAAAATTTAAATTTGCATCTAATTTTAATCCTCTTAAATTGAAAAAAATCGGTAAAGTAGAATTTGCCTTTGCAATTTGTCCATATAGATAGTTTGCTTTGTCTTGATTAGGATCTTTCAAACTCCTCAAAACTAAACCAGTATCTTCATAAAAACCTTTAAACATTTCAAGATTTGTTTCTAAATCTTTTTGAGTTGCGATTCTATGTGTATCATTTATTGATTGAAGGAACATATCTACTGCTGTAGCAATGTAAGGGTTTGAACCTTTCATCACTCCATCAAAATATAATTTTCCAATGGAGAAAGCTGAAGTATAATGAAAAGTTTTGTCCATATAACAAACAATTTCTTTGTAAAGATTTTCATCAGTTATAAAAGTCAAATCTTTTGAAGAAATACTAATTTTAGGTTTCTCTTCATCTAACTTTGTAATAGGTTCTTCAACTTCCTCTTTAGAATGTTTATTCTTCTTAATCCAATCTTCAATCTTTTTCAAATCTCTAGCTGAATCATCTGAAAGTTTTCTTTTAGGAATATATTTTTCACCGAGTTGATTTGTCATTTTCTTCTCCCCCTAAAAATTTTATCTGTCAAATCAATCATTTTTTTTGTGATTCCTTTTCCATCTTCCGCAATTACAACTTCAAAACCTGCATTCTTTAAGTCATGAGTCATGTCATTAGGGGTTCCCATATGCAGATGAACATAACTATGTTTACTTGCAGCTTCGATAAAATCACTCTTTATTTCATCCCAATTCTGAATCTCCCCATCTCCGATAGTATAAATTAAATTTCCTCTTCCCTTAAATAAATCCTTAACCTTATCAAAATTTAATTGAGTGCTACCTTCAAATTTTGGAGCAAGTAAATAATCTCTTACCTCCTTAAATCCATTAACAACTTTTGTATCAGTCCCAAAAAAAACAGACGAAATAGAGTTTTGACTTAATAAATGATTTCTTCTAAAATACTCAAAAATTCCAAATTGGGTTTCAAGTGCCCAATGATATTTTGAATTATCCCCCCAAGGAACAATTTTTTTACTTCCGACATTACTTTTTCCATGAATATCTTCCAGCATACTAACTGAAATATCATTAAATCCAAACTTTATCTCCGGAAAACTTTTTGGTGACTCTTTAACTTTAATTTCCATCTCAATACTATGCGGTTTTTTCTTTAAAACAACTTTTCCATCTTCATTAATCCCGAATTTAATCTGTCTAAAATTATCTCTTTTCGGGTCAAAATCTCTTTCTCCATACCATGCTATTGGCATTCTTTGAGGCTGAGAAAAAGTCTCTGCCTTAATATGAACTTCCTCAGCTCTGCCCTCGTAAAAAATCCTTAAAACTTCTTTTTTATCTATCCATTTTGGAACATCTTCCCCTGTTTTATCTGCTTTCATAATTTTTCCTTTCTTAAAATTCTTTGAATTCATCTCCTTATCAAAAACATTCCCTTGATCTTCTGCAGGTTCAGACTCTCTTCCTTTAGTCCCTGCTCCAGAATGATTCGGCAAACTGCATTGCCCATAACCCTGAGTCATTAATTTGGAAAAATGCTTAGCATAAACTTCTGAAATTTTTTTCCAATTACTTTCATCCAAAAAAAATTCATCAATTTTTTTTCTGTCTTTTATTTTAATATTATCATTAACTTTTCCTTCTAAATCATCCTTCATTTTACTTATATCCAACTCATCTAAAAAACCTTGTAACACTTCCTTAACTTCAGGAGCATGAGAAAAATATTTTCCTAATTGTTTTTTTTGTTCTTTATTTCCCCACAAATACATATTCAATTTAACATGAGCTTCATAAAAGTTTTGAAACTTTTGTTTTTCTGCATTATCTCCAATAGAAACAAAAAAGTTTTTAATTCCCTCTAAAGATTTTTTTTCTCCAACCTTTAAATCATCATGCAAGATTGTATCTTGTAATGCATTTGTTGCATATTGTACATCTTCTAAACCAAAACCCTGAGAACTTAATACTTCATACATTGGAACAAAAAATAAATCATGATGTTTATCAACATTTTGCGGACAGCCAATGCAATTTCCAAACTTATGATGATCTATTTCATGATCTGCACTTGACTTTACAGTCTCTAAAACAAAACTCTCACCATATTTTTCTTCTGCACGAGGGTTCACTCCAATATAAGTTTCTTTTGTAAGTAAATTTGTTTCTGCCTTAAAATCTCTATCACTATAATACTCTTCAACTTTTACCTTCCCGTCGAAATTTCCTTGTTGCACTTCTATATAAGCTACATCTCTGCATTTATCAATAAGTGTTTCTGTCATTTTTTACCCTCAACACTTAACCTTACAAGAAGAGAAACATTACTTTTATTTGAATAATCCCCATTGCAATTCAAAATTGAGTAATCATTACTTGAAACTAAAGAAACTATTTTCAAAATACCAAAAATACCTTTATAATTCAATCTCAACATTTTCAAATCTTTTCCGGTAATCCAATTAAAAACAGTATTAATTTCATTTACATCTTTTGAACCCAATAAATTTCCATATAAATCTATCTCATTAGAATCTTTAACGAATTCATTTGGACCAATAAATTTTTGTGGAATATTATCAACATTCGGCAAGTTATAATTATGAATTATTTCATCAACATTTCTTGATGAGAAAAATATAGATTGTTTATTATATTGTATAGTCGTAGTAGTATTTAACTGAGAATCTTTCATCTTCTTTTTCAAAAAACTTCTTATCTCTTCCTTGCTTTTATCTTTTGACTCATATACAGCCTTAAATAGTGAATAAGTATCTCTCATTGATACAGTAATAAAATCATCAGCCTTAGTTTTTTTTATTTTTTCTATCATGTCATTAAAATTCCTCAAAATCGATATTTTTTTAGATAAATCCACATTCTGAATTTCTCCTTGATAATTTACATTTTGTATTGTCCAATAATCATCACTTGTAATAATTTTTCCTTCCAAACCACTACTTGTAGTTGTTGTTGTATTCAGAGGTTCTTCAACATCCTCTTTAGAAGGTTTATAATCCTTAGCAAATTTTAACATTCTCTCCAATACTTCTGCAGAATTATTAATAAGTTTTCTTTTAAGTTCATATTGTTCACCGAGTTGATTTGTCATGTTAATAACTCCTTTTTTGAATTTACCAAAACCACCCTACCAGTTGTATTAGAATTCCCCAAGTATTCGTCATACGAGTTTAAGTTTGGAATCGCATCAAGATACAACCCGACAAGTCCATCTTCAAGTGTCCAAATCAGTCGTGATGAATTTTCATCTTTTTCTTTAGGCAATCCAAATTCATCTATTTTTGAGTATTTTGTTGCACTTTCCCAATTCAAGCAATTTGCAGTTTTGTATCTTGATTCTTCAGTCAGATTAAAATTTAAATTTGCATCTAATTTTAATCCTCTTAAATTGAAAAAAATCGGTAAAGTAGAATTTGCCTTTGCAATCTGTTCATATAGATATTTTGCTTTGTAATTATTTGGATTATTTAAACTCCTCAAAACTAAACCAGTATCTTCATAAAAACCCCTAAACATTTCAAGATTTGTTTCTAAATCTTTTTGAGTTGCGATTCTATGTGTATCATTTATTGATTTAAAGAACATATCTACTGCTGTAGCAATGTAAGGATTTGAACCCTTCATAACTCCATCAAAATATAATTTTCCAGATAAAATTGCAATATGAGAAGGAAAAGTTTTGTCCATATAACAAACTATTTCTTTGTATAAATTTTCATCAGTTATAAAATTTAAATCTTTTGACGGAAGAATTTTAGGTATCTCTTCAACTTTAGGTTCTTCAACATCCGTTTTAGAAGGTTTATAATTCTTAATCCAATCTTCAATTTTTTTCAAATCTCTGGCTGAATCATCTGAAAGTTTTCTTTTAAGGTGATATCGTTCACCGAGTTGTTTTGTCATTTTAATAACTCCTTCGCCGAAACCACCACCACCCTACCAAGGTCATAAGAATTCTCCAAGTTCCCGTAATTCGAGGCCAAGTCCAGAGACCTATTAAGATACAACCTGACAAGCCCATCTTTAAGTGTCCAAATCTGTCTTGATGAATTTTTATCTTCTTCTTTAGGAAGCCCAAATTCATCTATTTTTGAATATTTCGCTCCACTTTCCCAATTCAAACAATTTGCAGTTTTGTATCTTGATTCTTCGGTTAAATTAAAATTTAAATTTGCATCTAATTTTAATCCTCTTAAATCGAAAAAAATCGGTAAAGTAGAATTTGCTTTTCCAAGTTGTTCATATAGATATTTTGCTTTGTAATTATTTGGATTATTTAAACTTCTTAAAACTAAA
>Ga0209212_1005366_pt1 | contig 15307 bp, 13 predicted proteins | sample RifGroC2_FD_183996 | JGI IMG/M metagenome (GOLD analysis project Ga0209212, IMG submission 183996) | Groundwater microbial communities from Rifle, Colorado, USA - Groundwater C2 (SPAdes) (version 2) | ecosystem: Environmental > Aquatic > Deep subsurface > Groundwater | place: Rifle, Colorado... | reverse complement strand
TCCCGTTTCCATGCCCGCCTCCTGTCAGGGTTATCTCCTGTCGGGTTATCGGCAGATTCGGCTCATTCTGGAGTAATTTCACCCAACAGGCGCACGAAACTGGCGTCCACCACTTTCGAATGCACCCTACTGTCCATGCGGGTGACTTAGGGCCGCATCGCTGTGCTAAAATGCGCGCTTTGTTATGCGTCAGTTGCCTTAAGGTCAGAGCAAATCCATGGAACAAAAATTCGCCAAAGAAACCCTGCCGGTCAGCCTCGAAGAAGAAATGCGCAAGTCCTATCTGGACTACGCGATGAGCGTCATTATCGGTCGCGCGCTGCCGGATGTGCGCGACGGCCTGAAGCCGGTGCATCGCCGCGTGCTGTTTGCGATGCACGAGCTGTCCAATGACTACAATAAAGCCTACAAGAAGTCGGCGCGTATCGTCGGCGATGTGATCGGTAAATACCATCCGCACGGCGACACGGCGGTGTACGACACTATCGTGCGCATGGCGCAGGATTTTTCGCTGCGCTATCCGCTGGTGGACGGGCAGGGCAACTTCGGCTCGGTGGACGGCGACAACGCGGCGGCGATGCGTTACACCGAAATCCGCATGGCGAAGATCGCCCATGAGCTGCTCGCCGATCTGGACAAGGAAACGGTCGACTTCGGGCCGAACTACGACGGCTCGGAGCACGAGCCGCTGGTGTTCCCGGCACGCTTCCCCAACCTGCTGGTGAACGGTTCTTCCGGTATCGCGGTGGGCATGGCGACTAACATCCCGCCGCACAATCTGAACGAGGTGGTAGATGCCTGTCTCGCGCTGCTGAAGAATCCCGATCTGGATATCGAGCAGTTGATCGAATACGTGCCTGCGCCGGATTTTCCGACGGCGGGTTTCATCTATGGTCTGGCCGGTGTGAAGGAAGGCTACCGTACCGGGCGCGGTCGCGTGATCATGCGCGGGCGCACCCACTTTGAAGATATTGACAAGGCAGGTGGCCGCCAGGCCATCATCATCGACGAGCTGCCCTACCAGGTGAACAAGGCCAATCTGCTGATCAAGATCGGTGAACTGGTGCGCGAGAAACGACTGGAAGGCATTTCCGAAATTCGCGACGAATCGGACAAGTCCGGGATGCGCGCGGTGATCGAGTTGAAGCGCGGCGAGAACGCCGACGTGATTCTCAACAAGCTGTACAAAGACACGCAATTGCAGGACAGCTTCGGCATCAACATGGTCGCGATCATCGACGGCCAGCCCAAGCTGCTGAACCTCAAGCAGGTGATCGACGCGTTCCTGCGCCATCGCCGCGAAGTCGTCACGCGCCGCACCCTGTTCGAACTGCGCAAGGCGCGCGAGCGCGGCCATATTCTGGAAGGGCTGGCGGTGGCATTGTCCAATGTGGATGAGATCATCGCTTTGATCAAGGCCGCACCGACACCCGCCGATGCGAAGCGCGAGTTGATGGCGCGTTCGTGGCGCTCGTCGCTGGTCGAAGACATGCTGAGCCGCGTCAGCGACGCATCGCGCCCGGAAGGCTTGCTGCCCGAGTTCGGTCTGGTGGGGCAGGACAAAAATCGCGGTTATCATCTTTCCGATGCGCAGGCGCAGGCGATCCTGGAATTGCGCCTGCAACGCCTGACCGGACTGGAACAGGACAAGATCGTCGGCGAGTATCGCGAAGTGATGGACAAAATATCCGACCTGCTCGACATTCTCGCCAAGCCGGAACGCGTCACCCAAATCATCAACGATGAACTGGTCGCCGTGAAAGCGCAGTTCGGCGACAAGCGCCGCAGCGAGATCATCACCCACACGCAAGACATGAGCATGGAAGACCTGATCGCGCCGGAAGACGTGGTGGTCACGCTGTCGCACGGCGGCTACATGAAGGCGCAGAAGCTCGACGAATACCGCGCGCAGAAGCGCGGCGGTCGCGGCAAGCAGGCGACGGCGACCAAGGAAGACGATTTTATCGACAACCTGTTCATCGCCAACACCCATAACTACATCCTGTGCTTCTCGAACCGTGGCCGGGTCTACTGGCTCAAGGTCTACGAAGTGCCGCAAGGCAGCCGTATTTCGCGCGGCAAGCCGATCGTGAATCTGCTGCCGTTGGAAAATGGCGAGAAAATCAATGCGGTGTTGCCGGTGAGCGAATTCGTCGAGGACAAATATGTGTTCTTCGCCACTGCCAACGGCACGGTGAAAAAAACCGTCCTGACGGATTTCTCGCGTCCGATGAAGCGCGGCATCATCGCGATCAATCTGGACGAAGACGATCATCTGATCGGGGTGTCCCTCACCGACGGCAAGCATGATGTGATGCTGTTCTCGAATGGCGGCAAGGCGGTGCGTTTCGATGAAAACGATGTGCGTCCGACCGGACGCGCGTCGCGCGGTGTGCGCGGCATGAAGCTGGCCGCCAAACAGCAGGTGATCTCGCTGCTGGTGGCCGAGGACGAGCAGCAAAGCGTGCTGACCGCGACCGAGAACGGTTTTGGCAAGCGCAGCCCGATCGTTGAATACACCCGCCACGGGCGCGGCACACAGGGCATGATCGCGATCAAGGCTTCCCCGCGCAACGGCAAGGTGGTCGCCGCAACGCTGGTGAATGTCGAGGACGAAATCATGCTGATCGGCACCAGCGGCGTGTTGATCCGCACCCGTGTCAAGGAAATCCGCGAGATGGGGCGCACTGCTCAGGGTGTGACGTTGATGAATGTGGAAAAGGGCGAGAAGCTGGCCGGTCTGAGCCGCATTGCCGAGCCGGAAGAAGACGAATAGCAACGGGAAGGGACAAGGGGGAAGAGAGAAGGGTGAAAACCGGGGCAGAAATCACGACGGTTTTACCCTTTCCCCTTCTCCCTTCTCCCTTCTCCCTTCCCAGGAAAAATATAATGACCATTTACAACTTCAGCGCAGGCCCCGCCGTATTGCCGAAAGAGGTATTGCTGCAAGCGCAGGCGGAATTGCTCGACTGGCACGGCAGCGGCATGTCGGTGATGGAGATGTCGCATCGCGGCAAGGAATTCACGGGCATCCATGCGCAGGCCGAAGCCGATTTGCGCGAGCTGATGGGCATCCCCGCCAACTACAAGGTGTTGTTCCTGCAAGGTGGCGCGCATCTGCAATTCTCGATGATCCCGCTGAACCTGTTGCGCGGCAAGGCTTCCGCCGACTATGTGAACACCGGCGAATGGTCGAAGAAGGCGATCGGCGAAGCCAAAAAGTTTTGCGCCGTCAATGTTGTGGCGGATAACGCCGACAGGAATTGCTCCTACGTCCCCGCTTTCGATGCCTGGCAGTGCGACCCGGATGCCGCCTATCTGCACTACACGCCGAACGAGACCATCGGCGGCGTGGAATTCAACTGGATACCCCAACTAGACAATATGCCCGGCGGTGTGCCACTGGTGGCGGACATGTCGTCGAATATTTTGTCGCGTCAGATTGATGTGTCGAAATTCGGGTTGATCTACGCGGGTGCGCAGAAGAACATCGGTCCCGCCGGGCTGACGCTGGTCATCGTGCGCGACGACCTGATCGGCCAGACGGCGGCGAACACGCCGACCATGCTGGATTACAAGACACATGCCGACAACGGCTCGATGTACAACACGCCGCCGACCTACGCCATTTATATCGCCGGACTGGTGTTTCAGTGGCTGAAGAAGAGCGGCGGCATCGCCGCGATGGAACGCGCCAACATCGCCAAGGCCGATCTGCTGTACGCGGCGATCGACGCCAGCAACGGTTTCTACCATTGCCCGGTGAACAAGGCGGACCGTTCGCGCATGAACGTGCCCTTTACTTTGCAAAATATGGGCACCTTAAAGGATGCGGCGTTGGACGGCGATTTCCTGAAGCAGGCCGAGGCGCGCGGGTTGCTGCAACTGAAGGGGCATCGCTCCGTCGGCGGGATGCGCGCCTCGATCTACAATGCGATGCCATTGGCTGGCGTGCAGGCGCTGGCGGATTTCATGGATGAGTTTGCCGGACAACATGGCTAACCTTTGGGCAGGGACAGCATGAGCGAAAAACTGAAACAGTTCCGCGAACAGATCGATCGCCTGGATGATGAGCTGCTGGCGCTGGTCAATCAGCGCGCCGCTCTGGCGCAACAGATCGGTCATCTCAAGGAAAATGGTGTGGTGCTGCGCCCGGAACGCGAGGCGCAGGTATTGCAGCGCTTGCAGGGCAGCAACCAGGGGCCCTTGAGCAATGCCGCCGTGGCAGCTTTGTTCACCGAAGTCATGTCGCAATGCCGTGCGCTGGAAGCGCCGCTGACCGTGGCTTATCTGGGGCCGGAGGGAACCTTTACCGAGGCGGCGGCGCTGAAGCGTTTTGGCAGCGCCATACAGAAATTGCCGTGCGCAACCATCGACGAGGTGTTTCATGCGGCGGAAAGCGGCGCGGCCCATTACGGCGTGATCCCGGTGGAGAATTCCACCGAAGGCGCGGTGGGGCGTACGCTGGATTTGCTGATGCACAGCCCGCTGCAAATATGCGGTGAAGTGATGTTGGCCATCCATCAGTGCCTGCTTGCCCGGCAGTGCGATCTGGGCGCGATCAAGACCGTTTACTCGCATTCGCAATCTTTCGGCCAGTGCCAGAATTGGCTGAATAAGCACTTGCCGAATGTTTTGCTGGTACATGTTTCCAGCAACGCCGAAGCGGCGCGGCTGGCCGCAGAGAATTCGCACAGCGCGGCGATTGCCGGCAGCCAGGCGGCTGCGCTGTTCGGCTTGAACCTGTGCGTGGAAAATATCGAGGACGACGCCAAGAACACCACGCGTTTTCTGGTATTGGGCAACCAGCTGGTCGGACCATCCGGCAATGACAAGACTTCGCTGGTGCTGTCCGCCGCGAATTGCCCCGGCGCAGTGCATGACCTGTTGGCGCCGCTGAACAAACATGGCGTGAGCATGACCAAATTTGAGTCGCGCCCGGCCCGTTCGGGATTGTGGGAATACGTGTTCTACATGGACATCGAGGGGCATCAGAACGATGCAAAAATCGCTGCCGCGTTGACCGAACTCGGGCAAGTCGCCGCATTCTTCAAAATTTTAGGTTCATATCCGGTTGCCGTGTAGGCGGCTGTTCGGGAGTTAATGCATGGCAATGCCGCAACTGTGCTGGGACATCGGGTTCCTGAAAAACAATCCGACGCTGAAGGATGAAAATTACGGCATTCCCGCCGAAGTGAAACATACCGATTATCCGGTACGCCTGGCGCGCTACTGGTTCATGTATCACTTCCTGCGCGAAGACGCGGCGCGTAAAGGCGCGCTGGACGTGTGCGAAATCGGCGTGGATGTCGGGCAGATGCTCGGCTTCATGAACGCGGCCGCCGGGCATGGCGGCGAGAAAGTGCCGCTGGACAGCTGGGATGCGGTGGATGCGCTGATCCGCCGCGATATTCTCGAACGCGCCGGCTATAACCATTTTTACGAAGTCGACCTGGAGAGCGCAGAATTCAGGCTGGACGAGGGCAAACAGTACGACGCGATGATCCTGCTGCATCTGCTGGAGCACCTGTTCAAACCGGAAGAGTTGATCGCGAAGATCGTGCCGCACCTCAAGCCGGGCGGCATGCTGATCGGCGGATTTCCCTCCACGCCGGATTCCCATGCGCAATCGCGCGAAGACAAGATACGTCCCGGCGCGATGAAATACGGGCATGTCAGCGTGTTCTCGCCGCAGCGCGTGCGCGACATGGCGGCGGCGAACGGGCTGGAAGTGGAATTCCTGAGCGGCGCGTTTTTCATGCGCAAGAAGGGATTTTTTCTGGAAAATTACCGCTGGTGGCTGCGCTTCAACCTGTGGTTCGGCGCGCTGTTTCCGGGCTGGCCGGGCGAGACTTATTGGATATTGCGCAAACCGGCCAATGGTTGAGACAGCCCGCAGTGTTGTAGGTCGGATGAGCGCAGCGTTATCCGACATGGGTGTGTCGGAAGGCGCTGCGCTTTTCCGACCTACGTAACTTTTAGATTTGAGATGATGGATTACACACAACTGGCTCCGGCCTACATCCGCGCCATTGCGCCCTACCAGCCCGGCAAGCCGATTTCCGAACTGGAGCGCGAACTGGGCATCAGCGGCATCGTCAAACTGGCCTCGAACGAGAACCCGTTGGGTTGCAGCCCGAAGGCGATGGCTGCGATGCAGGAAGCACTCAAAACCATCGCGCTGTATCCGGACGGCAACGGCTTCGCACTGAAAGACGCGCTGGTGCAACGCTACGGCGTGGCGCACGACCAGGTCGTGCTGGGCAACGGCTCCAACGACATGCTGGAGCTGGCGGCGCGCGCCTTCCTCACCGTCGGTGACAAGGCCGTTTATTCGGATCACGCTTTCGCGGTTTACCCGCTGGCGACGCAGGCGGTGGGCGCAACCGGCGTCAGCGTCGAGGCGCAAAACTTCGGCCACGATCTGGAAGCGATGCGCGCGGCAGCGGTGGGGCAGGGCGCGAAAATGATTTTTATCGCCAACCCGAACAACCCGACCGGCACTTTCCTGAGTGCGGCTGCATTGCTGGATTTCCTGCGCGCCCTGCCCGCGAATATCCTGGTGGTGCTGGACGAGGCCTATAACGAATATCTGCCGCAAGAGAACCGCTACGATTCGGTGGCGTGGCTGAAGGAATTCCCCAACCTGATTGTGTCGCGCACTTTCTCCAAGGCTTACGGCCTGGCCGGGCTGCGCGTGGGTTACGCATTCGCACATGCGCAGGTGGCCGACATGCTGAACCGCGTGCGCCAGCCGTTCAACGTCAACAGCGTGGCGCAGGCCGCCGCGGTGGCGGCGTTGCAGGACGAGGACTTCGTACAGCGCACCAACGAACTAAACCGGCGTGGTATGGCGCAGGTCACCGCAGAATTAAGCAGGCTGGGATTGGAATATATCCCGTCGTTCGGCAACTTCGCCAGTTTCAAAATCGCCCAGCCTGCCCTGAGCAAAGCCGAACGGGCGATGGCGGTGTATCGCCGCCTGCTGGAGCTGGGCGTGATCGTGCGACCGATTGCGAATTACGACATGCCGGGCTGGTTGCGCGTGAGCATCGGGCTGGAAAAAGAGAATGAGAAATTTTTGTCTGCACTGAAGCAAATACTTGGGGAGCAATAAATGATTATCGTAATGGGAAAAGATGTCACTGACGAGCAAATTGGTGCAGTGGTCAAGAGACTGGAAACAGCGGGTTTAAAAGCGAATATTTCGCGCGGCATCGAGCGCACCGTGATCGGCGCGATCGGCGATGAAAGTCCCCTGTCCGAGGAAATGTTCACGCCGCTGCCCGGGGTGGAATCGGCGATGCACATCGCCAAACAGTACAAGATCGTTTCGCGCGAATCGCACCGCGAAAACACCGTGATCGACATCGGCGGCATCCCGCTCGGCGGCAATCAGATCCAGGTGATCGCCGGGCCATGCTCGGTGGAGACGCAGGAGCAGATGGACTTGTCGGCCAAATATACGCATGAGGCGGGCTGCCGGATGATGCGCGGCGGCGCGTTCAAGCCGCGCACCAGCCCGTACGCTTTTCAGGGCAAGGGCAAAGAGGGGCTGGACATGTTCCGCAAGGCGGCCGGCCCATACAAGTTGCCCATCGTCACCGAGTTGATGGATGTACGCCAGATCGAGTTGTTCATGGAATACGACGTGGACGTGATCCAGATCGGCACGCGCAACATGCAGAACTTCGACCTGCTCAAGGAAGTCGGGCGCATCAACAAGCCGGTGATCCTCAAGCGCGGCATGTCGGCGACCATTTCCGAATGGCTGATGTCGGCGGAATACATCGCGGCGGGCGGCAACCACAACATCATTTTTTGCGAGCGCGGCATCCGCACTTTTGAAACCGCCTATCGCAATGTGCTGGACGTGACCGCGATTCCGGTGCTGAAGAAGGAAACCCACCTGCCGGTGATCGTCGACCCCTCGCATGCCGGCGGCAAGGCGTGGATGGTGCCGGCGCTGTCGCAAGCGGCGATTGCCGCAGGCGCGGACGGCCTGCTGGTCGAGATGCACCCGAACCCCTGCGAAGCATGGTGCGATGCCGACCAGGCATTGACCCCGCAAGAATTGAAAAAACTGATGGGCACATTGGGTGCGATCGCCGGAGCGATTGGCCGTACGCTGTAACAGCCTCTCGGCAAGAATAACGACCGGCATACGGGTAGGGCGGTGGTCGTTCCCGCGCTTTGCGAGAGTATGATGACGGAGAGATAAATGTTCAGCCAGCGTTTCCAGAAGAATGTCCGGCTTACTCATCATGTCAGAGCTCGCATGGAGAAGCGCGATATTTCACTTGAGCTGTTGCTTAATTTGATCGAAACTGGTGACGTCCGCTACAAGTCAGAATCTGATTTGTGGATTTACAGGCAATACTCAGAACGTGCTGACAACATGGTATGCGCAGCAGTCGTTGTCGGGCAGACTGTGATTGTCAAAACCGTGATGGTGGATTGGATACTAGAGGAGCCGTAGCCATGAAAATGCAATATGACGAAGAAGATGACATTCTTGTGATCGAGTTTGCCAATGGAAAAATTGTCCGCGATGTTTCCTTGGGCTGGAACGTCAATGTTGGTATGACCGCAAGTGGCGTGGGCGAGATTGTCGTGCTCGATGCCAAGGCGGCAGGCTTATTTCCACTTGAGTTGAGCAAAGAACTCAAGGCGGCGTAGCAAGAGTTGCTAACCCAATCAATCTTTTTAGCCGCCAAATAGTGGATGCCAATATATTGGCCGATGGGTGTCAACGTACAACATTGGTGAACCCTAAATCGAATGGGCGAAAATCGTGAATGCTAACGAGTTAAAATTACAGCAGATAATCGAAGGCGAAAAGCAATTTGTCGTTCCACTTTTTCAGCGCGCATATAGCTGGAGCGATAAGGAATGGGAAACGCTTTGGAATGACATTGTTGATCTTTATGAACAAGATTCCCCTCGCGCTCACTTTATTGGATCAATTGTAACAATACCAACCACTTCAGTGCCTGAAGGAGTTGCAAAATACCTACTGATCGATGGACAACAAAGACTTACGACCGTTTTTGTTTTAATGGCTGTGCTGCGTGATCAAAAGGGTGAATTGGCCGATGAAATTCATAACACGCTATTGGTTAATCAATACAAGAAGGGTGATGATAGATTAAAGCTTTTGCCAACCCAATTTGATAGAACCGCATTCCATGCCTTGATTGAGGGTAAAGCTGAGAATGGAAATGGAACCCAGATCATTAGGGCTTATCAATATTTTGGGCGCCAGTTCAAGAAAAACGATTTTGATATAGCTAAATTTAAAAAAATCGTTACCAATTACTTATCCTTGGTTAGTATTGTTCTTGATCCTGATGACAACCCACATTTAGTATTTGAAAGCCTCAATGCTAAGGGTCGCCCCCTTACGCAGTCTGACCTCATTCGCAATTATTTTTTTATGCGGATTCATGTTGATCAACAAGACAAGGAATACAGTCATTTTTGGCAGCCGATGCAATTGGCACTAGGTGAGAATCTTACTGAGTATATCCGACACTTTTTAATGCGACGTGGTGTAAGGGTTAACAAATCGGACGTGTACTTGGCGCTGAAAGATCAAGTCGGAATAGACAATGCTATTGGGTATCTCCAAGAGTTGGCACGATTTGCTGGTTATTATGAAAAACTGCTCTTACCCGAAAAGGAAAGTGACCCACTAATCAGATTAGGAATCTCGCGATTAAATCGTATTGAAGTTACGGTGGCATATCCGTTATTGTTAAACGTCTATGACGATTACCAAGCCAACAGAATTACCGCAAGCCAATTCGCCGACATACTCAACGTACTTGAAAACTTCATGATTCGTCGCTTTGTTTGCAATGTGCCATCAAATGCGCTGAACAAGATATTCCCTTCTCTTTACGTTCAAGTCTTTGAGAAAAATCCAGACAACTTTGTTGCTGCAATGAAGTCAATACTTCAATCAAAAGGATATCCGAAGGACCGTGAGTTTAAAGAGAGGATTCAGGACGTAAAACTGTACGGCGCTGGTGATCGTCAGATCAAAACAAAATTGATTCTTGAATCAATAGAAGAGTCGTACTGCCACAAGGAACGTGTTTCATTCGAAAAGGCCGCAATTACCATAGAGCACATTCTTCCGCAAACCCCAACTGACTGGTGGAGAAATCATTTGGGTGATGAGTGGGAAATGATGCATGAGCTATGGCTGCATACATTAGGGAACTTAACCTTAACAGGTTATAACTCGGAGCTTTCAAATGATGATTTTGAGACTAAACGGCAAAAGTTAAGGGAAAGCCACTTGGAAATAAATCGGTATTTTGATGGGGTAACGGCATGGCGAGTTGAAGACATCAAGAGTCGATCAGTTCAGCTTTCAGAATTGGCGCTTAAAATTTGGCCTTACTTCGGGGATGACAAACCCACCCAAAATCAAATCGGTGTAACAGGAACCAAGCCGGTTGGCTTGTGGATTCTCGGGCAAAAATTTCATGTGGATACTTGGAAAGAGGTTCTTATTCGTACATTGGATGTTATAGCTGATCTGGAGCCTGATAAATTTGAGCAGATCGAACAGAGGTATCCTCGCTTTGTTGGTAAGGATAAGAATAATTTTCGTCGAAGTAATGAATTGTCAAATGGTGTTTTTGTGGAGGTTAATCTGTCTGCCGAATCCATCCAGAAATTTTGTTATCAAGCGATAGAGGAAATCGACCTGACTTCAGATGATTGGCGAGTTGAATTGCGTTGATGCCTTTGCCTAACAGTTGCTACCTATGGCCATAGAATTGAATAAAGTTGTCATCTTCGGCGCTGGCCTGATCGGCGGCTCGTTTGCGTTGGCGCTGCGCAAGGCGGATGCCGCCGGTGAGGTGGTCGGTTTCGGGCGCAGCGAGGCAACGCTGCAACAGGCCATGCAACTCGGCATTATCGATCGCATCGGTACGGATGCAGCGCGCGAAGTGGCAGATGCAGACTTCGTGTTGCTGGCCACCCCGGTCGGGCAGATGGCGGAACTGATGGCGCGCATCGCGCCGCATCTCGGCGCGCACACGCTGGTCACCGATGGCGGCAGCACCAAGAGCGACGTGGTGGCTGCGGCGCGCGCGAATCTGGGCGACAGGATCGCGCAGTTTGTTCCCGCCCACCCCATCGCGGGTGCGGAGAAGAGCGGGGCGGGGGCGGCGCTGGCTGATCTGTATGTTGGCAAGAAGGTGGTGCTGACCCCGTTGCCGGAGAATTCGCCGGATGCGGTAGCGCGCGTGCGCAAGGCATGGGAGCTGTGCGGTGCGGTAGTGAGCGAACTGACGCCGCAACAGCATGACGCGGTATTTGCGGCGGTGAGCCATTTGCCGCACTTGCTGTCGTTCGCGCTGGTGCATGACCTGGCACAGCGCGATAACCGCGACTTGCTGCTGTCCTTCGCCGCGAGCGGTTTTCGCGATTTCACCCGCATTGCCGCCAGCTCACCGGAAATGTGGCGCGACATCTGCCTGGCGAACCGCGAGGCGCTGATGGGTGAGCTGGGTATCTATATGCAGGAACTGGAGAAGCTGCACGAGGCACTAGCCGAAGCGGATGCAGACGTGCTCGAACAGACTTTCCGCACCGCCCGCGAATTGCGCGCCGGCTGGACAGAACAATAAGAAGTAATGAGTCACATCACAGTCAAACAAATCCGGTGGCTGCTCATCGCCATCGCGCTGATCTGGTTTTCCAACCTCGAATACCGCACGTTGATCAAGCCGGACGAAGGGCGCTATGCCGAGATTCCACGCGAGATGGTGGCGAGCGGCGATTGGGTGACGCCGCGCCTGAACGATCTCAAGTATTTCGAGAAACCGCCGCTGCAATACTGGGCGACCGCCACCGCCTATACCGTGTTCGGCGAACATCAATGGACCTCGCGGCTGTGGGCCGGGCTGACCGGTTTTGCCGGTATTTTGCTGGTGTGGTTCGCCGGGCTGCGCCTGTTCGGGCGCGACGCGGCGGGCTATGCCGCGCTGCTGCTATCCAGCAGCCTGCTGTATGTGCTGATGGGGCACATCAACACGCTGGATATGGGCGTGACGTTCTTCCTTACCTTGGGCATTATCGGATTGTTGCTCGGGCAGGCGCAGGCGGACAAAACAAAACGGCGCAACTGGATGCTGGTCGCATGGGCGGGCCTGGCGTTGGCGGTGTTGAGCAAGGGCCTGATGGGGCTGGTGTTGCCGGGCGCCGCGCTGTTCATCTACTGCGTGGTGCAGCGCGATTTCAGCGTGCTGAAACGCATGCACTGGCTGCCCGGCCTGGCGGTGTTCTTTGCCATCACCGTGCCGTGGTTCGTGCTGGTGATGAAAGCCAACCCGGAATTTTTCGAGCGTTTCTTCATTTACGAGCACTACACGCGCTTCACCACCAAGACGCACGGGCGCTATCAGCCCTGGTATTTTTTCATCCCGATTCTGCTGGCCGGGGCGCTGCCGTGGACGGTGCTGATGTTCGACGCCATGTTCCGTTGCGTTATTGGAGCAGGGCGTGGGCGCAACAGCGGCCTGCCGGACAAGACGTTCAACACCCAGCGTTTCCTGCTGATATGGGCGGTGTTCATCTACATATTCTTCTCCATTTCCGGCTCCAAATTGCCCTCCTATCTGTTGCCGATGTTCCCGGTGCTGGCGCTATTGATGGGCAAGCGCATCGCCGAAATGCGCGCGCGCGTGCTGTTCTGGCAGGTCGCCCCGGCCATCGCTGTCGCGCTGGCGCTGCTGGGGCTGGCGTTGAATGTGGGCAAGCTCGCCGACACGCCGGGCCAGATCGAGTTGTATCCGCATTATGGTCCGTGGCTGATTATTGCCGCGCTGGTTTCGCTGGCCGGCTTGTCGGCGGGGATGCTGTTGCTGTGGCGCGAAAAGAAACCCATCGCGGTGGCGGTGCTGGCGCTGAGCGCCCTGCTGTCCGCGCAAATCGCGCTGTCCGGCTATGAAACCGTGGCGCGCGAGCGTTCCGCCAAACATATCGCCGAGGCGATCCGCGCGGAGGTGATACGTGGAGAAATTGGGGCGGAGATACCGTTCTATTCGGTGCTGACCTACGAGCAGACGTTGCCGTTTTATCTCAAGCGCACCTTCACGCTGGTGCAGTATCAGGATGAAATGGCCTACGGCATCCAGCAGGAACCGCAACGCTGGATTCCCACCATCGAAGAATTCGCCAAGGTCTGGGCCACACAGCGCGAGGCGCTGGCGATCATGCCGGTGTATGCTTATGCGCAGCTGCAAAAAGAGGAGCTGGCGATGAAGATCATCTTTGAAGACACCCAACATATAGTGGTGAAAAAACCATGAGCATGGTCAGTTTTATCCTGATTTTTATCGGCGTGATGCTCAACGCTGCCGCGCAGATACTGATGAAGACGGGCACCAATGCGGTCGGCCATTTCGAATTCAGCATGGGAAACGTCCTGCCCATCGGCCTGAAACTGGCGACCGAGTGGCATATCGCCGCCGCGCTGTTCTGTTATGCGCTGAGCGTGGTGGTCTGGATACTCGCGCTGTCGCGCGTGCCGGTCAGCATTGCTTTTCCGTTGTTGTCGATGGCTTATATCGTGACTGCCGTGGCCGCCTGGTACTTGCTGGGCGAACCCTTGAGCATGACCAAACTGGTCGGCATCGGCGTGATTATCCTCGGCGTCATCATCATTTCGCGGGCTTGAACATTCTGAAAAAACATTTAGCCACAGAGAGCACAGAGCACACAGAGAACCCAATGGGTTGTTTTTCTCTGTGTTCTCTGTGAACTCTGTGGCTTGAATTGAGGTTTTTATGAGCGATTTTCTTCCTTTTTCCCGCCCCACCATAGACGAAGCGACCATCGCCTCGGTGGCTGACGTTTTGCGTTCCGGCTGGATCACCACCGGCCCCAAGGTGCAGGAATTCGAGAAGCAGTTGTCCGCCTACTTTGGCGGGCGTCCGGTGCGCACCTTCAACTCCGGCACCTGTACCATGGAAATCGCGCTGCGCATCGCGGGCATCGGGCCGGGCGACGAAGTCATCACCACGCCGATCTCCTGGGTGGCCACCGCCAACGTGATTCTCGAAGTCGGCGCGGCGCCGGTATTCGCCGACATCGACCCGGTCACGCGCAACATCGATCTGGACAAGGTCGAGGCGGCGATCACGCCGCGCACCAGGGCCATTATTCCGGTGTATCTGGCGGGCAAGCCGGTGGACATGGACCGGCTGTATGCGATAGCTAGGAAGCATAAGCTGCGCGTGGTGGAAGATGCGGCGCAGGCGATCGGCTCGACTTGGCAGGGCAAACCCATTGGTTCATTTGGCGGCTCGTTCGGCGACTTCGTCTCGTTCAGCTTCCAGGCCAACAAGAACATCACCACCTCCGAAGGCGGCTGCCTGGTACTGAACAACGAGGACGAGGCGAAGCTCGCGGAGAAATACCGCCTGCAGGGCGTCACGCGCAGCGGCTGGGATGGCATCGAAGTGGACGTGCTGGGCGGCAAGTACAACATGACCGACGTCGCCGCCGCGATCGGCCTCGGCCAGTTCGCGAAACTGGACGCGATCACCGCGCAGCGGCGCAAGCTGGCGAAGCATTATTTCGCCACGCTCGGCAAGGACTTCGAGAAGCAGACCGGCGCGCAACTGCCGCCAGAGGATTACGAAAACACCAACTGGCACCTGTTCCAGATCGTGCTGCCGGAGCGCATCACGCGCGCCGAGTTCATGGCGAGGATGAAAGAGTACAACATCGGCATCGGCTACCACTACGCGCCGATCCATCTGTTCAAGCTGTATCGCGCGCTGGGGTTCACGGAAGGCATGTTCCCGGTCGCCGAGCGTGTCGGCAAACAGATCGTCTCGCTGCCGATGTTCTATGCGATGAACGAGGCGGATGTCGAGCGCACCTGTGCGGCGATGCGCGAGGTGTTGGGGTAGGGGCGTAAGGCATTACGCCTGACCGCTATTCCGCCGCGCTCCATAGCGGCAGGTGAGCTTGGATGTTAGGAATTTGCATCTTGTGGATACCAGAACTTTCAGTTGCGTCAGATGCCCGACCGTTGAACCTAGAAACCTCAGTTAACCGCTTGATCGGATATTTAACATCATGATGCCAATAAGTTTTCTTATACTTTTATCTTTCACACGATGGGTGAGTACGCTACGCGGCGGATTGCACGGTTCTGGCGGCGCATGGCGGCGTTGCAACTCCTTGGAATGGAACGACCATTCCGCGTCGTTGCGCCTTGCCACGCACCCCCATAACCGCACACTCCGCCCCGTTCAACTGAGGTTTCTAGGTT
>Ga0209212_1005362_pt1 | contig 15325 bp, 12 predicted proteins | sample RifGroC2_FD_183996 | JGI IMG/M metagenome (GOLD analysis project Ga0209212, IMG submission 183996) | Groundwater microbial communities from Rifle, Colorado, USA - Groundwater C2 (SPAdes) (version 2) | ecosystem: Environmental > Aquatic > Deep subsurface > Groundwater | place: Rifle, Colorado... | reverse complement strand
TGGGCAGAAAAGAAAGATATTATCAACTGTTGGCCAATAGAAAAACTCTTGAATTCTTTTTGAGGAGTGGTTCCTGATTTTATTATTTACTTTTTTCAACAATTTCCTTGAATATTTCGGGGCGCTTTTCTGCCAGTCCGGCCAAGATTTTTCTGTCAATCTCTATATTCTTTTGTTTGAGGTTGTGAATTAAACGACTATAGGAAATGCCAAGGTCTTTAGCGGCCGCGCCAATTTTAATCTGCCAGAGTCTTCTAAAATCTCTTTTCTTTTTCCGGCGGTCAGCGTAAGCATGCCGGCCAGCGTGTAAAATCGCTTCTTTAGCCTGTCTTAATTTTGATTTTCTGCCCCAGCGGTAACCCTTAGTCTGTTTTAAGACATTCCTTCTTCTGTTTAATCTTGTTTTTCCGCCTTTGACTCTAGCCATAGATTAGTTTCTTAATTCTTTTAAACTCGCCCTTAGACAGGGAGATCATTTTTCTTTTCTTTCTTTTGCTTTGGCCGGGTTTTTTTGCCAGATAGTGGTTCAGACCAGACCGGCGGCGCAAAATCTTGCCCGTCTTGGTGATTTTTAATCTTTTTTTAATTGATTTTCTCATATTATTGATCTTCGTTATTGTTTTGAGATAATCATGGTAAATCCTCTGGGTCCTTTCTTTGAGTCTGTCTCAAACTTTATTGGCACGGTTCTACCCAGGATTTCCAGGAATTGACTGACTTTTTCTCTGGCCACATTAGTTAAAGCTTTTTCTCTGCCGCGAAGCACCATTTCTATTAAAACCTTATTGCCTTCATTTAAGAATTTTTCTGCCTGTTTAGCTCTGATTTCTAAATCATGGGTAGAGATTCCGAAAGAGAGCCTGATGCCTTTTAATTGGCCTCCTTTCTGTTTTTTCACTTCTTTTTGCTTTTTCTCCTGCCAATAAACATGTTTTCCGTAATCGCCAATCTTACAGACGGGCGGAATCAGTTTTCCAGTCACTTGGATTAAATCTAAATTGCGCTCCTTGGCTAAGCGAAGCGCATCGGTCAAGCTGACGATTCCTAATTGCTTCCCGGTTTCATCAATCAATCTTACCTCAGAAGCCCTTATTTGATTGTTTGCTGGCGGTCTAAAGATAATTTAAAATGATTTTTTAAAACTTAGATGTGGAGGCGCCGAGAGTTGCACCCGGATCCAGGAGATTTTCCCAAAGAAGATCTACAAGTTTGGCCCAATTAGAGGTTTGAAGCAGGGGATTTAATTAGGTGAAAATCCTTCTGCCACTCAATAAAAGAACACTTTTCTCGATGAATGACACCAACCTTAGCTATCGAGAATTATTAAGGCCGATGCTGCTTTAAGTTGCCGTTAGGCAACAGCTAAAGCAGGTTGTAAAAATGAATTGGCGTTTGTGTTTCCTGAAAGTTTAACGAGTTTTCAGAAGACTCGACTTGCCTTTCTTGGGAGCAATCGCTGTCAAAGCTTGTCACCCCCGTATTTTGAAAAAGCTGGTTTAACCGAGAAATTCTCCCATTTCTCTTTTTGCTTCTCGTTTTTTAATCACTTGTCTTTGGTCAACCTTTTTAATTAACCGCGCTAATGCGAATTCCAGCTTTATTCTGCCGTTCTTAGTATATATTTTTAAGGGGACAAATGTCAATCCTTTTTGAGAAATTTTGCCTTGTAAATAAAGGATTTCCCTTTTAGTTAAAAGCAGTTTTCTTTCCCTTTCTGGCAGATATTCGGGCGCGTTTTTGGGCTGATAAGGGGGAATGTGGCAGCCGACCAGATAAAGCTCGTTGTTTCTGAACATGACATAACTCCCGGAAAGACCGACCATACCCATCTTTATTGATTTGACCTCCTGTCCCAAAAGCACTAGGCCAGCCTGATATTTTTCCAGAATCTCGTAGTTAAAATTAGCTTTTCTGTTCTCAGTAAAAATATTCATTAAACAAGGCTTAATTTATGACAGGCGGAACGTCTGACATACTGGCAATTATAGATATTCTAGCAGAATTATGTTAAATTGTAAGCGATGATAAGATCAGAAGTTAGAAAAACAATCAAAGATTCTTTAGGGAAGATAAAAGACATTCCCGAGTTTTCTTTGGAAGCTTCAAGCGATTTATCTCATGGCGATTACGCCAGCAATATTGCGTTTTTGGCTGCCAACAAGCTTAAGAAGAATCCCTTGGAAATAGCAGGAGATCTTAAATCAAAAATCCTTAAGTCAAAATCAAAGATCTTTGAAAAAATTGAAGTGGCCAAGCCGGGTTTTCTTAACTTCTTTTTAAAAGAAGAGTATCTTCAAGACCAGGTTGTTAAAATCCTAAAGGAAAAGGGAAAATACGGCAATCTTAGGATTGGTCGGAATAAAAAGGTTCAAATTGAATTCATTTCCGCTAATCCAACCGGCCCCTTAACGATCGGCAACGCCAGAGGCGGTTTTACCGGAGATGTTCTGGGAAATGTTCTTAAAAAAGCAGGTTTTAAAACAGAAAAAGCCTATTATATCAATGACTATGGCATGCAGGTTTTAACCCTGGGCCATTCAGTTTTAAAAGACGATCAGGCTAAATACAAAGGAGACTATATTGACCAGTTGAACAAACAAATAAAAGAAAAAGATCCTTATAGCGAGCAAGATGCTCGATATACCGCTGCGTGTTATAAAGCCGGAGAAAAGGCGGCCAGAATTATTATTGACAGAATTATTAAAAAAACAGTTTTAGGCATGGGGATTAAGTTTGATGAATGGATTTCAGAAACCTGGCTGCATAAAACAAGCAGGGTGGCAAAGGCCCTTTCCTTGTTAAAGAAAAAAAATCTTGTTTATGAAAAAGAAAAAGCTCAGTGGTTTAAATCTTCTCAATTTGGGGACCAAAGAGACAGGGTGATTATCAAGCAGGATGGCTGGAAGACGTATTTAGCCGGAGATGCCGGTCTTCATTATTATAAGTTTACAGAGAAAAAATTTACTAAAGTGATAAATATTTGGGGAGCTGATCACTACGGAGACGTACCGGGCTTACAGGCCGCGGTTGAAGCCCTTGGCCATAAAGGCAAGCTGGATATCTTGCTTCAACAGTTCGTCACTTTGTTTAAAGACGGCAAGGAATTAAAAATGTCTAAAAGAGCCGGAGTTTATGTGACCATGGATCAATTGCTGGCAACAGTAGGGTTAGATGCGGCTAGATTCTTTTTTTTACAAAAATCAAGGGACACTCATTTGAACTTTGATATCAATCTAGCTAAAGAGCAGTCTGCTAAAAACCCCGTATATTATGTCCAATATGCCTATGCTAGGATTTGCAGCATTTTAAGAAAAACAAAAAAACAAAATGGTTATAACTTAAAATTATTAAAGCACAAATCGGAAATATCGTTAATTAAACAATTGCTTCGCTTGTCGGAAATAGTCGAAGACACGAGTAATGATTATCAGGTTCAGAGATTGCCCCAGTATGCTTTGGATCTGGCAGCTAGTTTTCATCAGTTTTATCGGGATTGTAAGGTAATCTCTAAAAACAAAGATTTAACCAAAGCAAGGGTAGCCTTGATTACGGCCACAAAAATTGTTCTCAAAAACACGCTTGATTTAATAGGAGTTTCTTCGCCTGAAAAGATGTAATTATCTTGAGCAGACAAGATTTTGTTTTTGGAGTCCCTAAATCAGATTGAAATAAGGCTAAAACAATGCTATCTTAGAGGATATGATAAATCTAAAGAACCATTATTTTATTCTAAGGCACGGAGAAACCAATTGGGGGCATTCTGATATTTGCTATCCTTTTAATAATAAGGTGTCTGTTGTTTTGAGCGAACAAGGTATTTCTCGAATTAAACTTGTTGCTAAAAGCCTTAAAAAAGAAAATATTGATTTAATTTTTTGTTCAGATTATTTAAGAACAAAACAGACGGCTGAAATAGTAGCTAAGATTTTAAACTTAAGGGTTATTGCCGATATCAGGATTGGCGATACTAAGATTGGAAATTATTATGGTAAGCCAAAAGCAGAATTTTATGATGAATTCCCGGACCCAATTCAAAGATTTAAGACGAAGTCGCCAAAGGGCGGGGAAAGCTGGAATGATGTCAAAAAGAGATTGTCTGTTTTTTTAAAAGAAGTAGAAGAAAAATATCAAGACAAGAATATTTTAATCGTTGGTCATGGCGATAGTTTATGGCTTTTTGAAGGATTAATCAGAGAATCGACCGATCAAGAGCTTCTAGATATAATTTTCAATAAAAAAGAATATATTAAAAAAGGAGAATTGAAAAGAATTAATTGAATCTCATGCTAGAGATTAATTTTCCCGAAAAAGAAGAAAAAATACTGAAGTTCTGGAAAGAAAACAGGATTTTTGAAAAATCTATTGAGAATCGTTCCAAAGACAACCCTGTTTCTTTCTACGACGGTCCGCCTTTTGTTACTGGCGTGCCTCATTACGGACATTTGCTCGGCAGTATTGCCAAAGATATAATCCCCAGATATCTGACCATGAAAGGAAAAAGAGTCAGGCGGGTTTGGGGTTGGGATTGCCATGGCTTGCCGATCGAAAACAAAGTAGAGCAAAAACTCGGGCTTAAAAATAGGCGGGATATAGAAAAAATCGGGCTTCTAAAGTTTAATAACGAATGCCGAGCTTATGTTTCTGAAACATCCATTGAATGGAATTGGTATATTGATCATATCGGCCGTTGGGTGGATATGGATAATGCCTACCGGACCATGGATCTTTCCTATATGGAATCGGTTATCTGGGTTTTCAAAAAGCTTTATGATCAGGACTTGATTTACAAGGGCATGAGGATTTCTCTTTTTTGTCCCAGATGTTCGACTCCGGTTTCAAATTTTGAGATTGCCATGGATAATTCTTATGCCGACAGGGAGGATACGGCTATTACCATGAAATTCAAGGTAATTAACCAGGAGTTTCTAAAGAAATATAATCTTAAAAAGCCTTGCTATTTTTTGGCTTGGACGACCACGCCCTGGAGTTGCATCAGCGTTATGGGTTTAGCTGTCGGCGAAAACTTTAAATACCAGATAATTGAAACAGAGGAAGAATATTATATTATTGCCAAAAATACAATAGAAAAAACGATGGAGGGCATAACGTATAAAGCGATTGCTGATTTGACCGGCAAAGAAATTGCCGGCCTGAACTACGAACATTTGTTTGATTATTATAATGACAAATTCAATGATTTTAAGACCTATCCAGCCGATTATGTTTCTGAGCAGGACGGCACAGGCATAGTTACTATTAATGGCGCCTTCGGAGAGGTTGATATGGGCTCAAGCAAGAAATACGGCTTACCGGTCATTGTCAATGTCGATGAAGAGGGGAAATTCACTTCAGAAGTGAAGGTTTGTCCGGGAGTTTATGTCAAGGAAGCAGAAAAATTGATTATTGATGACCTGAACGCCAGAAATTTACTTTTTAAACAAGAAAAAATTATCCATTCTTATCCTTTTTGCTATCGGTGCGAAACACCTTTGATTTATCGCGCTCAGGACAGCTGGTTTATTGATGTTCAAAAAGTAAGGCAAAAGCTTTTAGACAATAACCAGAATATCCATTGGGTCCCGGAGCATTTTAAGCAAGGCCGTTTTGCCGAAGGAATTAAAACTGCCCCGGATTGGGGTATTTCCAGGACTCGCTATTGGGCCACGGCTATGCCGGTTTGGGAATGCGACAAATGCAATAATAGAGAAGTATTCGGCTCCATTGCTGATATTGAAGGCAGGAGCAAGCAGAAAGTAAAAGATCTGCACCGCCCATTTATCGATGAAATAGTTTTTAATTGTTCAAAATGCGATGGCAGAATGACAAGAGTGAAAGAAGTTTTGGATTGCTGGATGGAATCCGGCTCTATGCCTTATGCTGAAAGGCATTATCCTTTTGAGAATAAAGAGGATTTTGAAAAAAGTTTTCCCGCAGACTACATCTCTGAATATACCGGCCAGGTCAGAGCCTGGTTCTATGTCTTGCACGTTCTCTCAACCGCTTTATTTGATTCTCACTGTTTTAAGAATGTGGTTGTTTCCGGGGTTATTATGGGAACCGATGGCAGGAAAATGAGCAAGTCTTTTCATAATTATCCGGATCCGAGAAAAGTGATTAAGGAGCATGGCGGCGACGCTTTAAGGCTTTATCTAATGGGCAGTCCAACCATGGCTGGCCAAGACATGAATATGTCCGAGCAAGGCGTTAAAGAACAGGTTAAAAAGATCACTCTCATTTATTGGAATTGTTATAATTATTTTAAGATTTTTGCCGATTTTTATGGTTTTGATCCTAAAAAAGAATTAGATAACTCAGTTGATAATTCTTTAGATCTCTGGATTTTGAGCCGGGCCAATCGGTTTTTAAAAAACTTCACCAGTTTTCTAGATGATTATCATATTCCCGAGTCGGTCAGGCTGGTCCCCGAATTTTTAGATGATTTATCCAGGTGGTATATCAGAAGAAATCGCGACAGATTAAAAGCCGGAGATAAAAAAGCATTAAGCGTTCTTTACAGAGTTTTGGTTTTGTTTACCAAAACTACGGCTCCTCTGATTCCTTTTCTGACAGAAGAAATCTACAAAGACCTGGTTAATGATAAAGAATCTGTCCATCTGGAAGATTGGCCGAAACTTGAGGAAAAATTGATAAATGACGATCTGGAAGAAAAAATAGCCACAGTCAGGAATATTTCTGCCCTAGCTTTAGCTGAAAGAGCAAGATTAGCCATTAAAGTAAGGCAGCCATTATTAGAATTAAAGATCAAAAACGAAACAATAAAATACGATCAAGAGCTTTTAAATTTAATAAAAGAAGAAGTGAATGTTAAAGAAATAGTTTTTGACGATAATATCGAAGAAGAAATATGGTTGAATCCAAAGATTACCACAGCATTAAAGCAAGAAGGGTTCTTAAGAGAAATTATCAGGAATATCCAGGAAATGAGAAAGTCAGCTGGTTTTAAGCCTGGAGACAAGATTATAATCAGCTATTTGGTTCCAGAAGATTATGAGTTGCTGATTGAAAAGAATAAATCAATCATCCTGAAAGAAACTTTTGGAAAATCTTTAGACACAACCAATGGAAAAGAATCTAGGTTTGATTTAGAGAAGGAAATAGATCTTGAAAAAGAGAAGCTTTGGTTTGGTATAACGCGTAGCGGTATATTAGATGTTCCATCTATTAGAAAAAAAGCATGATAATCTTTCATGTTTATTCATCACCGAACCAAAGGCTATATTTTAAAAAGGGAAAACATCAGCGAAGCAGATCAGGTTTTCTTAATCTACACTAGGGATTTTGGCAAGATCAAGGTTTCGGCTAAAGCCATCCGCCGGCTAAATTCAAAATTAAGGAGCTTTGTCCAGGTTTTCTATCTTTCAGAAATAGAGTTTATTCAAGGCAAGGTTTTAAAGACATTAACCGATGCAATCTTAATTCAAAGATTTGACAGTATCAGGAAAAATCTTTTAAAGTTGCGCTTGGCATACAGTTTCAGCAAGATATTCAATGCTCTGGTAAAAAACCAGGAGGCAGATGAAAAGCTTTGGCAATTGCTCAATGGATTTTTTCAAAGCCTGGAAGCAGAAAAGCTGACTCCAACTAAAGCCCAGTTGATTTATTACTTTTTCTTTTGGAACCTTTTAAGCATTCTAGGGTACGGGCCAGAATTAAAATCATGTGTTTTTTGCAGAAAAAAAGTTACTCCAGACAGGTTTTTCTGGATCGCCGGCGAAGGCGGATTGGTTTGTAAAAATTGTCTCGATAAGGTAAAAGCAAGGATAGGGAAGATCGATATCCAGACTTTAAAGGTTTTGAGACTCATGATTAATCATGAGCTTGATCGGGATTGGAAAACCTTAAAAAAATTAAAAATTGATTTAAAGATAATTCGGAACTTGAAGATAATTAGTAAAAGATATTTTAATCATATTTACGAAAAAAGATGAGCAAAAAAAATATTCGCTATATCATCATCTTGGGTCTGGTTATAGTTGCGGCTGGATTTTGGTATTTCCAGAGAAATGCTTTTTCCAAAGATATTTTAAGATTAGAGATATTAGGGTCAGATACGACTGAGGTTGGTCAGAAAATGGATTATGTTTTGAAGTATAAGAATAACGGAAAGATAAGCCTGATTAATATTAAACTTACCTTTGAATTTCCGGAAAATTCTCTCACTGAAGGCGGTAAAATCAGGATCGAGCAGAAATTAGATGATATTTATCCCGGAGAAGAAAAAACAATTACCTTTTCAGGCAGAATTGTGGGACAGGAAAATGAGTTAAAAAAGGCAAAAGCCTGGCTGGAGTTTCAGCCCAAGAACTTAAAAGCCAGATATGAAGTTTCCACTACCCAGACTACGGTTATAAAGTTTTCTCCACTGACTTTTGAGCTTGACCTTCCCTCAAGAATCGAGGCCGAGAAAGACTTCAGCTTTTCTTTAAATTATTTTTCTAATATTGATTATCCGTTATCTCAATTAAGAGTGAAGGTAAATTATCCTTCCGGATTTGAATTTTCTGATAGTAGTCCAAAGGCTATAGAAAAGGATGAATGGCAAGTACCTATTTTAAATAAGGCTGAAGGCGGCAGAATCAAGATTTTCGGAAAGATTAATGGCGATGTCGGAGAACAAAAGGTTTTTAAGGCTAGCTTTGGCATGTGGACAGAAGGGAACTTCGTCATGTTAAAAGAGGCGACCAAGGGAGCAGAGATTATTAAGCCGACAATTTATCTTTCTCAGCTAGTCAACGGCTCTTTTGATTATTCTGCCAGTCCCGGGGATTTTCTTCATTACGAAGTCTTTTTTAAGAATATTGGTTCTTCCCCTTTTGAAAATCTTTTTCTAGCAATTGATCTGGACGGTTCCTTATTTGACTTGGCCACCTTGAAATCTCCGGATGCTGATTATCACCAAGGGGACAGTTCTATGATTTGGGATTGGAAAAAGAATTCGCAATTAAGATTTTTGGATGAAAATGAAGAAGGCAAGGTAGAGTTCTGGATAAATCTTAAAGAAGACTTGCCAACTATCAAGCCAAAAGATAAAAACATGGTTTTAAAGAATAGCATTAGCTTGTCTCCTGCCAAAGAAGAATTTTCCATCAAAGTCAGTTCAAAAATAGATCTTGAGCAACAAGCATTTTTCGCCAACGATTCTTTTCCAGGCTCCGGCAGTTTGCCGCTAAAAGTTGGTTTGCCAACTACTTTTACGGTTAATTGGCAGCTGAAAAATTTCTATAATGATTTAAGGAATGTTAAAGTAAAAGCAATTTTGCCTGCCTGGGTAATCCTGACTGGCCAGTTATTGCCTCGCGACTCTTCTTTTCTCTTTGATTCCCAGTCTCGGGAAATAATTTGGGAAGTTGGCGAGGTTGGAGCCGGTCAAGGAGTTAATGGCAGCGACAGCCCCAGTCTTTCTTTCCAGGTTTCCCTAGTTCCTAATTCTTCTCAGCTGGGTCAGGTGCCGGAAATAATCAGTAATGCCCGGGCTTTTGGGGATGATACTTGGACTCAGAACGCGATTGAGTCAGAAATTAAAACAATTAATACAGGCTCTTTAAGCGATCAGGGGTTTAATCCTGCCCAGGGAATTGTTCAATAGCAGGCATCCGCCAACTGGCGGAACCTGATATATCAAATTTTTAATTAGTTATAATATGTCTGAAGAAAAAACAAAAGATAATTTAATGGAAAAAGTCGTTTCTCTTTGCAAAAGGCGGGGCTTTGTTTTTCCCGGAAGTGAAATCTATGGCGGTTTAGCTAATACTTGGGACTTTGGGCCGCTGGGATTAGCGTTGAAAAAGAACATCAAGAATCTTTGGTGGAAAAAATTTGTTGAGGAAGAAGACAATATTTTCGGCATTGACGGGGGAATAATCCTTTCTCCTAAAGTCTGGGAAGCCAGCGGCCACGTCGAAAATTTTACCGATCCATTAGTTGAATGCAAAAGTTGTCATAAGCGGTTTCGGGCAGATCAAATCCGGGATTTAAAAAAATGCGGCGAATGCGGAAGCAATTTAACCGAACCGAAGAAATTTAACGGGATGTTCAGAACATTTTTAGGAGCCTCTGAAGACAGCGTTTCAACAACTTATCTTCGTCCCGAGACCGCCCAAGCCATTTTCATAAACTTTAAAAATATTATCGATTCTTTTCATCCTAAAATACCTTTTGGTATTGCCCAAATCGGCAAGGCTTTTAGAAATGAGATAACAGCCGGTAATTTTATTTTCCGCGATTTAGAGTTTGAGCAACATGAGCTTGAGTATTTCATTGCTCCCGCTGATGGCTGGAAAGAAGGATTTGATTATTGGCTAAAAAAAATGCACAGCTTCGCCGGATTAATCGGGCTTTCGGAAGATAAAATTCACGAACGGGAACATGGGCCTACTGAGCTTTCGCATTATTCTAAAAAAACCATTGATTTAGAATATGATTTTCCTTTTGGCCAGAAAGAGCTTTGGGGATTAGCTTATCGGACCGATTATGATCTTAAAAATCATAGTGAGAAATCCGGAAAAGATTTGTCTTTCATTGACGAGACTGGGACCAAATTCTTTCCTCATGTGATTGAGCCATCAATGGGAGTTGAGAGAACGTTTTTAGCTATTCTTTGTAATGCCTATTCTGAAGATAAAGACAGAATTGTTTTAAAATTAAAGCCGGTTTTAGCGCCCTACAAAGCGGCGGTTTTTCCGCTTTTGGCCAACAAGCCTGAATTGGTTAAAAAAGCTAGAGAGGTTTTTGAGATGTTAAGATCTGATTTTGCCGTTGCTTGGGATGAACGTGGTAATATCGGTAAAAGATATTATTCTCAGGATGAGACGGGGACTGTTACATCAGTAACAGTGGATTTTCAGACACTTGATGACAATACGATTACTTTGAGAGATAGGGATACAAAAGCTCAAATAAGATTAAATATTTCTGAACTACACGACACGATTCAAAATGTTATAAATGGCGAAGAATTTTCTAAGCTTGGTAAAATCATTGGATAATTTCAGCTATTTCTCTATCTATTTTCGTTATGCTCCTTAACGCTTTTTCTGGATTTATATATAATATTTTACATATTCTTTTAAGTATATTAAAGGGTATTCGGACTTTTCTTTTTCGCCAAGCCGAAATTGTTGCTTTGTGTAATCCTAAGTAATCGGCAAAATTTTTATCATATTTAAACTGTCGATGTATTTTTTTAAAAACGAGCTGATGCAATTCTTTCTTAAGAAGTATTGTTGAGCTGTCGCTGACGTAATCATTTATTTGTTTCGGGCGATTCGATAAACGAATTTTCTTTTGATCCCTTAGCACCTTAAGATAAGTTCTAACGGTGAGATACGAGCATTTAAAATGCTTTTTTAGAAATATTGTGTCGCAGGTTTTTATTTTTCGTAAGAGCTCGAGAAGCGCTTTAAGAGAAAGGCCACTTTTTGTTTTTATGAGAGGAGCGACATTAGGATCTCCAGATAACCATTTCAATAATTTCCATTTTTGAGTATTGGGTTCAAAGTATTTCAATAGGCGTTGTTTTTTGTTGCCTATTATAGTAAAGGCGGTATATCCGTTTGTTTTATTGGCATATTCGCCATTTCTTTTGCTTTTTGTGGTTCCGAATTTTATACCATCTTTTGCCCATATTGTCGCTATAGAGCGAATTAAAATCTTGCTTTTAGAGGTTAACATTATCTTTTTATCCATTCTAACGCATCCGTCAAACATTAGTACTCCTCTTGCAAAACACCTACGAATCTTTAGATTAGAAGTTTGTATTATTTTTGGTTCAAACGTATAATATGATTTTAATCCTGGCCAGATGTCAAAGAAGATTATTAAATATCTTACTAAAATTTTATTTGAGAAACTAACACGCCAAGCATTCCTGTATTTTCTAAAGCTATTTGGCTTAACTTCAAACTCGTTTTTTATCCATCTAATAAATGCCACCACACTGTCTTTGTATTCATCGGTTAGTTCGATTGCATAATGTTTTTGAGAAAGCAGTTTGGGAAAAGAGGCCAATCGGTCTAGTAATCCGAAGTTATTCTTACTGGCTTGGATACTGAGATAATGCTGTTGACGAGACGGCGCATATCCCGATGAGTGATTAATTCTGAATTGATTAAGTTTGTTTTGAGTAATGTTTAAGTCGGCCGAACGGGAAGAGGCAATAATGACTTGAATACTTAAACTACCATCTGCCATGAATGCCCCCAGAATTTTAGATAGATTTTCACTAAGCCTATAAACTGCTTTAATTGGTTTTGCGGAGGCTGAATTCACTTTTAAGTATTCAATATCATTTCTAAACTTTTTTAAGAATATCTTTTCGCGTTCAGTATGTTTTGCTAATTCCAAAATAATCGGAATTGGGTAGAATTCTCGTTTTGCCCATACGGTCATCCCGATAGTCGAAGGAGAACATTTCAGATGTCTAGCTAGTTCTATATTCAGCTTTCTTTTACTCCATTTTTTAGTTGTAAGAACCTCTTTAGCTAATTCCTTAAAAGCATTTTTGATTGTTTTGCCCTTTATACATATCCAAGTTCTAGGATGAATATCCTGCGATTGCTGTAATAACAATAGATTAAATTTCTTACTCATCATGTTAATTATAACATAAGTTAATTACAATTTTAAGGAAAGTTATGCTATACTAGTATTAACTAATGGTCTTCTATGCTTAGAAAATTTGTTTTGGACAACGGACTACGAGTCCTCTTTTTTCCGATGAAGAATACTGAAGCAGTCACTTCATTGTTTTTGGCCGGGACGGGATCTAAATACGAAACCAGGAAATTGAGCGGTATTTCCCATCTGCTCGAGCATTTAATTTTCAGAGGGACAAAAAACTATCCTAAACCAATAAGTATTTCTCAGGCTTTAGATGAGGTTGGCGGTTTTTACAATGCTTTTACGGACAAAGAAGTTCTGGGAATTATTTTCAAGACTAGCTCAGAAAATTTTAATCTGGCCTTGCGGATTTTAGCTGAAATGGTTTCAAGTCCATTATTGAATAAAGACGAGCTTATTAAGGAAAAGCGAGTGGTAATAGAAGAAATCAATATGAGGGAAGATGATCCGCAGATATTAATTCTTGATCTCTGGGAGACTCTTTTATATGGCGATCAACCAGCCGGCTGGCAAGTCATTGGTTCAAGAAAAACTGTTAATAAAATTTCTCAAAAAGATCTTTTTAATTATTCCAAAAACTTTTTTATCGGTAAAGGCTCGGTCTTAATAATAGTGGGAGATATTAAAAAGGATATGGAAAAAAATATCAAAAAGAATTTTTCCATTTTGTCCAGTAAGGAACGGATAAAAAAAGAACCGGTAGAAGAACATCAACAGGAACCTAAAATTCTTTTGCGGTTTAAAGAAACGGATCAAACCCATCTTTGTCTGGGAGTCAGGACTTTTGATACCTTTTCCGATAAGAAATACGCCTTAGCTTTAATTGCTTCTCTATTGGGTGGGATGATGAGTTCTCGGCTTTTTGTCGAGATCAGGGAGAAAAAAGGGTTAGCCTATTACGTGAGAACTTCTTGCGAACACTACACTGATACGGGTTATTTAATGACTCATGCCGGATTAAATAATACAAAAGTTTTTGAAGCAGTTGAAATTATCTGCAAAGAGTATCAAAGATTAAAAACAGAGAGGGTAACTAAGAAAGAACTGGATAAAGCCAAAGAAAATTTAAAAGGACGCTTAAAATTGGGGCTTGAAACTTCTGATAGCTTCGCTTCATTCTTTGGACTTCAGGAAGTTATTGGCCAGGAAGTTTTAACTCCGCAACAACAATGGCAAAAGATTGCCAAAATCACTCCAGATGATATCCTAAAAATAGCCAAAGAAGTTTTCAGGCCAGACAGGTTGAACCTAGCCTTGATTGGCCCTCATAAAAAAGAAAAAGAAATTAAAAAGACACTAAATATTTAAATGGAAAAAGTAACTTTCGAGCTTTCCTGGGAGGCAATCGTTAAGGTCGGAATTTTAGCCGCTTCGCTTTATATTTTTTATCAATTAAAAGATATTTTAATCTGGATAGTTTTTGCCTTGGTGATTTCCTTTTTGTTCAATCCGCTTATCAATTACTTCCAAAAGAAGAAAATGCCCAGGCCGTTGGCGGCAATTCTTATTTATTTTTTGGTTTTCGGAGTTTTTACTTTCTTAATTTATATCTTCACGCCTTTATTAATAATAGAGGTCAGCAACTTTTCTGGAGGTTTTTCTGAATATTTTGATAAAATAGCGCCTTCCTTGCGAAGCTTGGGTATTGAAGGTTTTGAAAGCATGGATAAGTTTGTCGGCTTAATTGAGAACACTCTTTCCCGGGTAACTAGAAATATTTTTAGCGCCATTTTTTCTATCTTCGGAGGTATCTTTATGACCATTTTCATTATTTCTTTGGCCTTCTTTTTGTCTTTGGAAGAAAAAGCTTTTCAGAAAGTATTTTCTATGGTTTTTCCCGCAGAGTATGAAGAGATGGCGCTGGATCTTTGGAAAAGATGTCAGGACAAAGTCAGCGGTTGGTTTTTGAGCCGGGTTGTCAGTTCTTTATTTGTCGGTGTCTTGACATATATTGCCCTTTTGGCTTTAGGGGCAATTTCTCCTTTTTCTTTCGGAATTTTGGCTTTTCTTTCTAACTTCATTCCGTTTGTCGGGCCGTTTATAATTGGTATTTTTATCTTTGCCCTTCTTGTTTTAACAAGCCCAATAAAAGCGGTTTTGGCAATAATTATTTTTACTTTAATTCAGCAAATTGAGGGAAATATTTTAACTCCCATTCTAAGCAAAAAATTCATTGGTTTGTCTCCATCTCTGGTTTTAATATCTTTAGTGGTTGGGGCAAAACTTGGAGGAGTCTGGGGAGCGATTTTTGGCATTCCCTTATTTGGCATTTTTACGGAATTTCTTAGGGATTTTCTTAAAAAGAAAAAAGAGACAAGCGATGAACTCCCATAACAAGATGAGGGAATAAATTCTTTTATAAGATTATCGCCGAAGGCAGGCGAAGCCCGTTAAATAGAACCACGAGTTTATTCGCGGGACTCTATAATCTATGGCCACTCTTTATATTGTCGCCACTCCGATTGGCAATTTGGAAGATTTTTCAGCAAGAGCCCTTCGAATATTATCGGAGGTTGATTTAATTCTGGCTGAAGATACCCGGGTAACGAGAAAACTTTTATCGCACTATCAGATAAACAAACCCCTGATCAGCTATCATCAGCACAGCCAGCCGCAGAGAGTCGATTATATTCTCAAGCTTTTGAAAGAAGGAAAAAACCTGGCTTTGGTCTCTGACGCCGGCACT
>Ga0209212_1005360_pt1 | contig 15326 bp, 16 predicted proteins | sample RifGroC2_FD_183996 | JGI IMG/M metagenome (GOLD analysis project Ga0209212, IMG submission 183996) | Groundwater microbial communities from Rifle, Colorado, USA - Groundwater C2 (SPAdes) (version 2) | ecosystem: Environmental > Aquatic > Deep subsurface > Groundwater | place: Rifle, Colorado... | reverse complement strand
CGTCGGCGCTTCGCGCCTCCTCGCAATGACAACGCCGCAACTGTTGTTTTAAACGACAAATAAAGGAAAAACAAATGCAAACAGAAACAAAACCCGAACTCTATAAAGCGCTTGGATTAACAGATTTTGAATATGCGGAAATCCAGAAAAGACTCGGAAGAGAACCTAATAAACTGGAAACGTATTTATTTTCCGCTATGTGGTCAGAACACTGCGGGTATATGCATTCCAGAAAATATTTGTCAAAATTCCCTATAGGCGGAGCGGTAAGCCACGGAGAAAATGCGGGCGGTATCCAAATTGGTGAACATGTTATAGTTTTTAAAGTTGAATCGCATAATCATCCTTCGGCAGTAGAACCATTTCAAGGAGCTGCAACAGGAATAGGCGGAATTATTCGCGATATACTCGCAATTGGAGCTAGACCCATCGCGCTTTTAGATTCATTAAAATTTGGCAAAATCACTGATAACTTTTCAAAACATATTTTTGACGGCGTAGTTCGCGGAATTTCTCACTATGGAAACTGCATAGGAGTTCCGACAGTAGCGGGGGAAGTAGGTTTTGACGAATCATACACAGATTCTCCGCTGGTAAATGTTATGGCGGTCGGAATTGTGAAAAAAGACAAAATCCGCTCTGCAAAAGCCGAGCCAAACAAAGTTGTAATTGTTGTAGGCTCTCATACGGGACGTGACGGGATTCATGGAGCGTCTTTCGCCTCCAAAGAGCTTAACGAAAACTCAAAAGAAGACAGACCTTCGGTGCAAGTTGGCGATCCGTTTATTAAAAAGGTTTTAATAGAAGCTACACTTGAAATTCTTGACCTAAAAGAAGTTCAAAGCTGTCAGGATTTTGGGGCGGCAGGACTTTTGTCGTCTTCATCAGAAATGGCTTACAAAGGGGAATGCGGCATAGACCTTCATCTTGACAGGGTTCATCTTAGAGAAGATGGAATGCAGCCTTGGGAAATTATGCTTTCAGAGTCGCAAGAGCGAATGCTCTTTGTTGTAGAAGAAGAAGGCGTGGAAAAAGTCCTGAATATAGCTGAAAAATACGAAATTCCCTCAAGCATTATAGGCAACACCACAGAAACAGGATGCTTTAAATTATTCTGGAATGCGGAAGAAGTGGCGAATTTACCGCCGGAGATATTGGCAGAAGCTCCAAAATACACATTAAACGAAGAAGAACCTGAATATATAAACGAATATAGAAACTTAACGCTTGATAAAAACATTCCTATTAATGAAGCAGTAGAAAAAATGGTTTGTGACCCTAATTTCGCTTCAAAAAAATGGGTTTACAGACAATATGACCATACAGTAGGAACAAGAACAGCAGTTAAGCCTGCACAATCAGGAGCAGCTGGAATTTGGATTCATGAAGAAGGCGGAGTTATCGGGCTTGCGATTGATTCAAACGGAAGACAGGTTTTTCTAAATCCTCACGAAGGCGCAAAAAATTCGGTGTGGGAATGTTGCAGAAACCTTATTTCCAGCGGATTCAAACCCTTGGGCGTAACGGACTGCCTAAATTACGGAAATCCCGAAAAGGACGAAGTCGCCTATCAGTTCGTAAAATCCGTAGAAGGTATTGCAGATGCCTGTAGAGAAGCTAAAGCGCCTGTAGTTTCCGGAAATGTGTCTTTTTACAACGAATCACCCGACAGAAGAGTTTTTCCGACTCCGACAATAGGAATGATTGGATACACAAATTCGGCTGATAAACTGTTAAAAGCGGCTTTTTCTAATAAAGAAACTGTAATTTTACTGGGTAAAGAGATTACGGATGATTCAAATACAGGTGGTTCTCTTTATCAAAGAGTTTTGTATGACTTTATCGGTGGAGAAGTTGATAAAACAAATGCTGATTTGGAAAAAAAATTCGAAGAAACAATATTTGAATTAAGAGATAACAAATTAATCGGCGGATGTATTGATGTTTCTGAGGGAGGACTTTTCGGAGCTGTATTTGAAGGAGTAAAGAACGGAAATACAGGCTTCAAAGGCAGTCTTATTTTCTGCAAAGACGAAGAAAAAGCGCTATTTGGAGAAATTACTGGAAGATATGTAATTTCAACAGCAGAACTTGAAAAAACAAAAAAAATCCTGCAATCTAAACAAGTTCAATATAAAATACTCGGCAAGTGTGTAAATAACATTATGGAATTTGATAAATACAGTTTTGATTTAAGAAAATTATATGACCTGTATGATAAATCCATTGAATTGGAGATGGAAAGATGAGATTTTCCTGCGAAAAACATTGTATAGGCTATGCTGATTCTAGAATTGACGGGATTAAATTCTCGGAAGAATGCGGTGTTTTCGGCGGTGCAAGCAAGGAACACAATATAGCTCCGTTTATTCAGCAGGGGCTTTTCATGCTTCAGCATAGAGGGCAGGAAAGTGCCGGTATATGCTGCGGTGATGATGATTTATTTACTTATAAAAACAGAGGACTTGTGATGGAAGTCCTTTCCGACAAGATAATCAAGACTATAATAGGCAAAATAGGCATCGGTCATGTCAGATATTCAACACATGGGGAATCCGATGCACTTCATGCCCAGCCTTATGTCATAACTTATCTGGGAGAGAAGGTTGCTGTAGCCCATAACGGCAATGTTAACGCGGCTATAAAGATGAAAAAAGATCTGGAAGAGCAAGGAGAAGTCTTTCTTACCACCTCTGATACCGAAATGATCCTTAAAAAAGTAGTAAGGGAGCTTTGCAAGCCACCTTCCGAATGGCTATTCGAAGAGATAGGAGAGGTCTTAACAAACAATTTCCTTGGCGGAGCTTGGTCTATCTTATTTTGTACGTCAGAAAAAGTCTTTGCTTATAGAGATCCTTTTGGGTACAGACCTTTAGTCATATGCGAGGCGGAAGAAGGAGTATTTGTAAGTTCGGAAGATACCGCATTTCAGGTTCTTACCGTAAAAAAAATTATACATATTAAACCCGGCGAAGGCGTAATAATTACCAAATACGGTTATGAAATAAGAAGATTCGCCCCAGAAATGCCGTCAAGAATGTGTGTGTTTGAACATATATATTTTGCGCGTCCGGATTCCAATATATTTAATAAAAACGTCTACATGACAAGAGTAGAACTCGGGAAAAAATGCGCTATAGAAAACCCTGTGGATGCAGATATTGTTGTGCCTGTAATGGATTCAGGTTTTGCACCTGCTTTAGGGTTTTCACAACAATCAGGAATTCCTTTTCAAATGGGCTTAATGAGAAATCGCTGGGTTGGAAGGACTTTTATTCTACCGGAACAGCAATTAAGAAAAAACGGTGTAATAAGAAAGCTTACAGCCATGAGAGAAGTTATTGAAGGGAAAAAGGTTGTTATAATTGATGATTCTATTGTAAGAGGAACAACTTCTGTTGAAATAGTAAGAATGATAAGAGAGGCAGGAGCAAAAGAAGTTCATTTCAGGTCAGCTTCACCAAAATTAATCAATACATGTCAGTGGGGAGTTGATATTCCGTCAAAAAATGAGCTTATAGCAAATAGCCATAAGAATACTGATGGGGTAAAAGAATTTATAGAAGCGGATTCATTAAAATACCTCTCTTTAGAAGGACTGAAAGATGTTTTTGGCAGGGAAGGGTGGTGTTATTCCTGCTTAATCCCTTCAAACACAAACACATCAGAGAATTCTCACCGCAAGCTTATTTCAATTAAATAACGGGTAAAGAAGATGAAAATTAGCTATGAACAAGCCGGAGTAAGTATAGTAAAGGCTGATGCACTTACAGCGCTAATACAAAAAGAAGTAAAAAACGAAAATATAGGTATGTTTGCAGGGTTTTACGAACATCCGGTTCTGCCCGACTATTATTTAGTGAGCTGTACGGATGGTGTTGGCACAAAAATCATTCCTTTAATTAAATATAACCTGATAGAAATAGCAGCTATTGACCTAATAGCAATGAATTTAAACGATATGATTTGTCTTGGTGCGGCTCCGATGTTTTTTCTTGATTATTTCGCAACTCATTCTCTTGATATAGAAATAACTTCAAGGTTTATAAAAGCCCTCAAAACCGAATTAAGTAAGTATAATTGCGCTCTGATTGGAGGAGAAACCGCTGAACTTAACGAACTCGTGGCAAATGGGCATTTTGATGTTGGCGGATTCGCAGTAGGGCTTGTGAAAAAAGACAAAATGCTAAAAAAAGAAAATGTCAAAGAAGACGATGTTATAATCGGTCTTAAGTCAAGCGGTCCTCACTCTAACGGATATACTTTGATAAGAAAACTCCACGAACAAGGACTTTTATCAGAAGAAGAACTTAAAGAAACCCTTGAGCCGACTTATATTTATGTTAATGAAATCTTGAAACTCTGTGAAGAAAACGCGATTAAAGTATGCGCGCATATAACAGGCGGAGGAATAGCGGGTAATTTAGAACGAATTATTCCAGATAGTTTATGCGCGGAAGTTTTCACAAAAAATATTCCTGATAATCCTATATTTAAAAAGCTTGAAGATTTAGTTGGTTCAGAAGAAGCTTATAAAACCTTTAATATGGGAGTTGGAATGTGCGTTATAACTTCTCCTGATAAAGTTAATAGGGTTATAGAAGTTTGCAAAGCCTATGAACCATTTGTTTTAGGAAAAATAATATCGAACATTCATAAAAAATAAAATTAATTTAGGAGAATAATACTTGAAAGTACTTATATACGGGGGCGGAGCAAGAGAACATGCACTCGCCTGGAAGATAAAACAATCACCTTTACTGGAAAAATTATATTTATGCAATCCTAATGACGGTTTTGCTTATCTCGGAGAAGTTCTAGATGCTGAAAATTTTACAGAACTAGCGAAAATTTCAAAAGAAATAGGCATAAGTTTGCTTGTAGTTGGGCCGGAAGATTTTTTAATCAGGGGAATCGTTGATGAATTCAAAAAAGCTGGAATTTCTGCAATAGGCGCTGATAAAAAATGGGCGATGCTCGAAGGCTCAAAGTCTTTTTCCAAGGAGTTTATGGTTAGAAATAATATTCCAACGGCAAAATACAAAATAATTACAGACAAATCACAAATTTCACAAGTTCTTGATGAATTTGAAATCCCTGTAGTACTAAAAGCTGACGGATTAGCCGCAGGGAAAGGTGTTTATATAGCCTGTACAAGAGAAGATGCCGAAAGCATGCTTAATGAATTTTTGGAAGGTAAATATGGCAATGCTTCTAAAAAAATCGTAGTGGAAGAATTTCTTGAAGGGGCGGAAATTTCCCTTATTTCCTTGTGGGATGGAAAAACACTGCTGCCTTTAATTCCAGTAAGGGACTATAAAAAGCTTTTATCAGGTAATAAAGGACCAAATACAGGGGGAATGGGAGCTTACTGTCCTGTTTCGCTTACGCTGGAAGAATATAAAGAGCTTGAAAACTACACAAACACTCTAAAAGACGCTTTAATTAAAGAAAATGCAGACTTTACAGGCGTGGTCTATTCAGGCTTAATGCTTACAAAAGAAGGGATTAAGGTGCTTGAATACAACATGAGGTTTGGTGATCCAGAAACACAGGCTCTGTTGATACATCTTGATACTGATTTACTTGAAATTTTCAAAAAACAATCCGAGAAAAAGCTTGACGAAGTTGAGCTTAAGTGGAAACAAGGGCAGTCTTTTTGCGTTGTGGTCGCAGCCGAAGGTTATCCTGAAACTCCGATTAAAGGCGGTGAGATTGTTAACATTGCTGAAATTATTGAAAATAACGACGTTACTGTTTTTTATGCGGGAGTACAAAAACAAGACAAAAAGCTTATCGCAAATGGCGGAAGAGTTTTATCAGTCTGCAAAACAGGAATAGGAGTACAAAAAGACATTTACGATGCTATAAAGCAACTTGATTACGAAAATAAAGCGTTTAGGAATGATATAGGCGAAGTTAGTATATTTGGAAAAGGCTGTTGCAAAGATGAAGGAACTGGTGATAATTGCGGGATCTGAAAGCGATATTAGCTTTGTGGAGCCTGCCTTGAAATTAGCGGAAGAACTGGGTATAGATACTGAATTTGTAGTGTATTCCGCACATAGAAACCTTGAAGATCTTTTGAATTATCTCGGAGAAATAGAAAAATCCGGTAAAACAAAAATTATAATAGCGGTTGCCGGTTTAGCGGCTGCTTTGCCGGGAGTAGTCGCGGCAAGGGTCAATCTTCCCGTAATCGGCGTGCCTAGAGATACGGGTCCCCTCAATGGGATGGATGCGCTTCTTTCTATTGCCCAGATGCCAAAAGGAGTTCCTGTCGCAACTATGGCTATTGGCATGCATGGTATGCTAAACTCGGTAAACTTTGCACACAGGATTTTTAAGCAAATTAAATAAAAAAATAAATATTTTTTATATAAAAAGGCAATATTTTGTATCTCGATGTTTTTATATAGATAAGAGAATTAAATTTAAAAACAAAGGGGTATAAGAGTATGATTTCAATAAAAAACAACACACAAACAGTCAGAAAAGCCGATATTAACGCATTAGAAAGAAGATTGCTTGAACTTCAGGAAAAATATAATTTAGAAGATGAAGCTGTTGAAAAAATTCTTATATTTGCAAAATAAGAAATAGATTAGGTTGTCATTGCGAGGAAAGCCGAAGGCTTGACGTGGCAATCTCAGTCATTTGTTAAAAAAAATTTACATTTATTTTTTTCAAACGGGGCAAGGGATTTGCCCCGTTTTCGATTTAAAGAAATGGATTTCTGAAAATAAATTATTAAGTTTAAAAAAGATAAGCCGATTATATTAATACGTGATTTTTTCAAATACAGAATTCATAGGAGGCTAAAAAATTTTATAATTGTTAGACTATTTTTACGGACACAAAATGCTTAATTAAAAGCAGCGTGGAGTGGTAGGATCTTGAAAATATACCAAAAAATCATAATAATATTTATTTTGTTTCTCTGTTTTGTAATTCAGGGAGATTTTGCGTGTGCAAAATATGATGTAGTAGGACCTGTTTTAGGCAGAATTTCTTCCGAATTCGGTATGCGACCGGATCCTTTCACGGGAAAACCTGCTTTTCACAGCGGAATTGATATTGCTGCGGACATGGGGACTCCCGTATATGCGATTCAGGACGGCACAATCATTTACAGCGGTAAAAAAGGCGGTTACGGAAACTGCGTAATAATCGACCATTATTATCCCGATGTTCCTCAAATACCAAGATTACAAACACTTTACGGACATAATTCATCGCTTCTTGTAAACGTTGGAGATAACGTAAGACGCGGACAGGTTATAGCTTACGTAGGCTCAACAGGTCGTTCTAACGGACCGCATCTGCATTTTGAAGTTTCATACAATAAACAGTATGTTAACCCCATGGATTATTTATATAAATTACCATCGTATCTTGATTATGTAGCTTATGCAAGGTCAAAAAACAGGTATACTTCATATAAACCCTAAAATTAGGTTTTTTTAACAATTCGATGTCATTGCGAGGAGGTGTATAGCACCGACGTGGCAATCTAAAAAAATAAAAATTAGATTGCTTCGCTTTGCTCGCAATGACGACCATGGTTATTTGGCGACAACGGTTAACTTACTTTTTTTCTATAAACCAGTTCGATTTTGGGAAGACCGAGAGAAGCTCTTTCAACGCGGTTTCTGCCGCCTTCTTTTGCCCTGTAAAGAGCTTTGTCAGCTCTTTCACAGAAATCAACAGGTGTTTTATCAGATAAATCTAATTGCGCAACGCCCACACTAATCGTAGCTTTTATAGGTTTTGCCGATTTATTGAAAATTTCTTCGGCTACAATTTCTCTTAATCTGTCCAAAAGCTCATAAGCTTCTACTTGTGATGTTTCAGGAAGTATAAGAACAAATTCTTCGCCTCCATAGCGACATGCAACATCAGAAGTTCTTGTTTTGTTGGAAATTAAACTTCCAAGCTCTTTTAAAATCACATCGCCCGCATGATGACCGTAAGTATCATTAATTTTCTTAAAAAAATCAATATCAAAAAGAGCAAGACTTAATTGAGAATTATGTCTTTTAGCCCTTGAAAACTCTTCGGCAATTCTTCTGTTAAACTCTCTTCTGTTTATAAGACCCGTTAAAGCGTCTGTTGTCGCCATATTGTGAAGGACATCCGCTTTATTTCCCGCAAATTCAATGACACTGTTGAATATTTTTACCAGATATGTCAATACCCCCATAACAGTAAGAAATGAAAGAGTTTTAGTCAAGATAACATTTTGATTTGAAATCAAAAATTCTTTTTCAAACCAGCCAAAAACATTAGCAAAAAATATTATAACCGCACAGCCGATAAAAATCTTTAATGACAGCTTTGTTTTTCCGTACGAAATACATTGAATAAGCGGAATTAATGAGAGAAAAATATAATCGCTGTTTCCCGTAAATATTGTAAGAGAAACTATCATAACGGTTGTAAGAATCGTATTGAACTCTGACAGGTTTTCGCAGGAATGTTGAGACGACAAATCAGGCTTGCTTGTTACCCATAAGAGTATTTCATTTAAAATTATATAAAGCCCGAGAATAATCCAGCTTAATGAAAGAAGGATATGACAAACCATGCTTTGATTTCCGGAGTCTTGTATTGAATAAATAAAAAGATTTATAATTATTGCAATAGTCAAAAACCGATTAAACCTGAGTGTATGGGCAAGTCTTGTATTTAATTCGCCGTGAGCAAACAATATTTTTTCTCCGAACTTTTTAATATACGGGTTTAATATTTAATTCTATATTATTTTTTGATTTCGTGCAGAACTTTAATATATTTTAATATTTTTAAATTAGTTTAAAATATATTCATGAATATAAAAATTTTAATTAAATTTATTAAAAATATTTATTATGAAATAATGTCTAACTTTGTTCTGAAAAAAGTCAAATACGGAATAGAGGGGGAATGCTGCCGCTGTGGTGATTGCTGCCGATTTATGTACAGTCTTGATACTTATACGGAAAAAGAATTTAATTTTTTAACAAATTTTTACCCCAAATATAAACGATTTAAAGTTATCGGCAAAGATGATTACGGAAATTTAATTCTTGCCTGCAAATTAATAGATGAAACGGGTCTTTGTCCTGATTATGAAAACAGACTGGAGATGTGCAAAGATTATCCAAATCCGGCAAAAATCAGAGCAGGTGGACGACTTTATAAAAGATGCACCTACAAATTAATTCCTGAAAAAAACTTTGAAAGTTTTCTTTCTACTGAAAAATAAAGAAGAAGGCTATAAATAGCCTTCTTCTTTTGAATTTTATTTTACTTTCCGTCTCTAATTCCGTTTAAATCTAACTCCGGTTAAATAGGATAAACAGTAACGCCTTTTTCTCTCATATAATGAATATAACTGTGGAGTGCCGTTAAATTAAGGTTTGATTTTCTTTTTTCTGTTTCATACTTTGAATTTGTGGTTTTGGCTACGGCAGTAGAAAGATCATGAAAAAATTGTTCTCTCATTTGAAATTACTCCGACATTTTTTGTTAAAAGTACTAACCCAAATAAACTCAGATTTTTACTAAATTTACCTCCTTTCTTTTAAATTATTTTTTTGTAAACACAATGAAATAATAATTTAATCTATTCATTAACAAATTATTATTTTAATGAAACTTGTTTTTTAAATTTTTCTAAAAATTACATTTAAAAATTTAATTAGAAAGCGAAAAATGTTTTTAAATTATATAATTTTTTTTAAAAAAAATAAAGAAAAACTTTTTTAAAAACAAATTGTTAAATTTTGTTAAAGCATGGCAGCAGTTTTGTAACTTTTTTTTCTGGTTTATTTAAACTATTTAAAGAGAGTTAGTCAAAAAATTTAAAATTTCAAAACAACAATTTATTTAAGTTCATCTTCTTCGCCTATTTATTAAAATACAAAAATTTTTAGTTACAGGGAGAATGCTATGTCAGTAAGCTTTCGTTCAAATCTTACCGCAAATCAGAGAGTTGCTTTCCAAAAAAATCACGAAAAAAGTTCTCACTCTTACTTTGGATCAACAGTAAAAGGCGCGTTAACCGGCGGTGTTATTGGAGCAGGTGTTGCAGTTGCGACAAAAAAAATAGCCGCTATGGAAGTTCCGGTTGATAGAGTTACTCTTAGCAAATTAAAAACCACAACAGAAAACTTATTAGGACAAAAACCCGTTAAAAAGTTTGCACATATCGGCGCAGTAATAGGAGCAATATCATTAATAGCGCATGCGGCTAAAAGTAAAAAAATTGAAGCTGCGGCAGAAAGACTTAAACCAATATCATAAGTTTTTAAATTTATAACAAAATCCCTGACTTTAAAATCAGGGATTTTGTTTTTAATCTTTTATTTCATCCTGTCAAATCTGGCGAGCCGATCAAAAATCTCATCAAAAACAGAAATAAAATAATCCGTTTCTTCTTTTTTAATATTATATGGGGGTGAAAGTATAATTTTGTTATCGCTTAGGGTATCTAATATAATTCCTTTTTTAAAAGACTCTCTCGCAAATTCATAAGCTGAAATATCAACAACCAGAGTAAAGAACATACCTGATGAATAATAATCAACAAGACTTATATGTGTTTCGGACAATTCGCCAAGTTTTTTCGTTATGTATTCTATATTTGAAGCTATAACTTCACGAGTTTTATTTGTTTGAAAATTTTGAATTAATTCACACGCAGCACTGTAAGCCGGAGAATAAATCCCTGATTTTGACTCAAAACTTTCTGCTTGGGAAACTTTTTCTGATGCTACAAGCGTGCTGAAAGGAAATCCTTGACTTAATCCTTTTGAAACAATAAGAATATCGGGCTTAATTTCATGATTATAATTAAATAAGTCTTTGTTTAGCCGAAAAGGCGCTGTATTCGCAACATCAAATACAAGCAGGGCGTTGTTTTTATCGCATAATTTTCTTACTTCTCTTAAATATTCTTCTTCTGCAAAAACAAATTCATCTGTTTTTTGCGCAAGCTGGATTATAACAGCTCCTACAAAGCGAGAAAACAATGTTTTCAGCAAAGAATCTTTATTTACGGGTATTAATTCCGTTTTAATACCTTTTATTTCATATAAGTCTTTATCAGCCGTAATTGAAGACAAAAGAACCTTGTCTTTGCCTGCATTATTAAGGTGAATATTTATTAATTTGCCTGATAAGTTATATATTTCTTGCAAATTTGACGAGAAATACGCTTTTTCTAATCCTGTTGCTGTTTTTAAAACTTCTACCAGTTTTAATGAATCATAAGAATTAAACAATTCCGAATCCAAAAAACGATTTTCTGTTTGAATATTTACACTTGAGTATCCTAAAGGATTATTTTCCCTGTTGGAAGTCAAATCCAGATATTTTTTTCCATCTACTTCATACAAATAAGAATTTTCCGCTTTTTTTACGGTAAGCGGCAATGGAAAAGAGGGAAATTTTTCTTTTTCCTCTATGTGTTCAAGTATTTTGTCATCAAATTTGTCTTCAAACATGAAGTTATTATAACAAGAATATTGACAAATTTAAAACAAATGATATCATATTAGTATATTCTAATATACTAATAAATAAAAATGGGGGCAACTATGGAAAAATCCGAACCGGAAAACCTTTCAGAAATATTTAAGGCTCTTGCTCATCCCATAAGGGTTCAAATAGTAATGGGCTTGATGCAAAAACACGAGTGCAACGTGTCTAAAATGGTTGAAGGGCTTGGCGTTCCACAGCCAACAGTTTCTCAGCATTTAAATATTCTTAAATCCCACGGAGTTATTGAAGGCTTTCGCAATGGCAATCAGATTTGCTATAAAGTAACTAACGAACAGGTAAAAAAACTTTTTAAATCACTTTCAGATCGTCATTGCGAGGAGGGCGCAAGCCCGACGCGGCAATCTAAATAATATAAAAATAGATTTTGGATTGCTTCATTTCGCTCTCGTTTAAAAAATATAGGAAAATAATATTATGCTAAAAATAAATCCCAAAAAATGTCCGCAAGACCATAGATGTCCCGCAATTAAAGTTTGTCCAGTCGGTGCAATCTCTCAGGAAGGTTTTGGTTTACCGGTTATTGACAATGAAAAATGCATAGAATGTTTAAAATGCACTAATTTTTGTCCTAAAAAAGCGATAGAAAATTTGTAGTGGTAAAAATAACTAATTTTTTATCACCCACCCCCTACCCCCTCCCTCAAGGGAGGGGAAACATAATCGGTGAGGGGGCGAAGCCCCCTCACCTTGACACCCCTAAAATATTTGATTGTTAACAATTTTTGTAAATATAGGAGAATAAAGATGAAAGTAGTAATAGTAGGCGGAGTTGCAGGCGGCGCAAGCGCTGCTGCAAGACTAAGAAGACTTGATGAAAACGCTGAAATCATAATTTTTGAAAAAGGAAAACATATTTCCTTTGCTAACTGCGGAATCCCATACTACTGCGGAGATGTAATTAAAGACAGGGAGAAGCTTCTTCTGCTTACACCCGCGCAACTTGATGCTATGTTTAATATTGAAGCAAGAGTTGAAGCGGAAGTCGTTAAAATTAACAGCGACAGAAAAACCGTAACCGTTCTTGACAAAAAATCCGATATTGAATATGAAGAAACCTACGACAAATTAATTCTTTCACCGGGGGCTTCTCCGTTAAGACCTAACATTCCTGGAATTAACGATGAAAGAATTTTTACCGTAAGAAATGTTTCTGATGCGGACGCAATAAAATCTTATATAAGAAAAAACAAAGTAAAAAACGCTGTGGTTATAGGTGGAGGATTTATCGGGCTGGAAATGGTCGAAAATCTCAGGCATCTGGGCTTAAAAGTAAGTCTTGTAGAAGGAGCCACTCAAGTTTTAGCGCCGGTTGACAGCGAAATAGCGGCGCAAATTCATAATCATTTAAGAGACAAAGATGTCGATTTATACATATTTGACGGCGTAAAATCTTTTACCGGAGAGAAAAATTTAGCTGTAAACCTGTACAGCGGAAAACAAATCAAAACAGACATCGTCATTCTTGCAATAGGGGTAAAACCTGAATCAAAATTTGCTAGAGAAGCGGGGCTTAAGATAGGTGAAACAGGCGGAATTATTGTAAATAAATACCTCCAGACCTCTGATGAAAATATATGGGCTGTGGGCGATGTGATTGAGGTTAAAGACTTAGTCACGGGACAAAATGCGTTAATTCCTCTTGCGGGTCCCGCAAACAAACAGGGACGGATTGCCGCGGAAAACATATGCGGAATGGACTCAAAATACGAAGCGACACAGGGAACTTCTATCTTGAAAATATTTGATATAACTGTCGCAACAACAGGAAGCAACGAAAAACAGCTTTCTAAAAACAATATTCCGTATCTGAAATCTTATACTCCTGCATTTTCGCATGCCGAGTATTATCCCGAAGCTTTTCCTCTTATGATAAAAACACTTTTTTCTCCCGAAAACGGCAAAATTCTTGGTGCGCAAATCATAGGTCTTGACGGCGTAGACAAAAGAATAGACGTGATTGCAACAGCGATAAAATTTGAAAAAACTGTCACAGACCTCGCAAAACTCGAACTTTCTTACGCTCCGCCTTTTGGCTCGGCAAAAGACCCTGTAAATCTCGCGGGAATGGGCGCGCTAAATATTCTTGAAGGCAAAATTATGCCTATTTACTGGGATAATCTTGAAAAACTTAACGATGAAACTTTTATTCTTGATGTAAGAGCAAGGGAAGAACAAATGTTTGGCAAACTTCCGCGCAGCTATAATATTCCTCTTGAAGAAATAAGAACTAGACTAAATGAAATTCCTACGGATAAAAAAATAGTTATTTATTGCAATAAAGGGAAAAAATCGTATTTTGCGGCAAGAATCCTTATGCAAAAAGGGTTTGAAAATGTTTACGGACTGGTTGGAGGATATAGCATTTATAAACACGTTCTTGAAGATAAAAAGTCAACTTTAGCGGGAAAGACAAACGTGGCTGATTTTGACTCAATTCCTTTTGACGAAGAGTCCTCTATCGAGATTGACGCCTGCGGAATGCAGTGTCCGGGGCCGATAATGAAACTCACACAATCGTTAAAAGAACTTAATCATGGTGAAGTTATTAAGATTAAAACAACTGACCCCGGTTTTAAAAAAGATATTCACGCGTGGTGCGGCAGTACAGGCAATACGCTTCTTGAAATAACCGATGAAAACAAGATAATAAGAGCTTCTGTGCAAAAAGGAGTCAAAATGAACAAAATAAATAATGCTTCAGGGACTGACAAAACACTGGTAATTTTTAGCAACGACCTTGATAAAGCGCTGGCTTCTTTTATTATAGCCAACGGAGCCGCCGCGACAGGAAATCCTGTCACGATGTTCTTCACTTTCTGGGGATTAAACATACTTAGAAAACGCGAACGTCCAAGACTAAAAAAAGGTTTGCTGGACAAAATGTTCGGCAGAATGATGCCAAAAGGTCCTGACAAACTTACTTTGTCGAAATTACACATGTTCGGAATGGGTACTCTCATGATGAAATATGTTATGAAATCAAAAAACGTCGCCACGCTTACTGAATTAATTGAACAGGCGCAGGATAACGGAGTAAAATTCATAGCTTGCCAGATGTCAATGGATGTAATGGGAATCAACCCCGAAGAACTTATTTCCGGAGTAGAAATCGGCGGGGTCGCCACTTACATCAACGCCGCCGAAAATTCCGACATGAATCTGTTTATTTAAATAATTCTTTTAAAAACAAAAAGGGCGAGCAGGGAGCGAAGCGACCGTAGCGAGCCCAAAAACTAACTCTAGCCCCCTCCCTTGAGGGAGGGGGTTTGGGGGTGGGTGTAAATAATAATTTAACAAATACTTCTTTAACTAAAGAACCAGCCCTTTTTATTTATCACAATAAGGCTGGTTCTTATTATTTGAACTTATATTCTAATTTCTGAAGCTAACCTGCAAGACAGCTCTTCAGATATTCTATGGTTTTCATTTTGTTGCCATACAAATATTGTATAAATTTAAGATAACTTTTTGACGTGGACGAAATAGTCAGACTTATCTCAAAACCGTCAGAACAGAAAGGTTCATAATCATAAACGACATAACTGTTATATTTGCTGCGCCATTCTTTTTTTTCTATCCTGCAATTATTCTCGATAGCTATTTTTTCGAGCCAAGGGAGAATATCTTTGGAAACATTTCTAAATTCCACCAGATTGGGATTATAAATTCCTTCCACGTAAGTTTGCCCTAGTTCCATAATATATCTCCTCAAAAAGCAATCGCTTTTCAAATTTTTAAAGTGCATATATACTCATTTCTGTTTAAATTTTAGGTTATAT
>Ga0209212_1005354_pt1 | contig 15341 bp, 13 predicted proteins | sample RifGroC2_FD_183996 | JGI IMG/M metagenome (GOLD analysis project Ga0209212, IMG submission 183996) | Groundwater microbial communities from Rifle, Colorado, USA - Groundwater C2 (SPAdes) (version 2) | ecosystem: Environmental > Aquatic > Deep subsurface > Groundwater | place: Rifle, Colorado... | reverse complement strand
TCCCAGAACTTGTCTCCAGAACACCGTCTTTCCATTCTGGTGTGAAAGCCGACAGACCATCAGGCTTCACTGCTTTAAATCTCATTCTTGTTGAAACGGCATTTCCTCTTCCGTATAACCTGATTGTGTCGCCCACTTTAACACTTGCAGAAATCTCTGTATTAGGTATTTTCGTCCAAGCACCGCTTCTTAGAACTGCTACCTGGACCTGTGTACAGGCTGGAGCCACAGGAGTGGGACAAACACAACTTGTATTGTCAGTTGTAGTACATGATGAATTTCGACAAATGCCACCCACACAAGACAGTCCTGCTGCACAATCATTTCCCGGGTCGGTAACACTACACGTCTGTCTACAAGTTTTTGGAGTTGGAGGGGGAGGACAAACGCAACTTGTATTGTCAGTAGAGGGACATGTTGAGTTGCGACAGATTCCTTCATCAGCAATACAGGTCAATCCTGCCGCACAAGGTTGAGATGCACTACAAGTCTGTCTGCATGTTCTCGGAGGTGTAGGGCAAACACAACTTGTATTGTCAGTTGTAGTACATGATGAATTTCGACACACTCCTCCGGTACAAGATAGTCCTGCCGCACAAGGTTGAGATGCACTACAAGTCTGTCTGCATGTTCTCGGAGTCACCTGAGCCGCCAGAGACATGTACGTTACACAAGCTGCTTCGGGGAATGACCAAGGACCGCTTCCGATCGAGAAGTAGGCGTTCCACTGGATAGTCTTTATCTGCGCCCCAGCCCTGACATCAAACAGGTTTAATGCCTCGTAGGTTGTAGTTACACTTCCTGAGGGTCTCATTGTTATTTTGTTCGGGTCGAACAAAATCAGATGATGACCGCCGGTGGGACAGGCACATCTTGGGTTCCCGTTTTGGTCTAGCTGTGAACACTCGGGTAGAATGGGGTCATTCCCCACACAGATTGGTTTAGGATCACCGGCTGGGTACAGGTTCTCCCTGTTATAAGCCGCGTACCAAAAACTGTTTACCTGTGTATTAGCAGTGGAGCTCAGCGTTACCGATTCACCTGGTCGGACAGTCGTTTTGTTGATCGATGCACTTGAACACCAGTTTTGCCTGGCTGCAGCCGCATAACCAAAAATTATTGAAAAGTCATTATAGTCATAGTCCTGAGTACTGTCGCCAAGGACAGCGTCCCCCCAACACTGGATGTTGGCTGCTGCACCACCGGCAGTAATACCTGTGATGTCAGAATTTGCTGCTGCTAAATTTCTCAGTGCACTGATATCTGCATCGGCTCCGCAAGCTGATGATTTGGTCGGTCCACAGATATTGGTCGATTTATTTGGGATCCAACCGGCGGCATCCCTGCTCTCGTTGGAAAGCCTGACCTTGATCGTGTATGTTTCTCCAGCTGCAACGTCAAAAGTTTGTGATTGCTGAACAGGGTTTCCGTTTATCGGATTCAGGGTAACCGTTTTGGGGCCAGTCAAAGTGATGGCTCCTGCAGTGTTCCTGGTGAAATAACGGACAGTTCCTGCCCTGCTGAAGGTGATTGAATTGCTGGTAGGAGTATCGCGCACACCTGTATCACATCCGGCAGCGAAAGGCTCACTCTCTGGAGCTGTTGGCGCGACCGCCATCCTTTGAGTTAATTGGGTGGATACATAATAAGAAGCTCCGGCTATTCCCGCAACCAGAAAAAGCGCCAATGCGGCCATGATTGCTGGGGCAACTCTCTTTTTTGGTTTCAATTTAGGTTCTTCTCCCTCTGATTTTGGCTCGGTGGTTACTGTCTCAGTAGTTGTCGTCGTGGATGATCCGATAGGTGAGAAAGAAGGTGTTACTGGTTCGGTTACAGGCAGTTGAGTCTCAACTTTAATATTCTCTATTGGCGCCGAGGTTGAGATTGTCACCTGAGGGGTAGACGTGGAAGGAACTACAGGCAGTTCTGGAGTCGGGGTTAAGGTTGGGGGCGCAGGATAAACCAGTGTTTCCTCGGTAGGATTAAGTGGTGGCAATGGAGGAGAACCCGCACCTGAAAGCGGCTGATCGTTAAGTGGATTTCCTGTGGCAGTGTTTTGATTATCCATTAAATTTTCGTCGACCAAATATGTACCTACATTCACTATAAAGAGGTGAAAGCCCAGCGTCAATAGATGGGTCCTTTAGAGGGCGAGCAATATGCCCAATATTGCCAGTAACAACCCTCCACCAAACATAACTATCCTTGGAATATCGAAAATTCCTGCGGGAGGTCAATCCACTCAGAATAGACCTCAAGTCTCTCTGGGGCATACCTGTAAGTATTACTTCTGGTTCTGCAGGTGAGTTGTCCGGAGATTTATCTATATTTGGATATTGGTTCTTATTGTTGTCCATTAAAATCCGGACCTGGGTTATTACTTAATTCCATCATATTCACTCGATTTCTTATAGTCAATTATCTATCACCCTCGACCCATTTTTTTGTCAGTCGACCCGTGATCAGCAGTGCAACTCCACCACCGACTAACAATAATGTTATCCATTCCATTCCACTTTCTGTCAGTTCTGCAGAATCGGTTGCCGGCATGACGATCTCTACTGTTGGAGTTGGTGTTGGAATTACTTCCGTCGGTCCTGGAGTAACCGTGGGTATCACTGTGGGTGTCACTATCGGAGTCGCCGAGGGTGTCGCTGTAAAAGCCGGTAGTCCTCCGGATGCGTCATAAGCCAATACGGTAAAGGTTCTATTTATAGCTATCAAACTTCCCCCCTCGTTGTATTCGATACTCAGAGTATGAATTCCCGGATCAAGTGCAATCGGAGGTGTCCACGACCAAGTTCCGTCTGCAGCTGCTTTAATAAGAGCGGTCTGAGGATCTGACTGAACAGTAATTCTAATGTCCGTCCCTGGCGTTGCGGTACCTCTCAATTCGGGCGATGAAGTAGCGATCATTTCACCATTGATGGCCGGATTTTGCACCGTTACGGATCCGGTCGCCTCTTCGGAGAGTTGAATTGCAATGGCTGGCGTTGGTGCGGATGCCAAACTACCGAAACCTCCGCTGGTAACCCCTGAAGCATCGGTGATCGCAGGTGGTAGGGAGTCGACGAAACTTTGGTTCTTCCCCATCACGATGTCTGGGACAGGGCTGTCATTACTGGTATTGGTGACTGCTGTTGCTGTTCCTCCCGTTCCTGCTTGGACAAAAATTGAGAGAATGGTCTTATCTTTGTCGTAAGTCAACACTTGTCCTGCTTTGTCCCTTGATGAAGCCAAATTTATTCTCCACGTCCCGTCTACCCTGGTCACAGTTGATATTGCTTCGCCTCCTTCTGCCTCGACGAATATCACCGCTCCATTGACCGCCGCTGCCGACTCATTCAAGATCTTTCCGTTTATTACATCCTCTGGTGGGGGAATTACTTGGGGTCCCGTTCTGATCTGGAATGGTTTTCCTTCGTCGTTATATGTTTGTGGTCCTGACCCGATTACGAAATAATAAGTCGTGTCTGCCGCTAACCCCGTGATATTTACATAATGATTGGTATACGACTGAGCGGTACCAGAGATCTGATCTCTGACATCTCCGGCAGGAGTTGTTATTCTGGCAGGGTTCTCCGAATACCTGACAAATCCAGTTGTTGGGGTATCTGTGGTCCAGCTGACTGAAAAAGTGTTTGTTCCTCGGTTGGTTATTCTTACATTTTTGGGACTGTCAGTAGGACCGGCCGATGTCCCGAGCCCCTGCCTCTGGCTGACGAGGAAAACTCCAGCCACCAAGCCACCAATCAATATAAATAGTCCAACTATTGTTGGTATTCTTTTTCCCAATAATCCTGATTTGTTCATTATTGATTTGTTGTCGCAGCCTGGCTGGCTTCCTCAGGGATCACACTCGTCCCCTGAGACCCCTGTTCTGAAGGAGTCGGAGTTGGTGTGATTTCAACAGCAAGCTCAGTTGCACTAAATTTCCTCCTTGTTTCCAAGTTATTCAAGAGGTTTGTGTCAATTTCCCCATCAAGCGGCTTGATTAAAGCTGCCTGATCGGTAGTGATCTGTGTCTTAACCAGGGATGCATAAATTCCATATGCGACCACCCCTCCGATTACAGAAAGACCCAGGATACCTACGAGAAGTATATATGCAGATATCGTCCTTTTTGGTTTCATTTATTTAATTCTATTGAATAAAACCAAGCGGTTCCGTCCAAATTTAGTAAGTTAGCCGCCTCTTGAAAAGATTGTTCCTTTGCAATCCTGATATCCTGGATCACAGCCAATAGATCCATCTTCTCCATGTCTTTGATAAAACCCAGCACCTGGGTCTGGCTTCCTTTCACGGAAAAATTTATCGGGATTGTTACCAATCCCTGCTCATTTGGCCGGACAATCCCCCCGGCTCTATCACCAGTTAATCCGGGGATTTGACTATCTCCGACCAATATCGACCCGGGTAACCTAATCAGTTCTAGGTTGACGAAATTTTCCTGACCTATGATCTCGATTCTTTTGCTTATATTAAAGTAGTCAAAGGTATTTGGAATGGCATCATCCAGCAACCCCAATCTGTTTTGGTTTTCTGATAACTGACCCTCGGCTCTGATAAGCTGACCCAGTTTTATATCTGCCTTTTTTAGAACCACTTCCTGATCCTCGATCTTCTTCTGTAGCGAAGCCACGTTGGTTAGAGTCGGCCTGATTGCAAAAAGAATCAGCAAACTAACAGTAAAGACAGATAGAATGATTTCCAAAGAAGCCCTTACCTGAGGTCTCTGGTATAAAGCACTTGCTTTCTGATAGTAGGCTGCGTATTGCCGTGTAAGAGAACTGGCCATTATTTATAAGTAACCGTAATATTAAAAACCACCCTGCCCTCGCCTTGATCATACGAGGTTTGACCCAAACTTACCTTGCTCACCTCTGCTGCCCTCTTGAAATTGGTTAGTGTCTGGGCAAAAAGACCCTCTGACCCTGCAGATCCCGTTAAAAGCACCTCTTTTGTCTCAATTCTCATTGTGCTCAACGATACTCCGACAGGGATTGCCCTACTTATACTGGAGATTCTCTCTTCAACATTTACAGCTTCAGACCCGCTTTCCGTGATTACTGCTTGTCTTGCCAAGACCTCTCTCATACTGGACTCCACCTCTGCATATCCCTCAATCACTGCTAGCTTTCCCTCAATTTCATCATTTAAATCATTAAGTTTCTTATCAAAATAAAACCTGGAAGCAAAAGCTAAAATTACAACGAACTCCGTCATGACCACCAAAATTCTACCCACTGTAGTGGTCCATTTAAGGATTTTTCCTAAGGCACTAAACTCAAAACTGTCCTTAGGAAGTAGATTGATATGCGAAAGGCCATGTTGGGCAGCCACACTTCTATAATATCAAATCACGCACATAAAAACCAAAACAAAAAAAGAGGTTTCCCTCTTTCTTGTTATTTCGTGACTATTTTCTTGGAAAGCCTCGATTTTATTCTATCTGCTTTACCTTTTTTGATCACCCCTTTTTTGGCAGCCTTATCGATCATCGAGAAAGCTTTGGCCAAGGTAACACCGGTTGGCTCGGCTCTGACCGCATCAATTGCTGACTTGGTCTTGGTTTTTGTAGACTTATTGTATAAGGCCTTCTTCTTGTCTGACCTTAGTTTTTTTATTGCTGACTTGGTTATAGGCATGCGGCTATTTTACCCTGAGCTTGCTTCTAGCGCAAGTGAGCTTCGTGTCATAAAATATAACAGTGGTACAGAAGTTTTTTAGAGCATCTCAAGATTTTTTCAATAGAAAAAGCAACAATATACTCTCGGCAGCAGCCATTATTGGTGTTTCCTATCTGGCATCTGCTCTCTTAGGATTGATCAGAAACCGTCTTTTGGCCACCCGTTTCTTCGGTGGTCTTGAGGGGGACTTGGATGTCTACTTCGCTGCTTTTGTCATTCCGGATACCATTTTTCAGCTATTGGTCGTAGGTGCCATCTCTGCCGCTTTTATTCCCATTTACCAAGAATATTCTCAAAAATCGGAGGAGGAAGCACACGATCTGGCCAACTCAGCTCTGACGACTATCGGCTTTTTCTTCTTCATCATTAGCGCCCTCGTGGCAATTTTTGCCAGGCCTCTTTCGGGCATTATCGCTCATTTCCCTCCCGAAAAACTCGACCTTATGGCTAACCTGGTTCGATTGATGGCCGTCGCTCAGCTTCTCTTTACCGTCTCTGCCTTCCTTACTGGTGTACTTCAGTCTCAAAGGAGATTCCTTATGCCAGCCATTGCCCCTCTTCTCTACAACTTCGGTACCATTATCGGTGTCTTCTTCCTGTCTCCCACACTTGGTATTTATTCTGCTGCCGTCGGTGTTGTTCTTGGATCCGTCCTTCATGTACTTATCCAAGTACCCACTGCACTTGCCATCGGTTATCGACCCGGGATAAAGATTGCTCCTAAACATCCTGGTGTGCTCACCATGCTCCGCCTCATGCCACCCCGCTCTCTTGCCCTCGGCTTGGATCAGATCGAGCGCTGGGTAGCAGTTAACCTTACCTCTCTGTTGGCCGCCGGTTCGCTCTCGATTTTTAACTTTGCTCGACAACTCTATGTTCTGCCAATCTCTCTCTTTGGTGTTTCTTTGAGTCAGGCTTCCTTCCCGGCTCTGGCAGAAGAAGCCGGTTCCTCAGACAAAACAAAGTTTAAAAGCATTCTTAGCAAATCGATCCTTCAAATATTTTTCTTCGCTCTACCTGCAAGCATCTTGATCCTCATTCTTCGCGTACCTCTGGTCCGTATCGCCTTTGGTGCCAGATCATTCCCGTGGGAAGCTACTCTGACCACCGGTAGAGCCCTGGCTTTCCTCGCTCTTACTATCGCACCTCAGGCTGTCGTTCAAACACTCACCCGCTCTCTCCACGCTCTTAAGGACACCAAAACCCCGGTTTACACCGGCATTGTCACTATGATCTCCTTCGTTTCTCTTGCCTTCATATTTGGCCGCATGCAATGGGGAGTAGTTGGTATTACCATTGCCATGTCCTTCAGCAATTTAATCGATTTCCTTCTCCTCTACTGGATAGTCCGACATCGGGTGGGTGCATTGGGAATTTCCACCCGTATCTATAAAATGATCTTCGCCAGTGCCGTAACTGCTATTTTTCTCTGGTTACCAATGCGACTGCTTGATCAGCTCGTCTTTGATACCACCAGGACCGTACCTCTGATACTGCTCACCCTGACTGCCAGTACGGTCGGTTTTTCTGTATACCTCATCTTTTCTGCTCTCTTCAGAATCGAAGAACTTCAGGAAGTCGTCCAAATCGCCAAAAAACTTGGTAATTGGCGTAAAATACTCGTCAGCACCGACGAGGTCATTGAAACTCCCGGTAGTAACTAACGCTTCCTATGCCAGAAAACTTTATTCGAAACTTTTCGATCATTGCTCATATTGATGCCGGTAAATCAACACTGGCGGACCGTTTACTGGAAATCACCGGCACTATCTCTGCGGACAAAATCGTCCCCCAACTACTCGACAGCAACCCGATTGAAAGGGAGCGTGGAATCACTATCAAGCTCGCCCCGGTGACCATGAATTACCAGGGATACACACTCAACTTGATTGACACTCCCGGTCATGTGGACTTTAATTACGAAGTTGAGCGGGCTCTTCAGGCCTGCGAAGGTGCTATTCTCCTGGTCGACGCTACTAAGGGAGTTCAAGCTCAAACAGTTGCCAATCTCCGCCTGGCTAAAAATCTTGGACTAAAGATCATTCCGGTCGTGAACAAGATCGACGCTCCTCTCTCCGATGTGGCCGCTGCCACCAGACAGGTCAAACAACTCCTGAGCATTACACAGGAGCCTCTCTTGGTTTCTGCCAAAACTGGTGAAGGAGTTGAGGAATTGCTGCAACAAGTCATCAGTGATCTTCCTGCCCCCGAAACTGTCACCGGGGACCTCAAGGCTTTTGTTTTCAACTCCACTTTTGATACCCATCTTGGTGTAGTAGCGTTTATCAAACTTATCTCCGGAGAATTAAAAACCAATGACAAATTGGAATTCATCAACTCCGGCCAATCCGTCTCCGCTTCGGAGATCGGTATTTTTAGCCCGGTTCGCACAGAGAAAAAGACTCTTCAGGCCGGGAACGTCGGTTACATCATCACCGGTCTCAAAGATATTCGTCGTATTTTAGTGGGGGACACGCTTTGTCTTGCGTCGCAAGCAAAAAACGCCATCCCGCTTCCCGGGTTTAGGAAGATCCACCCTAACGTCTATCTCGATATTTATCCGGCCGAAGGGAACCAATATCAGGATCTTGTTGATGCACTGGAAAAATTAAAACTTAATGATTCTGCTTTGTCCACACAAGGGATCAACTCACCCATTCTTGGTCAAGGAGTCAAAGTAGGTTTTTTGGGGCTGCTTCACTCGGAAGTCGTCGGAGAAAGATTGGACAGGGAATTTAACCTACCCGTGATCGCTGTTTCTCCTTCGGTTGAATATAAAGTTATTCTTAGAAACGGTGATGAAAAAATCTTTTCTTCCCCTTCGGACTTTCCCGACCCTGCTCAGATCGCCAAGAGTTTCGAACCTCTTGCAGCGGTAAAAATTGTGGTTACGGCCGACTTCGTCGGTGCGGTCATGCAACTCTGTCAGGACCTAAGAGGTAGTTTGGTAAATGTTTCATATCTTGATCAGTTGGTGGAAATTGACTATTTCCTGCCTCTCATCGAAGTCATCACTTCGCTTCACGATAATCTCAAGTCGGTATCTTCTGGATTTGCGTCACTGGATTACGAACTGGCCGGTTGGCAGGAAGCCGATCTAGTTAAGCTGGACGTTCTGCTTAACCACGAGATATTTCCTCCTATGAGCGTTATAACCGTCAAAGAAAAATCGTACGCCAAGGGAAAGCGTCTGGCTGAAAAACTCAAAGAAGCTATCCCTCGTCAACAATTCGAAATTCCCATTCAAGTTTCCATCGGAGGTCAGGTAATTTCCAGGGAGACCATTAAAGCTTTCCGCAAGGATGTTGATGCCAAACTTCATGGTGGTGACTTCACCAGAAATCTAAAACTTCTCCAAAAACAGAAAAAAGGAAAGGCCAGAATGAAGCAGTTCGGCAAAGTCCAACTTCCTCAGGAAGCTTTCCTCGCCGCAGTCAAAGCCTAAAGAAAAAAGAAATCTGTATAATCCTTCCCAACAGACCTTTAAAAATAAGGAGGCCGCATGAAAAACTTTGATTACGGATTCTCTCCGAAGTTGGCCAAATTTGCTCAGGAGCATCGCCCTCTTTCAACTCCCCTTAGCCTTGAGCAGATTATTTTGCTTTCTTCCTTGGCTGGATACAACCTCGTAGACAAACCTGATGGTCGGTTTACTATCTATCACTCGGATGGGAGTCATGGTCTCGACAACGGCATTACGGTTATCTGGAACGTTTCGGTCTTTGGTAACGAGCTTCAATACCGTCCTTACGCCAAGTCAAACTTTATCCGAGGAAATTCATCCAAAGTTACCGACTACATGGAAGAAGTTATTTCCTGCTATCTGCGCGTCTTGGGTTTTAAGGAAGTCATCCGGGTTCAGCTGCCGGAATCAGCTGTCATTCTTCCCCGGGAACTCCGTCATCCGGGAGAATATGTTTTTGTTATGTACGTTTCCGAATGCAGAGAAAAATATCGCGAACTATACAAGTTCCTTAAAAGAATCTACGGAAATCCTTGAGCCTCAGCTGACCCGCTTCACCGCGGGTCTCTTTTTTTATCAAAAATCCAAAGTGATCATGATCGCACTGTTCGGTTCCATATATTCTGTTGTCTTCCAGGTCGCACTGGTTGTTGCCACCCGCAAGCTTCTGGTATCGCCCAGGAAACTTTTTTTGTTGTATCCAAAATTACCACTGGGTAAATTTTCAACTGTGATGGGCACTGCCTCTCCGTGTGTCCCGTTCGGATCATAGTTAACGACCAAGACCTTCAGGTCACCGGCCTCATCGGTCGATGCAATACTTTTCACCCAAGATCCCTCACCAGAGACACTAATTCTAAAAGGTCCTAGTCCATTAAGGAAATCAATTGCGTGATAACGAGGTTTCTTCTCCGGCGTTCCCCACTTTTCGTGCGTCAAAATACCCCACCTTCCCCAGTTTTTTTCCGCTCCGGGTCCATCTTTGATTTCAAAGAGGAATGCTCTATCTACTGACCCCATCATCGCCCTTGCTCCGGCGATAGTGTGTATTGCCCCGAATTTTCCGTCGTAACCTCGGTCTATCTCACTATTATGCCCCCACTCGGTCACATAAAATTTCAAATTCACTAACGCCGGGATGTTCGCTGCCCAAGCTCTTACTTGTTGAACGTCTTTTTCGTACTGTTCCAGGTTGAGCGAATATCTGTGCCAACTCATAAAATCGAGTCTGAGATTTTGTGTGTCAACAAACTTTATCAATCGTTCTTCCCAGTTTTGGTATAGCCCAGTGGTCGCAGGACCACCGATCTCGAAAAGATTCACATTCCTCACTCGCGCAGCTGCTTTGGCAGACGCGGCGTACATATCAAGATAATTTTTCTCCCCATAAGTCTTATACCCTCCGAACAGATCCGGTTCGTTCCAGACTTCATAAATTACTCCATCGATATTTTTTTGATTCCTCCCGCTGTAATGCTCAATAGTTGCTTGAACTACGCTCCCCCAGTCGTTCCAATTTTTTGGCGGAGAAATGATGTCCCCGCTGGAAATGGAAAGTGGCATGTAAGAAAGAGAAAGCATCGGTTTTGCTCCGGTAGCCAGGATTGTATTAACGGCGGCATCTAAACCGGACCAGTTGTACTGCAAACTCCCTCCTTCGCCGGAAACAACATTAAAAGCATCATATATATGATCCAGTCTGATGTATTCTGGTCGCAATGTCTTGATCTCATTTACCACCGGTGACAGCATATCCTTTGGCTCTTCACCGCCTTGACCTAGGTTTCTCCATGGTTGTGGCATCTTTCCCAAGACTCCCTCATAGTTAATTACTAAGTTAGCTGGGAATCCAGACGCTCTACCTATATATTCGACTGCCTGAGGTATCACCACGACCACTACCATGATTACCACCAATCCAATAATTACCGGGGCTAATCCACGCAATTGTCTCCTCCACATAGCTCGCATATATTCACTTTAACATAGCAACTTGACCTCTTGTTATCACTCATGCTATTATTCTGCTAATCTATGGACATAACCGAGCGCCAGATACAAATAATTAAGACGATTGTCGAGGAATTTACTCAGACAGCCGAACCGGTTGGCTCTGTAACTTTGGAAAACAAATATCGACTTGGTGTATCTCCTGCCACCCTCAGAAATGAAATGGCCGCTCTTGAGGAAAAAGGCTTTCTTTCCCAACCCCACACCTCTGCCGGTCGTATTCCCACTCCCATGGCTCTCAAGTTCTATGTCCAGGAACTAATGAAAGAGAAGGACCTCTCCGTTGCCGAAGAAGTGAACGTCAAATCTCGTGTTTGGGATCATCGCTTTAACCCCGATGATCTTCTTCGTGAAGCCCCTCGTGTTCTAGCAGAGCGCACCAAGTCCCTTTGTGTTGCCGCTACCGACCAGGGCAGGTCTTTCCACTCCGGTTATGCTAATATTTTTAACGCCTCTGAATTTGCTGACCTTGACGTTGCTAAAGAAGTTCTCTTTCTGCTCGATCAACAACAGGGTCTTCAGGACATCTTTGGCCGCGCGGGGGGTAACTCTCCCATTCACATTCTCATCGGTGATGAAATGGGTTTCTCGGTCTACCGTCCCATAAGCTGTGTTTTCGCCGATCTCCATATTGGTGATCGTCGCGGTAGCTTGGGTATAATCGGTCCCTCTCGTCAGGAGTATGACCGGAACATCCCCATGGTCAGATTTGTCGCCAATTTAATTAATCAGATTGCTCAAGAATGGTAAAAAAAACTCAAAAAAAGCACGAAGAGAAGATCATCGAGCTTGAAGAAAAATACAAGCGCGTCTTGGCGGACTACCAAAACCAGGAGCGTCGCCACAAAGAAGGCCAAAGCCAGTTGGTAAAAATGGCCAATGCCATACTCATAGAAAAACTTCTCGCCGATCTGGACTCTCTTGAGCTGGCCCAAAAACACCTCCAGGACAAAGGTCTGTCGATGGTCATCGATCAATTCTTCACCACTCTCTCACAAGAGGGGTTAAAAGAGATCGAGACGGATCATGGACAGTTTGATCCTCTCCTCATGGACTGCACCGAAGTGGTCCCCGGAAAAAAAGACCAAGTTGTTGAAACTATAACTAAAGGTTATTACCTTTATGACAATGTTCTTCGCCCTGCTAAAGTTAAAGTCGGCTCCGGCGAGGGAAAATAATATTTTACGGATTTAATAATTATTTAACACAAAAAATAATATGGGAAAAATAATCGGTATCGATCTCGGCACCACCAACAGCGCCATCGCAGTTATGGAAGGTGGCTCTGCCAAAATAATTCCTACGGCTGAAGGAAGGAATATCTTCCCTTCGATCGTAGAACCTGTAAAAAATCTGGTTGGTGATGTTGCCAAGCGCCAGATGATCCTCAATGCGTCCAACACCATCCACTCCGTCAAGCGTTTAATGGGCCAAAAATATTCCGGCAAACAATCTCAAAAGACTAAGGAAATGGTCTCGTATGAAATTGTTGAAAACAAAGATGGTTCTGCCGTGATTAAAGTAGGTGACAAGAATTACACTCCTCAGGAAATCTCCGCCAAGATACTTCAAAAAGCCAAAGCCGACGCTGAGGCATATCTCGGCACTCCCGTCACCGACGCTGTCATCACCGTTCCGGCGTACTTCGACGACTCTCAACGCCAGGCTACCAAACAAGCAGGGGAAATAGCCGGACTCAACGTCCAAAGGATCGTCAATGAACCCACTGCCGCCGCGCTGGCATACGGTCTGGATAAAGGAAAAAATGAAACCATTGTTGTTTATGACTTGGGTGGTGGGACCTTCGATGTCTCCATCCTCGAGCTGGGTGACGGTGTTTTCGAAGTTAAATCTACCAATGGTGATACTTTCCTCGGTGGAGATGACTTTGATCACCGCATCATTGATTACATCGTCGCCGAATTCAAAAAAGAATCCGGAGTGGATCTTTCCAAAGACAAACAAGCGCTTCAACGTATCAAAGACTCTGCTGAAAAAGCCAAGATAGAACTCTCATCCGCGACCGAAACAGAGATCAATCAACCTTTCATCACCCAAGCCGATGGCCAACCCCTTCACCTCACCATGAAATTGACCAGAGCCAAGCTTGAGGAATTGGTAGCTGATCTTATCCAAAAAACAATAGAACCTTGCAAGAAGGCACTTTCCGACGCCAAGATTGAAAAATCTCAATTGGCAGAAGTAATCCTCGTTGGTGGAATGACCCGCATGCCCAAGGTTCAGCAGGTTGTCAAAGAATTCTTCGGCAAAGAACCCAACAAATCGGTTAATCCGGATGAAGCAGTTGCCCTCGGTGCAGCTATTCAGGGCGGAGTCATTTCCGGCGACGTCAAAGATGTCCTTCTTCTTGATGTCACCCCGCTCACTCTTGGTATCGAAACCATGGGCTCCGTCATGACTCCTCTGATAGAACGCAACACTACCGTTCCTTCCAGCAAATCTCAGACCTTCTCCACCGCCTCCGATAACCAACCTCAGGTAGAGATCCACATTCTTCAAGGTGAGCGTCCGATGGCCGCAGACAACAAGACTCTTGGATCTTTCATCCTCGATGGTATTCCCGCCGCTCCTCGTGGCGTCCCTCAGATCGAAGTTACCTTTGATATTGATGCCAATGGAATTCTCAATGTCTCTGCCAAAGACAAGGCTACCGGTAAAGAGCAAAAGATCACCATCAAGAATGCCACCAATCTTTCTGATGAAGAAGTGGAAAAGATGAAGCAAGAGGCAGAGAAATACGCCGAAGATGACAAAAAGAAAAAAGAATTGGTCGATAAGAGAAATGAGGCCGATACTTTGATCATTCAGACAAGAAAGGTCCTTAAAGACGCTGGTGACAAATTCACTGGCGAGGCCAAGGAAGAAATGGAGAAGGCCCTTGAAGCCCTGGAAGCCGAAGTCAAAAAGGACGACTCTACTATAGAAGCCCTCGATACTGAGCTAAAGAAAGCCACCGAGATCATGCAGAAACACGCTGAAGCACTTTACAAAGCTGCTCAAGAAGGCCAAAAAAGTGAAGAAGCTCCTCAGGCGGAAGAAAAATCTGCCGATCCCGATGACAAATCCAAAGCAGAGGAAGGCGAAGTTGTAAGCTAAATATAATCAAGACCTGTCCACAACCCAATGGCCACCACCCGAGACTACTACGATATTTTAGGCGTCAAAAAATCCGCTACCGCGGCAGAGCTTAAGTCGGCCTATCGAAAACTGGCACTCGAATGGCATCCTGACAGGAACAAATCCAAAGAAGCCGGGGAAAAATTCAAAGAGATCAATGAGGCTTATGAAGTCCTCTCTGACACCAACAAACGTGCCAAGTACGATCAGTTTGGTCACGCTGCCTTTGGAGGCGGCACCGGCTTTAATCCTTTTGGGCAACAAGCATCGGGCAATCCCTTTGGCGGTTTTTACTCCTCCGGCGGCAATATCAATTTTGAAGATCTCTTTGGCGGAGGCGGGGGATTTTCCGACCCTTTCGACATCTTTTCCACTTTCTTTGGTGGTTCTGCCTATGGTGGTCAGCGCCGCCAGGCCAAGCCTCACTACTCTCTCAAGATTTCTTTCATGGAAGCCGTCAAGGGAACTAAAAAAACCATCATCCACCAGGGGAAGCAACACGAGGTCAATGTTCCGGCCGGTACTGATAACGGCACCAGGATCAGATATTCGGATTTTGATGTCAGCTTCGATATTGGAACGGATAAAACTTTCAAAAGAGAAGGCTACGACGTTATCGTCAATCACGAAATTTCCTTTACTCTCGCCATTTTGGGTGGTGATACCGAAGTACCCACGCTTGATGGAAATTTAAAAGTAAAAGTCCGTCCTGGCACTCAACCTGAGACGGCCCTTCGCCTTACGGGGAAAGGCGTTAAACATCTTCAATCGAACCGCCACGGTGATTTCTATATCCGGTTCGTTATCAAACTACCTACTCATCTCTCGGGAAAACAAAAAGAGCTGCTTAAGAAGTTTGAGCAGGATTAATCCCTAATATTTCTTTAATTAAAGTCTTTTCTGCTCTTGTCATGACCCTTGGGTGATGGACGATCACTACATTCCCCATCACTTGTCCGACCACATCGGCGAACCTCTGTCCTGTCACAGCTTCAGCAGCCTTTTCCCCGAAACAGATCACCAATTCCGGCTGGATTTCA
>Ga0209212_1005353_pt1 | contig 15342 bp, 11 predicted proteins | sample RifGroC2_FD_183996 | JGI IMG/M metagenome (GOLD analysis project Ga0209212, IMG submission 183996) | Groundwater microbial communities from Rifle, Colorado, USA - Groundwater C2 (SPAdes) (version 2) | ecosystem: Environmental > Aquatic > Deep subsurface > Groundwater | place: Rifle, Colorado... | reverse complement strand
TGGCAAGCCGATCGCCAACATCCTTCTTCAGAAACAAAAGGGGGCGAACGCAACGGTGACGATCTGCCACACGGGGACTGTGGATATGGCGTTTCATACGCGCAGGGCGGACATCCTCATCGTGGCCGCCGGGAAGCCAAAGGCCGTTACCGCGGACATGGTCAAGGAGGGTGCGGTTGTGATCGATGTGGGAGTCAACCGGATCGGGATGACGCCGGACGGAAAGGCCAGGCTCTGCGGCGATGTGGATTTCGAGACGGTGAAGGAGAAGGCGTCCCTGATTACGCCGGTGCCCGGAGGCGTGGGGCCGATGACGATCACGATGCTGATGATGAACACCGTCAAGGCGGCCAAACTTGCGGCCGGGATCGAATAAACAAGACCTATTTGTACCCGGGAAATAAGCTTTCCTCGACGGTCAAGCGCAAAGGCCGGACGGTCTCGTCCGGTCTTTGCGCTTATTCTCTATGGACGATGGGGCCTAATTAAAATGGATAAACGAATTCTTATATGGATGAAAGCAAACATCGGCAGAACCATTGACCCACTGAGAAAGAATGCGTTGCCTTTTAAAATTAAGGCAGTTGATGAGCCGCATAAGAAGGTAAATTTTACCTTTCGCGATAGAGATGGTGTTACCGAAAAAATCGCTTTGCCTTTACATTTTGCGATGTTCGAGAGAGCTCTCACCTATCTGGAAGCCAATAAAGCGGGAATGGTGAGGCTCGGCGCAAAGGTTAAACCTCCTTATGATCAGGATACCGTTGAGGGGCAGATATGGAGACAGCCCTATGTATGTCCCACCCCCTTTAAGGCATCGCCCCATGTCTGCGACATTATTGCTCTGTCTGGTCTTGCTGAGTATGGGCGCGTTAAGAACCATAGAACCGGTCATGAGGTGCAGGCGATCGGATTTACTGGAGAGTATAAAAAAGCTCCGGAAAAATCCTTGCCTGATACCGGCACAAAGACAAAAGAAGCTGAATCCGACAAGGCCAAAATTGTTCTTAAGTATCTTGAGACAAATCCCCGGAGGACCTATTGCGATGACTGTCTATCCGATCTTCTCGATATCAGGCCACGGCAGCAGATAAACCAGATATGCAATAAGTGGCTTAAGTCTCCTGGGAAAATCCTGCGCCAGGTAAATACTTGTTCAGTATGTGAGAAGATCAAATTGGTTAATGCCGTACCCCCTGGGCAGCCGTTACCTATAGAAGCCGGAGTTTCACCAAAAGAAATCAGTCACCAGCCAGTGGTGGTGTCAGATGACATAGAGCATTCCGTTCTGAACTACTATTCAAAGATGCAACAAGACCCTCACCATCGCTATAGATCATGGGAACATTGTTACCTTTTCTTTCAGAAACACAGACCTTTCCGTACCGCTGAGACCAAGGACTTGGCAAACCTCCACTTGGCATTTTTTCTGGCCAGTTGGGGAATGTATAGAGGCAAGACCTTTCTTCTCTGGAAAGACTACCGGATATTTGACCCGATCGTTGATGCCTTGATAGATCCGGAATATGAAACCCTTTATCATTTGGATCCGGCTGTGTTATCTAAAGACTCCACTGTTACCTCGCTTGTATTCCAACTGGCTAAAAACTTGTCGGACATATTCACGAAAACAGTTAATATAGTGAATGGTCGGGCAAGAAATATTGAGGTCACCGACACCCTGGTAACCAAAATCCTTCTGGGGACAATGGCCTGCACACCCGCCTATGATAGGTATGTCAATGCAGGTCTCGAGAAAAGTGGATTCATGCATCGTCGATTCACTCAGGCATCCTATAGGGAGCTTCTGAATTTCTATCGAATGAACTCCAACACCTTCAGTGGGCTTCGTTTACCGATACCAAACTCAAATTTCTGCTACCCACCAATGAAGTTGATTGACATGTACTTCTGGAGTATTGGATCAGATTCCCGTCCTGACAAGTAGAACTCGAACAAAACATCTCTTTGTCAGATTGTTGTTGATAGAATATCTTGGTTTCTATCGATCTGTTTTATTTTTTTATTTTATAAGGCATTGCTTTTGGCGGTGGAAGTATAAGCTGCAACGGACTTGTATGCCAAGGAAATATTGGCCACAGGTGTGCGGCGCCGATGATCGTGGAAAGAATGTATCCTGGTGCCCGAACTATCGGGAGAGTGAACCGCTTTTCGGCCATTTCACCAGTCACGAATGCCTTTTCGGGCGTAATCCAGACAGACCTCTCCTACACGCCTCTTTTTGACAATGCGTTATGACCGTATGTATTCATCCCATATGCATTCGGGATCGCCGTAGATAGCATCAGCGTTTGTTTTGCATAATGGACGTGACGAACTTCCGTGGATCCTATACGATCCAGTGATGTTTTTGACGTTATCCTTCATCCCTCCCTATCCCCAGCTCTCGCCTCAACGGCCCGAGGTCAATGAAGGGTTCACCGGCCTTCTTTTTCCTGGCTTCTCCGTTTTCCATATCCTTGATAAGGCCGAGGACTTTCTCCCGCCCCGCTTTTGTCGCCACGGCCTCCCGGGGGGTCTTGCCTCCGAGGGCCGGAATCTCTTTATCGGGCCAGGCAGACATATGCTTCTGCATTATGGAGGCCAGCATGGCCCGCGCCCCCTCATTCTTTATGGGCTTTGCCCCTTCGCCTTTTTCTTTATGCCGTTCCATGGCCACGCGGATATCTTCGAACTCGTCGATGCGGTGGCGGATAGCCCCCTGCATCAGATCTTGAAGCCTTTTCTTACCCCTTTCGAGCCGTTCCCGGGACATACATTCGAGGATCAGCCTGTCGGGATAGAGATTGACTGTGCCGAGGACCGTAAATGTCATCTTTCCGGAGGGATGGACGATGCTGGAGGTGGCAATCATTCCCTTTTCATCCGACTCGTGGCCCATCTCCCAGTCTTTTGAGGGGCCTCTTTTCAGCCACGAGAAGCTCACGCCTCCGGAAGGGATCTCCTCCTCATCGGCAAAATCGTACTCTCCGGAAAGGAGCTTCCGGGTGCGCCCACAATCGGACACCGTGAAGCGTGCCCTCGAAGAGATGATCCTGTGCCTCTCTTCGGTGAGCAGCACGGGCGGTTCTTCTACGACCTCATCGAAGAAACGACCGATCAGGAAGGCATTCTCCTTCAGGAAGACGGGCCAGCCCGCGCGGTCCGTGTCGGCTTCGAACGACCGGCGCGCGTTGTCCAGGTATGCCTTCAGGTCTGCGAGTCTCATCCGCGGCATCGTCTGTCCGTTTCCCGCAAACCTGCACGTGCCGTCCATCGTGTAGACCCTCACCTGAACGAGGTCCCACTGAACCGCCTCGTAGGACCCGGAGACCTCCTCCACATCCATTGTTTCACCGGTAAAGAGATCCCGGATTGTCAGGCCCTCCCCTTCCCGGACGGCCAGTACCTCATAGATCGACTGGTAACTTCTCATGAGGGAGTCGGCGAGGCGTCTCTCATCTTCGGACAGCGAGCTCAGCCGCCGGTCGCAGAAGCCCTCCAGGATCGTTTTGCCGTCTGCCGTGCGGTAGTCGTGGATGAACCAGTCGTGGAATTGGCCTTTGTCTCTGGAGGCCCTCTCGGGCAGCATGATGGGCTCCCGGGTTTCGGTGTTCCAGAATATGCCGGTAGCCATCAGGAAGTCCTTGCGGGATATCTCACGTTCGGCGTAGCGGGCGAGGCTTTCCCGGAGGCGCCGGAAAACCGGGTCGGGTGCGGGCGGTTTGCGGGGCACCGGTTCGGCCGGTGCGGCCCCCTGACCGGATTCCTTGAGGAGGCAGCACTTCTTGTATTTTTTTCCGCTTCCGCAGGGGCACGGGTGGTTCCGGCCGACCGCGCGTCGCGGGCGGACCGGCTCCTGCCCCCCGGGGCGCTGCTCACCCGGATGGGGAAGCCCCCTCCCGAGCCGTTCGGCCACCATCATGAGCTTGTCGAGGAGGACTTCCCTGAATTGATCGGGATCGGCCGTGAGCCGGTAGTAGTGCCCCCGGTCCATGATCTCCGCGGCCCTGCTGTAATGGGAAAAGGCGGCATCGAGATCGCCCTTGTCGAAGGCGTATTCACCGAGGCTGACGTGGCCCTCCACCGCCAGGGGATCGTTCTTGATCGCCCGCTCGTAAAAGGGCACGGAATCCTCTCTCCGCTTGATCTGCCGGAGGGCATTGGCGAACCCGATGAGGAGTTCGGGGCTTTCCGGGTTCTTTCGCAGCTTCTTTTCATACTTGTCGACCAGATCCTGGAGCGGGATCTCCTTCCCAAAGGAGGAGGTCGTTCCTATCGGGACCACCGTCATTTCATCCCGGTCCATTTTGACCGTCCCGGGGTCAAGGGTGAGGAGCGCCAGCCGGGCGGTGACCGCGACCATTGCCTCATTGGTGAACTCATAGTGGTCGAGGGCCCCGCATTTCTTGCAGACGATCTGGTCCTGGATCACCGTGTCTTTGGCGTCGACAGCCACGAAGACCTTGCCGACCGTGTAATGATAGACATTCCGGCAGGAGCGGCACTGAAGAGGGATTTCCAGGGGTTCCCTCAGGAATGCGCCCATGTCCCCCTTCTCCATCGCGCCCTGCAAGCGCTTCTCTCTTTCTTCGCGGAGCTCTATTTCCCGCTTGATGCGCTCAAGTTCGGGGTCTGCCGCGCCGTTGATGAGGCAGAGGATGCAAAAGGCCTCGCCCTCGGCCTGCTCTCCCTCTTTCAACTCGACCTTGAGGGGGGGAATGAACCTTTTGTCCCCGATGCAGGCCACGGTGTCCAGAAGACAATCCCTGTACTCGCCCCATAACAGGGACCAGTGGTCCAGGATTAGATTGACAGCCTCCTCCGTCGGAAGGTTCTCCAGTATCCGCAATGCCAGGGGTATTCCGGCCGGATCGTTCTTCTCGAAAAAGGGGCGCAGAAGGGGAATGGAAAGGGGGCTCAGCTTACCTACGGCCTCGATGACATCATCCTCGAATCCGTTGCCTTTGAAGTCCACCGCGAGCAGATCCCGGGCCAACCCTTCATCGATGAACCTGCCCGCGAACCGGATGAATCTCCCGTTGGCCTGGGTGAATGGGAGCTGACTCACCCGGCGCACAGCCTCGCGCACCAGGCTCTTCACGTCCGCCTTTTCGGCAAAAAGATCCATGATCGCATCATCCTGGGGCGCATCGGGCCTCTCCTCGAAGAAGAGATCGATCGCCGCATCCGCGTCGAGGGTCTCCGTATTCAGTGCGATGAGGGAGCGGAACTCCGTGAGCAGCGCAAGAACGATGACGGCAATCGCCGCCATGGTCTCTCTCTGTGCCGCGGGGGCCTCCGCGGCGGTTGCCTTAAGAGCGGCCAGGGCGGCGCAATGAAAGAACGGGACATCCCCCCCCGCCTGCCAGCGGAGATAGGCATCCTCGCCGCGCTCCAGCCTTTTCCCCTGCTGAATCGCCAGGGCGGTCCTTTCCGCCTCTTCCAGGATTTCGTCGAATCTCCGCTTTTTCAAGAGCTTTTCGATGGCATTCCCGACGTGCTTGTACTCGGTTCCGGCCAGAAGGGCCAGGGACGCCTCCACCTCGCCGGCGAGAACCTTGGAGGCTTTCCCCTTGCCTGGTTTGCCGGCGAGTGCATCGACCGGGCACCATGCCCCGGCGCGGTTCGCGATCTTGGCCAGGATCGCCGGGATGTAGCCGCTCACGCCGCTGTGATAGGCGAAGAGGAGCAGTTTTCCGATGTCCGTGCCCGCCTCGATGTTTGCGCTGAAAAATGCACCGGCGGCCATCTCCTTGAAGTCGTCGAACGAGTCGAGATGACGCAGGGCGTCCTCCACATACCGCTGCGACTCGTCCGTTTCGAGGAGGGCGACATTCATCAACGCCCCGGCGAAGTCGGCCGGATCGGCCCCCGGTATCCGGGTATGTTTGTCCCGCACGGCGTCAAGGAGCCTGCCGTCTTTCATCAAAGCCAGCGCATATCCGATGCGCTTCGCGGCAATGCGCGAGCTTTTCCTGAAGGCGGCAAGCAGGGCATCGGCGAAATTCCTGTCGGGTTCATCGCAAAAATAGGCGGCGGCTTGACCCGTCACCGGTTCGTTCCGGTCGCTCAGGAGTCCGGCCATGAGCGGCCCCGCCTCTTTCGGGTAGAGGCGGCGAATCCGGCCGGCAGCCCAGCATTTCACCTCCGGGTCTTTATGGTCGCACAATCGAGCGAGATTTTCGAAGCTCCACAAAAAAGCCGTCATCTGTTCCTCCTGTCATGGGTGTAGCCGCCCGGGGATTCACGCTCATCCGGACCTTCCTTTTGATGAAAGCGTGGGCGGCATCATATGACAAAAGCGGAGAATGATCAACGCCGAAACGTCCCCCGAATGTGCGTATTTGCTTAATTGTAGTTACGATAAAATCGTGAAAATCGACTTCGACCCGGTAAAGAGCGAACAGAACACCAAGTTGCGATCCCTGTCTTTTGATAGGGCGGATGATTTTGGAGGTTCGATATCATGAGGATGAAACCGCTGACCGATAAATCCGGGGAAGTCCGGGAATTGACCAGGAACGTTATGAAGCGTTTCCGACCGGCCTCTGAAGTCTTGCCACAGGAGCTTTTGGCGGTATTGCCGAAACGAAAGCCGGGGCAACGGGGGCGCAAAAGATGCCGACGAAGGAACCCGTAACAGTTCGTTACAGCCGCGATGTCTTGGAATATTTTCGTTCTACAGGCCCCGGCTGGCAGGCGCGCATCGATGCTGTGCTAAAAGAGTGGGTTGCGCAACATTGTCAGGGCCATGAAAGTACTTTTTTAAACGCCATGAACCCGAAGTCAGGGGAAGAGGACCTCGCTAATCCCAGTGGCCCCAACCTCGCCTTATAGGTGTTCTTCCGGCGAGCCTACGTAACGGGAAAGAATTTGTGGAGGGTGAGTTTGGGGGGCAAATGCCACGGTGACGATCTGCCACACGGGGACTGCGGACATGGCGTTTCATACGCGCAGGGCGGACATCCTCATCGTAGCCGCCGGGAAGCCAAAGGCCGTCACGGCGGACATGGTCAAGGAGGGAGATGAGTCGGGCATGCTGAATGAAGTGCGGCGGGCGAGGTTGCGCGGTTAAATGTTCTCCCTGCAGCTTGTCATGTCTGCTATTTTAGGCAATAAAACGGTGAAAGTTGTCCCCTTGCCCTCCGTGCTTTCCAAAGAAATCGTCCCGAGGTGAGCCTCAACTATGCTTTTTACAATTGTGAGCCCCAGACCAGTTCCCACGATCTGGCGGGTCTCTATTGATTTTACCCGGTAAAATTTATCGAAGATGTGCGGGATGTCTTCACTTTTGATGCCTATGCCCGTATCGGCTACAGAAATTTTCACAAAGCCGTCATGGTCGTTGAGAGTGATCGTTACTCTTCCCCCGGCGGGTGTATATTTAACGGCATTGGAAATGAGATTGGTAAAGATGCCCTCCATGCTGTCCCTGTCGGCCTGAATTAAGGAAATTCTTGGGGGGGGCACAAACACGATATGGATGTTTTTCTCGATCGCATCGCTCTTCATCATTTCCACCGCACGGGGGATCACCTCGGCGAGAGACAGGGGTTCCTTGTACTGGACCATTTTCCCCGCCTCAATCTTGGAAAGATCCAGCAGGTCCTTGATCAGAATCAGAACGCCTTTCGTTCTTTCTTTGGCGCGGGCAATTAGCTGTTCCTGTTTTTCGGTCAACTCACCCGCCATACCGCCGAGGATGACCGTCAACTGCTGCTCCACCGTGGCAATGGGCGCACGCAACTCGTGGGCCACCATGGCGATGAATTCAGACTTCATCTTATCCAGCTCTTTCAGGTAGCTGATATCCTGTAAAACGGTGACGGTTCCCATGATCTCGCTGAGATCATTGCGTACAGGCGCCGTATGGGCGCGGAGAAACATTTCCTGCGCTTTGCCGATAATCAGTTCCTGGGATATGGATGTGTAGGCGCTGTCTCCTGCCTTTTGACTCTCTTCTATGGTCTTTGACAATTCCAGGGGAAAGTTGGATTGCGATACAAAGTTGCCCAGAAGGCGTGATTCGGGAATCTCAAGCATGCGGCCGGCCGCCGGGTTCACAAGGACGATACAACTGTCCCGGTCACAAACGAGGATGCCGTCGCCCATGCAATTGATGATTGTTTTGACCCGCGATTTTTCCGTTGCCACATCCCGCAGGGAACGTTCCCGTTCACTGCGGAGGAACTCTGCCTCCCGCTGCAGCCTCCTTCGTTCCAGCGCCCTTTTTATGACAATACGGAGCTGATCAGGGGTGAAAGGCTTGGCAATGAAATCATAGGCGCCTTTTTTCATGGCCTCCACGGCCGACGCCACCGTGGCATAACCGGTAATGATGATGACGAGCAGGGTGTCATCCAGCGCCTGAACCTTTTCCAGGACTTCCATGCCGCTCATCCCGGGCATCATCAGGTCCAGGAGGATAATATCAATCTCTTTGGGTGATTCTTGGAGCTTGGCGAGACCGACGCTCCCGTTCTCGGCAGGGAGAACAGACCAGCCATGTTCTGAGAGAATGCGTGCACACCCGTCCCGCATGATCTGTTCATCATCAATAACCATAATTTTAATTTGGTCGGTCATTAATCCCCCTGCAGGCGGCAAGGAGTAAGGAGTAAGGTGTAAGGAGTGTTTTGCACCTCTCGCCTCACACCTTGCACCACTTACTGCCTGGAAAAAAGCGCCTCGACCCGCTTTGCCAGTTCCACTGGCTCAACCGGTTTGTCCATGTAATCATCCGCCTCCGTCTCCATTCCCATCTGGTGGCTGAAACGGGTGGTCGATATATGTGAAACCACCGCCGTCAGCAGAAGAACGGGTATCTCGCAAAGAACGGGGTCGGCTTTAAGCTCTTTGCAGACTGTATATCCGTCTTTATCGGGCATCATGACGTCCAGGACGATGAGGTCAGGTTTCTCGGTCTTTGTCTTCTCAAGTCCCTCGACGCCGCCGTAAGCGACAATCACTTCATAATGCTTGGACTTTAAAATCATTGATATCGCCTCGACAAGATCGGGATCATCGTCAACTACCAGAATCCTTTTTGTCATTGTGATCCTCCATTATTAATTTTTATATTAATCCTTTATTAGACAGGAGTTTGAGGGGATCGGTGAGGTGGCGGCTGAGCCATTTTGCCGCTTCCTTATGCCCCATCGCCAGGCCCATCAGTTCCGTGAAATAAAAGACGGGTATCCCGCTTCTCCCGTCTTGGACCGGAAGACCTGCCTGCCTTGCATCCAGATTGGCGTGACACATGGTGCAGCCCGTGACGATACAGTCAGCGCCCGCTTCCAGAGCCATCGAGAGGATTCTTTGACTTAACTTGACAACGATATCGGTCCGCGTCATCACCAGAGACGCGCCGCAGCAGTCCGTTTTATAGGACCAGGGCACAGCCTCGGCGCCCAGCATCTCCATAAGGCGATCCATGTGTTCAGGATTTTCATACTGTTCAACGCCCGTCAGCTCAGGAGGGCGGACGGCCAGACAACCATAGTAACATGCCGCCTTCAGACCCGTAAGGGGCTTCACAATCTTTGCCTTAAGTTCCTCGCTCATGGCGGCATCGCAAAAAAAGTCGAGGGCGTAGCGGACGGGCACCTTTCCTTCATAAGGAGAAAGAAGATACTCCGGATGTTCTTTCGCTCCCACTTCGGCCGCCTTGAAACGGCTGTAACAGGCCACGCAGGGCACAACCATCTCGCGGTCGTACTTCTCCGCGAGACTTAAGTTTCGGACAGGAAGGGCGACAGATAATGCCTCGTCGGTGCAATGGGCGGATGTGGATCCGCAACAGGTCCAGTCTTCCAGTTCGTGAAGACCGATATCGAGCAGCTTCGACACCCCCCGGAACGATTCGTCATATTCGCGGGCCGTCCCGTGGAGGGAGCACCCGGGATAGTAGGTTACTTCTCTCACCTCGTCGCCCCCTTCTCGTCTGCGTTGAAAATCTCCTTCACCTTTCACGGATCGGTAGTGTTTACGGGTAAGGAGCAAAGACGATAGTGAAAGTAGTGCCGACACCCACCATGCTTTTCACGCCTATCTTGCCTCCAAGACCTTCCAAGATGCCGTAGGAGGTGCTTAGCCCCAACCCCGTTCCCTTGCCAACTTCTTTTGTAGTAAAAAAAGGATCGAAAATGCGGGAAAGGTTTTCTTCGGGGATGCCTTCCCCGGTATCTGTAAATTCGATGATGATGCTTTTCTTTTCCTGGTTGAAAGAGGTGGAAATGGTTAAAGTTCCGTTGCCGTGCATCGCTTCTGCCGCATTGACAATAATATTCATAAAGACCTGCTTGACCTGACTTGAGTTGCCGCACGCAAGGGGAAGCGATGGGTCCAGCTTCTTGATGATCTGGATATTATGAAAAAAAGCCTGCTTTTCGAGAAAGAATAAACCATCGATTATGGCACGGTTTATATCTACGGGCTCCATCGTCTGTTCGTTCTGGCGCGCAAACTCGAGAAGACTCTTCACTATTTCCTTGCAGCGCTCCGCCTCTATGACGATACGGGCCAGGTCCTGCCGTTTGGCGTCATCTTCAGCAAGATTCTCGAGCATCAGACTTGAATAAATAAGTATCCCGCCGAGCGGATTATTAATTTCATGGGCAATGCCGGCGGCAAGTTTTCCCAGTGAGGCGAGTTTTTCCGAGTTTACCAGCTGCAGATGTGTTTCCTGAAGTTTGCGTTCCATGGCCAGACGTGGCCTTAAGTCGGTAAATATACCCACACTGGCAATTTCTTTGCCGGTACTGTCATAGATGAGTGACGCGGAAAGCTGAAAGGGAATTTCTTCTCCGTTTTTGCTGACCAGATTGAGCTGCGAGGGATTAAGCTTGCCTACACCTCCATAGTTCTGGCTACGGAGCTTCTTCATGATATCTTTGGCCACGCCCTCGGAATAAAACTTCGTAATGTGGATTTTGCCGATCACCTCTTCTGCGGTATAACCCGTCAGGTTCTCCGCCCCTTGATTGAGTATGAAAATATTTCCCTTCATGTCGGTGGCTATGATCCCATCCACCGAGCTGGAAATTAGATTCTTGAAAAACTCATTGGCCTCCCTGAGTTCATTCCCGATCCTTTTCTCTTCTGTCATGTCGAGGACATACGCATAAGCCCGACCGATGCCATCGGGAGGGGTCGCAAGGGCAATGCAGATTTCCGCATTCCTGATCTCGCCGGAAGCGGTGCAGAGCTGAATCTCCGTGCAGGTTTTCTCGCCGTACTTTTCAGGTTGTGAAAATATGGTTTCCAGGAGGGCCTGGCTCTTGCTGCCGAGGAGATCGGCAACGGTCATCTCCAATATCCTGGCGTGCTCATAGCCGGTGATCTGCGAGATCGTGCGGTTCGCATATTCTATGCCGAACTGCTCATTGAAGACCAGTATCCCATCGTTAGATAATTCAATAATGGATTGTAACATCTTCAATCCAACCTTGAGGGGTGAAAAATCCTTATCCCTCTATTCCACCTGGGGACGGGGCAACAAGCCGGCCATTTCGGTGATCTTGCTTATCATCTGTTCCCATTCGATGGCCATGATATGGACACCGTGAACCCCCTCGATCTCCCTCAGTTCCTGGATCTGTTCCACGCATATCCTGATGCCTTCTTCAGAACCTTTGGCGGCTTTTGCCATGCGGTCGATAAGAGCGTCCGGGATGGTGATCCCTGCCACGTTTTTGGCCATGTAGCGTGCCATACCGGCCGACTTGAGGGGGGTGACGCCCGCCATGATATGGACTTTTTCATGGACGCCCAGCTCCCGGATCATCTTCATCCATTCCTTAAAGCGCTCCATGTCATATATACACTGTGTCTGAATAAAATCAACTCCGGCGGCAGCCTTCTTCGCCGTGCGCAGCGCCCGGAATTCGAAGGGATCAGCGAAGGGATTGGCCGCACCTCCGATGAAGAGTTTGATCTCGCCCTCAATTTTATCCTCGCCGCCCAGCAGGGTGCCTTCGTCACGCATCATCCGCACCATGTCTATAAGCTGGACGGAATCGAGATCATGGACGTTTTTGGCGTTTACCTGATTTCCAAAGGTATGGTGATCGCCGGTAAGGCAGACGATGTTCCTGATGCCCAGTGCGGTCGCGCCGAAAATGTCGCTCTGCATGGCGATACGGTTACGGTCGCGGGTAACCATCTGCATCACGGGTTCCATTCCCATCTGAATGACAAAGGCAGAGGTGGCAATGCTGGACATGCGCACGATGGCCGTCTGGTTATCCGTGACATTGACTGCATCCACATAACCGCGTAGAAAATCAACCTTTCGCCGTATAACACTGACATCATTGCCCTTGGGGGGTCCCAGTTCGGACGTGACGGCAAAATGCCCTTTTTCAAAGACCTTCTCTAAGTTGCCATCCGATTTCATACCTTGAGATCCTCCCTTACAATCCTTCTCGGTCCGCTGTCCCTCGACTCCACGCCCCACTGTTTGGCGGGGATTATTGCCGAAAGCCTGTGAAGTTGCCCCAGGGACTTGGAGCGGTCGTAGATCAGCTGCCAGGCGCAATCAGTCTCGCGCTTGATTTCACATTTCCCCTTTGATGAACCGCCGCAAGGACCGTTCAACAACTGCTTGGCGCAACGGGCAATCGGGCAAATGCCTGCCGTCTTTTCCAGGATGCAGTTGCCGCAGGTCTGGCAGCGTTCTTCCCAGACTCCGTGCGCTACTGTTTCCCCCATGAACGTGGTATTGACACCCGGGAAAATCTGTGTCGCGGGAAAATAGCGGGCAAGTGTCTGCACTCCGACCCCGCAGGAAACGGACAGGACCGCCTCGACCTTGCCGATCGTATCCGTCAGCTCCTGCGCAAACTCCGGTTCGCACTGCCGGGCAGGTGTAGATTCGAGAATTTCTATGGGTTTCCCCATTTTTTGTCTCGCCATCCTGAGGGCTGAAGCCAGCAAGGCGCCGTCTTTTTCACCGCCGGCATGACATACGGTCACACAGGCGCCGCATCCCGAAAGCAGGATTTTGCCGTACGGGGCCAGGTATTCCAGTATTTCTTCAAAGGGTTTCTGTTCGGCTTTAATCATCTTGTGGTCACTCCTCAATATGAAAATGAGAGAAAATGTTCCCGCTATTTTGCCGGGTTCGGCCCCAACTGGCGCAGTTGATCCACTTTCTGCATAAGAATCTCCGTAAATTTTACGCCGCTGTTTGTAGCCACGTGGAAAATTTCCAGCCGCTCTCCCTCCAGACCGATTTTTGCCATGATCTGCTTCGCATAGCCGACACGGCCTTTGAGCCGTACGTTGCCGTGCAGGTACCGGCAATTCTCTTCATAACAGGCAAAAACCACAACACCATCCGCGCCGCTTTCAAGGGCCTTCAGCAAATAAAGAGTCTCAATGCGACCGGAACAGGGTACGGGAACGAGCTCCAGATGATCGGGCATTTTCAATTTCAATGTCTTCGCCATTTCCGCGGCGGGAACCCCCGATTGCTCGCAGCAGAAGGCAACAATTTTAGGATCGAAGATCGACATGGTCTCTCCCTGAATATCCGGCTTTTCCCAACCCTCCCTGCCCACAATGCGGGCCTTGCGGGATGCTGACGATTTTACTGGTACAGGGTTATGGCCCTGGCCGGACACTCGGCCACACAGATGCCGCATCCGAAACAGGCGACAGGTTCAATTCTGGCCGCCCCCCAAAGGGTTCCGTCATTCTCTACGGCCGGAGCGGCATAGACATTCCGTTCCCCGTGCTTTTCCATGCCGATGGCGGCGTGGGGACAAAGCCGCACGCAGGTATAGCAGACGGCGCATTTCCGGGGATCGACCTCGGCCACGGGATTTGCGGGGGCATATACTCCCGGGTGAAGAAGGGCCGTTACCTCCTGGACAACTGCGTGCGCCTCGCTAAGCGATTCCGTAACAATCTGGGGAAAACGGCAGGCCCCTGCCAGGAATATTCCCCGCCTGTTGGACAAGACCCTCTGCAACTGGGGGTTATCATCCATGAGCATGCCGTTTGTACCGGGACGAAGCTTCATAACGCGGCAGAGCTCTTCCGCTATCGGATCGGCGGCAAAGGTCTCACCTGTGACAACCAGGTCGGAGAGGAGAGAAACGGTATCCCGCTCCTCTTTGCGCAGGATGGTCATGTCCTGGAGCTCGACGCTCACCCGGTCGTCGGTGGGCGACAATACGGGAGGCTCGTCGTACTTGAAGAAAAGCACCCCCTTTTCCCGCGCCCGACGATACAGCCTTTCCATGCCGGATGCGGAGACTTTGAGGTCTCTGGCGACAACGGCAACCCGGCATCCCTTTTCCTGCAGGATGAGGGACTGCTTGACGGCATTAACCGTATCTATCTTTATATCATCGTTGGTCCGATCAAGAAGATAGGTCACAGTCTCCACCGGCTGACCTTTCCAGGCTAAAGACACGTCCCGACTTCCGGCAAGGAGTTTTTCCATTTCGGACAATCCGATCACCCTGTCCCCGCCGTTCATGGCAGCGGACGGCCGGGTTATGCATCCCGTCGCCAGCACCAAAACCGATGGCGAAAGGACTGTCTCCCCGCCGTCCCGGGTGCGGATCAACGCCTGAAAACATCCCAAATGACCGTCGAGACGCTTAAGCTGCGCCCCCTTGTGCACGATGATATTTCCCGCGCTCTCCACGGCCGCAATCATGTCGTCGAGCCACTGTTGGACGTCTGTGGGGCGATCATAAAAAAAGTGCAGATGCCTGATTCCGCCGCCCAGCGATTCTCCGTTCTCTGCAATAACTACCTGCATTCCTTCCCGGGCAAGTTCCCGGGCTATGGTGATGCCCACTACTCCCCCGCCTATGATAAGCACTTCCGGTTTGAGGTTGATGGGCGCCGGAGCAGCGTATTTGCCGCCGTAAACCGTCTGATACATCAATTACCTACCATGCAAATAATTATGAACCAATGCGGCTGTGGCTTTGGCCTGGGTCACAGACCGGTCGATATCCTTTGGGCCGGCGCAGGCGCCGGTTACAAAAAGACCGCTGTCCCGGGGCGGGGTAGCCAGAAAGCCGTCCTCGTCAAAGCCGATGCCGAGAAGATCAGCCAGGGCTTTTGCCTCTTTTTTCAGAACCATGCCGACGGAAAGAACCACCATGTCGAAGGGCTCCTCGATGACCTCTCCCCGTCCGGGGTCGGCAATCCTGACCCGAAGATCGTCGGTCACCGGGGAATGGTAGACCTTGGAGGGAAGGGATCGGATAAAACGAATACCCTCATCCTCCCGGCAGGCATTCAGAAAATCATGAAAGGATGCACCGGCCGGTTGGATGTCCATATACAGGAATGTGGCGTTGACCTCGGGATATT
>Ga0209212_1005352_pt1 | contig 15342 bp, 13 predicted proteins | sample RifGroC2_FD_183996 | JGI IMG/M metagenome (GOLD analysis project Ga0209212, IMG submission 183996) | Groundwater microbial communities from Rifle, Colorado, USA - Groundwater C2 (SPAdes) (version 2) | ecosystem: Environmental > Aquatic > Deep subsurface > Groundwater | place: Rifle, Colorado... | reverse complement strand
CTCATCAGACAGTAACATCTTTATATATTTTGTAAATGACACTAAATCCTGATAACTGTTTATTACTAAAGAATTCTCTCCATGTCTGGCTGCATCACGGATATTTCCAACATCTGAAACTACCGGGACACATCCGCTTGCCATGGCTTCAAGCATTGAAGTGGGAAGTCCTTCGCTCCGCGATGGCATAACCAGGATTTTCGATCTTTGAAAATAGGTTGCCGGATCATCAATATGACCCGTAAATAGAACATTTTCAGAAATACCCATTGATTTAGCCGTATCAACACATGAATTGTACAGATAACCCTGACCTATAAAACAAGCCTTAATTCCCGGGAAATCCTTCTTTAAAGCAGCAAGAATATGCAATACCCTGTCGGGTCCTTTAAGTTTACGGAAGGTTCCCACAAAAAGCAAATCTATATCTTTATGAACAGATGGATCATAATTAAACTTCTTCAGGTTTATTGAGCCATTGAAAATTAGTGCTTTTGAAATATTGACTTTATTTTCAGCCAGATATGCGTTAACTACACTCCCTTTTGTAGTCACCAGATCTGCCCTCTTCAATGCCCATAAGTTCAAACGTTTAAGAATCCATTTGAAAGAACTGTATGTTTCAACCTCAACGATCCCTCCAATCAGGGATATTATACACTTTGCACCTGAAAGCCTTGCAGCAATAAAACTGTTTATCCCTTTTGGAATGATATGATAACCATTTATTATATCGGGACGTATCTTCCATGCGTGGTAAACCAACTGTACCGGTTCTGCAATAACCCTTAGCAGTTTTGAAAGAAATAGCGGTCTTAAATTCAGAATCCATCGGGGAAGAGTGACGTATTTTGACTTTATAAGAGGAAAACTTTCGGTTTCCCTGAATATATAAACTGATGCTATCGATTGATTAATAACAAAAGGTTCAGCCTTTGAACATGTAAGAGATTTCCCCATTCTCCCGACCACAAGGAAACAAACTAATTTCTTGTCCAAAAATGAATTGATTTCTTTTTCAGATTTTCTAATAATATTCCTCTTGATACCCGGCTTAGATTGAAAAGGTTTCTAATAAGAAATAATTTCATGTTAAGTCTTGCCATTAACCTCCTCCTTTTGCATTCGGAATGATATGCCCTTTCATAAAGCTGCCGGGGACCTTCAAGGAGTTGTTCAAATTTTCTGTTAGACTTTTCATAGATACTAACTCCTGCATCAGTATTAATGTAATCATGGGTAAAGTCAGTTCTTATCCTGAAATGCTTCAACGTGTAATTGATTGATTTATCATTATTAAGAAAAAGATCAACCTGGATACCATTCCTTACAGTTTCTGACCAGAACATGTCAAAAAGGAAATTCCCAAGACTATACATTATAACACCTCCATTGTATTTTTCAACAGGCTGCACTACATGAGGATGATGACCAATTATTATGTTTACTCCATTATCAATGAGCTCATGGGCAAGATCAACCTGTTCCGGAGAAGGCCAGGATACATATTCATTCCCCCAGTGGAAGCTGTATACAATGTAATCAGGGGATTGTTTTTTAATTTCATTCAGGGTATTAAAAAGTATATCTCTTTCGAGAGGAGCAATAAATGTATTGTCAGGATGATCCGGAATTGCGTTGAATCCGGCAAGTGCAATTTTTTTGTTCCTGAATTCCAAGAAAACTATTCTTGAAACAGAATCCTCCATTGAGCCAGTATACTTGATATTATTATCTGATAATAATGATATTGTTTGTTGAAATCCTTCCTTTCCATGATCCAGAATATGGTTGTTGGCAAGATTAGTCACAGAAACATTAAGGATCTTCATAAGCTTAACGATGGACGGATTTCCCGCAAATGGAAGTTGATGGACAGAAATATCTGTTATCAATGGTGATTCAAGATTACAGATTACTATGTCAGATCCATTAAAGAGGTTGTTTTCGTGCTGTCCATAATATTCCAGCAGATTTCCCATTTTACTGCTAATTCCGGTTCCTGTCGAATAGTCTGTATCTGAAGCCAGCAGATCACCAAGACATGTTATTCTAATTTCATTTTCTAAGCATCCCATTAACTTCTGCCTTTAAGTCTCACATAATTCCAGACAATTATCAAAACCATGGCTGCTGCCAGATAGACGGGATACCACTTTTTGCTTCTTAACTGATAAATCCCATACGCAGCCATTATTAATAAAAAAGGTTTTGCCGGATAAGAAAACCGAACGGATGTAAACATCATTGCTTTAAGTAAAACAAACTGATAACCAATTATAAAAGCAATTAATACAGCCATTTCCTGTCTTTTATACCGGATAGAATAATACAAACCATAGAAACTGAAGAATGCCAGTACGATCCAGAAAAGATTTCCTGCTACATGATAATAGTATTCAGAATGTGGTAATCCTAATTGATTTGGCACTAATACCACGCTTGGAAAAGGTGAGATATAAGACATTACAGCAAAAACAGGAGAACCAACTAATGCCACAAATGGGTTAATACTTTCCATATAAGTTAACCTTTCCTGTGTAAACTCATTAATATTGGTATATTGAGTGTAGTACTCATCGTATCTTCCGGTTGATTTGAGAAAATATATATAGATCAGAACTGCAAACCCGGCAAGGACAATACTTAGTAAAAGATTTTTTTTCTTATATTGCATAAAAAAGGAAAATCCTAATACCATTAATAGCAATATGCTGATCGCTGATCTGAAAAAAAACAAAAGCATTATGAACAACATTGCCAATAGTAAATAATGAAGTTTAAAGGACCTCTGCATTTTTACCATCATTATTAACGATTCAGTTATTAAAAGTACCATTATACCTTCCTTTAACATTATTGCTGAATAAAACCAGGAAATAGGGTAAAGCATAAGAAAGATAGCAGCCAATCTTGCCACATTTTCTTCAAATAATAATGAAGCTATTTTATAGCCCCTTACAACAACAATACTTCCAATAACGCAAAGAATTATTTTAATTGTTATAGGTGATTGACCAAATATAAGAATCGGAAACATCAGGAATGTAGAGAAGCCCGTATCCGAAATATCATTTTTATAACTTGAAAAAATATGAAGGTAAGCATCATTTATTGTCTGTTCATTCCAAATAGTCACTGCTTCTGTTGCAACACGGTAATAAACCATCTCATCTCTTGCTCCTACAGTATAAAATGTATTCCAGGTATTATAGGAAATTGCCAGCAGAACAAACATTGCTAGAATCCTGATTACAAGGGAACTCCAGAATAACTTGTTTAGGAAATCTTTATCAGATGAATTATTCCATTGATTCAGAAAATATTTAGAGCCGTTAACAAGAAGAAGAAATAAAATAAAAGCAGCACTCATCCATTCTATTCCATAGACCTTACCGGGAAATAAAGTATAGATTGACAGGTAAAGGGCAAGGATAAACAGAACAGTATTCCTTGTCATATAATTTGTCCATCCTCTGTTAATCATAATTCTGATAAAATTTCGAGGAACTCCATCGCTCGATTATTTGCAGAATTTTCCATGGCAAAAGTAAGGGCCTGGAATTTTGTTTCAGGGAGCTTCGATTTTTCCAATGCCATATCTAACCTTTCAGCATAATCTGTTTGCGTTTGTGCAATAAATGCAACATTTTTAAACTTTAAAAATCCTTTATTGTACTCATAACTCACAAAAGGTTTCCCCATTGCCATATACTGATATATCTTATTGTGATTGAAATAGGAAGAGTACTCAGAATCATTTGATTCCAGAATCAAACCAACATTCCAGCCTGAAACAACACCAGGTAACTTATCAAACGGGATATAACCATAATAATATAAGTTTTCATATCCAAGCAGCTCTTCCCATAACTCCATTTGTATTGGGTCAAGTTTTAACTTCCCTGAAATCTCAAACCGAATATTCTTACGTTCTGAAAGTAAAAATTTCAGAAGATTAAGATCTGTACGCTTGTTAATGTTTCCCGCCATTCCTGCAATAGGACTGGATGATTTGTTGACCTGACTATACTTGGTGTGATCCCACATATTGAGATCAACAGCGTTTGACCAGAGATAAACATTCTCTTTTTTATAATTATAATACCTCCTGAGATATTTGGTTCGCAGGTTTTCACTGATTGCTAGAATAGCGTTTGCTCTCGCGATTAATAGAAGTTCATAGTGATAGTTTACAGGATTTTGAAGTATACTTGGATCCCGCAGCAGATAGACAAGTTTATGATTTATATTAATATAAGAAAGAAGGTAATACTGATTGGGATCATTTAGGAAGATATAATCATATTCTTTAAAGAAGTGTTTCCATCTCCCCCCCCTAAGTAAGTGTTCCATAGTTACCAGGAAACGGTATTTCCTTAGTTTTTCAAAAATCCAGAAATGATAGGAAAAGAATCGTATGCCATGAACTTTCCCTTTTTTTACAAAATAGTTCTTAACAGAATTATAAAGTAAAACATCCATTTCAGGATTCAGCTTATGAATGGCAGTCAATGTTGACATCCGTGTATGATTCCGGAAATCCAACCCGCTTACTATTGCCAGAATTTTCATAATAATCTCATCAGCTCATCGGCAAATGAACTGTAATTTTTTTCGGCGCAGAACTTAAGTTCCCAGTTTTGTCTTGAAAGGATCCTTTTTCTTTTCCAGTCTTCCCTGTTCAAATAGAGCCGGTAAATCACTATTGCAAGTTCTTCGGGCAGGATATTCACATCCACAAGGGCTCCGTTTTCATTGTTGACTATTTCCGGAGTTCCTCCCGCTGAAGTTGCCAGGACAGGGATGCTGCACGATTGTGCTTCCATAATTGATACCGGTATGCCCTCGGTATCGCTTACATTTATAAAAACATCCACAGCCTGATTCCTGTAGAATTCAATTACTTCATTATTAGCAACATTCCCTTTGAGATTACAGTGTATTTGTGTATTTACCAGTTTTTCCAGAATTTTTTTCTCCAATACGGAATAAGCCTCACCATCTCCCAGATGAAACCAGGTAACCGGTATTTCAGGATGCATCTGGTTAAGACAGATCAATGCTTCCAGGATAAGTCCGACTCTTTTAGTAATCTTCAAAGCAGAACATGAAACAAGAATAAGTTGTCCCTCAATGTTATGGGGAGCCATAAAACCCGGATCTGAAGTTCCAAGCTTGGACAGCTGATATTTTTTTGTGTAATCAGGATACAATCCGCTTATGAAACGGATGCCGTCTTCTGAAATTAAAAATAGTTTTCCGAGATATTTAATCGTGAAAGATTTCAGAAAATCAAGCGCTGCTTCTCCTTTCCCGGTATAAAGATCGTATCTGTGAGCTCTTGAAACAAAATATGAAATCTTTTTCTCTCTTGACAGAAGAGCAAGAGCAACAGCCCAGTAATTCAACCAATACGAATAATGAATTGCTCCACTTATAGCCAGCGTTTTTTCTAACTTTTTTTTAGTCCAGATACCTAGTCCAATATATTTAATAGCTTTTAATAATGAACCTGAACGAAGATTCTTTCTGATAGTCTTTTCTGATAAGAACAGGTAAGAATTTATAATACCATAGGAATACATTTTAAATTTACTGCAGCTCTTTAAACCGGGAGGAGGCAAAATCCTGAAGTTCACCGGAACAGCCCGAATAATTCCCTCTCCTGTCATCGGCTGGATATAAACTGTACTGAATTTTTTGCTTAAATATTGTATCTCCGTCTCCAGGAAAGGTTCCGAACTATAATACGGAAATGAATTCGTATATAATACAAGATCAGCCATGAAACAGCATTTTAAATCTTCTTTTAAACCCGATAAATGATCTAAATTGGGAATAATTATAAAAAATATTATACTGCCGGATTTTAATCAGCTGGTTGACTTTCCTTAAACTACCGGTCTCAGGGTTTGAAAGGATGAGTTTTTGTGCTGTTCTTATAAGGCTCTCTGTAACTTGTCTCTGTCTTGAAGTTTTTTGTCCGGCATACCAGCGATACATTCCGATTGGGATATTCGTCTGTGCTACCGAAATACCATTGATCATTAATTTTCCCCAGAGTTCATAATCCATTGTATAATGATTATTTTCATTAAGCAGTCCTATTTCTTTAACCGATGCCACTGGGAAAAGACATGATTGCTGAAGGATGGAATTTCTATTCCGCCAAAATTTGCGAATATCTATCAATTTATCAACACTATCTATCTCAGAAGAATTAATACTGTCAATTACTTTACTGTTTTGGTCAATCCGAAATCCTCCGCCTAACAGGAGAATTTTTTCTTTTGTAATTAAAAATGAAGAAATGTTATTAAGCGCATTCTTACAAAGTATATCATCGCTGCAAATCCAGTTGACATAATCACCGGTACATTTAAAGAAACCTTTGTTAATTGCGTGACTCTGACCATTGTCCGGTTCACTGGTACAATATGTAATTTGCTTTTTATATTTTTCAATAATCTCCGGTGTATTGTCTGTGCTTCCCCCATCAATTAATATATACTCAAGATTGGGATAATTCTGTAACAGAACCGACCTGATCGTCTCTTCAATAAAATGACCCTGATTAAAGCTGGGGGTAACTATGCTTATACGGGGCCAATGGCTTCCTTCAGGTTGAAATGAAGGGAAGGGATCGCTTTCTTCGGTCCAGGGCCAGCCGGTTTTACCGGGAGGAGGAGGGGGAAGATGGTTTAGCATTTAGTTGAAAGGATGAAGAAAAGACAAAAGACAAAAGGAAAAAGACAAAAGGAAAAAGGTTTTTCAAAAAACTAATTGGGTCAAATACGACATTTCAAAATATCAACAAAACAGGAGATATTTAAGCGTGGGGTATGCGGTACGTGGCATACCAAAGTTCAACTTTTAAACTCTTTCAACTTTTTCAACTCCTTAAACTCTTAAGTCTGCGTCAAAAACTCATGCAAATTATCAGGTGAGATCATTTTAAAGACAGAACCCGGATAACCATTTGAAAAAGTCCTTGAGAATACCGGTTTTTTACGTGGGTTCCACTTGAATTCATATGCAGAAATTTTTCCCTTACTTTCTTCGATATAATCAATCTCCTGCTTCTGGGAAGTCCTCCAGAAATAAATCCTGACATCATCAATTCTATTAGAAAGTAGTTTAACTCTTTCACTTACCATAAAATTTTCCCATAAAGAACCGGTGTCGACCCGTGAGTTCAGTGGTAGAAAATTTCCAAGAATTGCATTCCTGATCCCATTATCATAAAAATAGATCTTCCTCCCTTTTTTTATCTCGTTTCTGACATTCCTGTTTAATCCATTCAGCTTGAAAATAATATAGGCTTTTTCAAGAAGGTCGATATATTTTTCTATTGTACCCTTGTCTGAATCAAGCAGTTGGGCCAGTTCATGATATGATACTTCGTTTCCAATCTGCAGAGCAAGTGCTTTCAGTATTTTTTCCAGCAGCACCGGCTTCTTAATATGACCCAGGTTAAGTAAATCTTTGTAAAGAAAATCTGATGCGAGCGATTTAAGAAGCCTCATTTCATCTTCATTCTTAAGTGCCACTTCAGGATAATAACCAAATACCATCCTGTGCTCCAGGAGTCTTTTTTCGGATAAGAACCCGTGGTAGTCAACCATTTCACTGAAAGAAAAGGGATGCAGGAAAAACTCAAATTTTCTTCCTGTCATTGGCTCTTTAATCCTGTTTGCCAGATCAAAAGCCGATGAACCGGTTACAATCAGCTGGGAATCTTTAAAGTTGTCATTTATTATTTTAATTACCAGCCCGGTATCAGGTATTCTCTGAGCCTCATCCAATATAACAATCTTATGATTTCCCAGTATGGGAACGAATTTTGAAGCATTGAAATCTGAAAAAAGGCTGCGGATATCCGCATCATCACCATTCAGAAACAGGACCGGCATACCAAGGTCCTTAACCAATTCATGTACAAGGGTTGTTTTACCAACCTGCCTGGCTCCATAAATAATAATGGCCTTTTTTTTAAACAGATCTTTAACTATTATATCTTTCAGATAACGTTCTACCACAGTAATTCTTTATACAAATATACTAATTTGCGATTGGAATCACAAAATATTATGTTTATTAGAGATTTTTATCATATTGAATGGATTGAAAGAAGACCGCACGCCGCACACCGCATACCGTTTCATCCTATTTCTTCCTGAACCAGATAAAGTAGCTGACAATTGAAACAATAGTGACGGCTGCAACGAATATCGTAAAAACCGTAAAAAGTCCGATATTTGTCGGATTCCTGATCAGGGAAACAAGGTATGAAGGCTCTTTGTATTTCATCCATTTATGTTGGTATTCATTAAAAACCGGTTCTCGGGTTTTATCATATAAAAATCCAAGTAATTCGATATGAAATCTGTGATACCATGGGCTGGCCGGCTTACCAAGTACATCATAATTTGAATGATCATTATTATCATATAGATGAAGAGTGTTTTTAACTGCTCTGACACCTTCCTCAAAGAGGTAAAGAGCCCCTGGATCTTTGGTTACATTATAATAATCAGAAAGACCCTGCAAAACAACAATCATCCCATTAAGAACCCGGGATTGTTGAACATTATCGTCAGCATATTCTTCGTACCAGTAACCGGTGTTGTCAATATAAGTAACCCCCCCGTTTTTGACCTCGGTGTACAAAGTATTCATTGATTTTCGTGCGTATTCCAGATAAATGGAGTCTCTGGTTTTTTTGAAGGCTTTCAGAAAGGACTGCATCACACGACCCTGGTTCATGGCTGAACGCCATGGTGCTTTCATTTCATAATGAGACCAATCATAATAGTTACAGAAAATAATTGAACTGTCGTTAAGAAGTTTACCGGTTTGAATTAGCCAGCTTATGCTGGTAAAAAACTGTTTCTCAGCTACTGAATCTTTTTCAGCGGACCATCGAAGTGTTTCTTCTGCAACAGAAACAATATTATACTGTTTTTCAAGCTTCCCCTCATAATAAACAACCGGCACACCTGATGAGTCATATTGAATATGCTGAGGATATTTACCTGTAACCAATTGGTAAAGTCTGGTTTCATAATACTGTACCGGTCGTCCCAACCTGTTTGCAAGAATTAATGTCAGGATTACTGAAATTATAACACATAGACCCATCCATTGCTTAATTGATTTCCGGATCATTATATGTACTGAATGAATTAAATACAGATAAATAATTGAGTTCAGGGTATTCTTCTGACAATAACCGTTTGTCAGTCATTCTAAGCCGGAACCAGTAAATAATCAATATTTAAGATATTACCGTGAATTCCGATAGTCCCTATTTCCTCTAATTTATCGAAGCTTTCATTACGTCCTTTTTTTATCAGGAAAATTTTATAATTGAGACGTGTAATTATTTCTTCAATTCTTTCCTGCCGTTCTATGCGGATTAAATTATCAGATGTATAAACGGGCAATATCTCAATAATTATAAACGGTTTGTATTTCCAAACTATTTCTTCGCATGATAGTAAAACCTCCAATTCTGCTCCTTCTACATCAATCTTAATAAGGTTGATTTTATTCAATCCCTTAATTTGTGAAATTTCATTTATATCAAATACCGGAACTAAATGTGTTTTCTTCAGACTGCTTCCTGACCTGTAATCGCGTATTATGGAGGCTGCCGGATCGGTTTCGGAATCGGTATAATGATAAAATGTGAGAAGTTGAGTTTTATCAGAGACTCCTATCGGAAAAAGTATAGTTTTATTAAGTTTGTTTTTAGCAATAAGTTTATACAGGTAGTTGACGCATACAGGATTTGGTTCAAATCCAAAATAGTTAATTTCTTTATCGATGCTTTTCACTTTAAGTAATGTCTGTCCTATGTTGGCTCCAACATCAATTACTGTCCATTCTTTATTTACATTCAGGAACTTCAGCAACCCTGTAAACCATCCTGCTGTAAGAAATAAATTCTCCCACCCTGTTTTATTCACGACGGGCACCTTAAAAACCTTATTATCTATTTTTATCCTGAAAGTGGTATTTAATATACTGACAGGAATAATATCATCAGGTTTATACCTGTTGATTAAACGGAGTTTATTAAATGCACGGGCAAAAAAGGAAGCAATCATTTATCCTAAAGTCTGTGATTCAAAAGATGCTATAATTTGCAGAAAAAATTGTACCGGCTTAATTATTTGGGTTCCCATCAAAGGCCGGAATTCAAAAATTAATACAATTTATTGTACACCTCAATATATTTCCGTGCCTGATGAGAAATAGTAAATCTGTTTATTACTTTTTCACGACAATTGTCAGCCATCTTTTTATAGTCTTTTTCATTTAGCTCAAGTACGCAATTAATTGCATCCGCTAAGCCAGCTATTTTACCCGTTTCGACCAGATAACCGGTAACCTCATTCTCAATCATATCCGGTATACCTCCTGTATTGAATCCAACAACAGGGACACAACATGACATTGCTTCAAGGGCAGTCTGACCAAAAGCTTCCTGTAATGAGGGGATCACGAAAATATCTGCACAATTATAGATCAGGGAGAGCAGATGGTTATTGGCTACATGGCCAAAGTGCATTCCTTCGATATCCGAATAAGCAGGTCTGTTACCTGCACCAAAACTCAATAAAAGTAAATTTGGGAAGTTTTTACGGACTTGATGTAATGCTTCATGAAGCTGAAAGTATCCTTTACGGGGATTATCTATTCCCGGAGCTCCGAATACAATTACCCTGCGATCATCGGGAATATTTAAGGCCTCCCGACATGCCATTTTATTGCGGGGAATGAATTCATCCGTTTCAATTCCGTAATGGATAGTATCAATATCCAGGTCCTTAAACAGGCTGCTTTTCCTGGCTTCATCAGCCAGCCAATAGCTATCTGCCCTGATAACAAGGTTGTTTTTAAATTCAGAAACAGCTTTATGTTTTCTTTCCCAGATATGATACGAAAGATCCTTTTCGATGGTGGAGCCAAGCTGAGGACAATGATGGCAGTGTTGTAAATAATTTTCGCAACCGCTGTTATAATGACATCCTCCTGTAAACGGGAACATGTCATGAAGAGTCCAGACAATCGGCTTTTTTATAATTCTGAAAATTGCCGGTAAATCAATGAAACCTGAAGTCCAATGCAAATTATAAATATCTGCCTCAGGTAATTGATCCAAGAAACCAGATTTAAAAGGAGTCCTGTCATCGCTGAAAACCTCATATCCATTCGGTCGGTTAGACTGATAAAGTTTAAAGTTTTCTTCAATCAGATACTTCCGGAAAATGTACCCTGCTTTTTTAAGTCCTTTTGGATATTTGAAACGAATAACAGTTTCATTATCAGTTTTTTTATCCCGAACTAACATTCTGGAATCAATCCCATGCTGAATGAGACCTACGTGCAGCCTGTAAGCCGCACGAGCAGCTCCGCCATTAACATCACTGGTGCTGAAATGAAGAACTTTCATTTTGTAGCCTCAATATATAAAGAAGTCGGATTAAGGACTGTATTGTCATTAACATCAAAACCGTAAGTTTCCCAGTAGGGAATATTGCTTTTATCCGGACTTTTTATCTCTACCAGTTTGAATCCAACATCAAAAAGTATTTTTGTGAGAGAATATTTATCGTACATCCATTTATGCACTTCCCCCCTTCTCCTGAACAACCCTATATTTAATGCTCTGTATTCATCTTCTGTCAGAAGTAATTTGGTTAGTTTCCTTTTCAGCCTGAATAACAAAGGTTTGTTTCCCGAAGCGCCATTTTTTCCATTAATCTTAATATTACCTATCCTGGTTTTAATAAATTCACCAAGTACATGATCCTGTGAAGTCAGACTTTCTTTCATTAATCCGCCCGGATATTCCCTGACTGTCTGATCGAAAAGCTCAATTATGAACCAACGATGGAACTTATAAAAATCGTTTTCAGTGTATTTATCTTTCTTATCAATAAGATTAATATATGATCGTGCAATATTTTCCAGATCTGGCAGAACGATTCTTAAGATGCCTCCATTCTGCAGTAACCTGAAACACTCCTTGAGAAAAACTATTCCATCTGATTCTGAAAAATGTTCCAGTACATGACTATGATAAATATATTTAATACAATCATCGTCAAGTGGAAGCTTCTCAAGAAGATTATATTTTAAAACATCGTTGAGTGCAGGCGCAAAATCGATGTTTATCCAATCAGGATGAATTTTACTTCCACAGCCGAGGTTCAGATATGGATATCTATAGTTCTGTAAGAACATGATTAAGTCGTTTAGCTGCAGATTTAATTTTTTTATACCAGATCATTCCCCAGCGATCAACAGGTTCCATAAGTTTCAGGAAAAAGGTACCAAATTGATAAGCTCTGCTATTTAACAATTTTTCAATATCTTGTATATCTCTTTCTTCAATTACCAATTTCTTCTCATGAATATTGCTGATCAACTGACGTATTGCCAGGGGATGTGTTCCCCTGAATTTTTCCAGCCAGCCGGGATATTCAGTCATGATGAAAACCCTGTAAGGTTTGGTGATGTGCATATAATTCACTGAAGCCCAATCGTTAGCGCGCAAGGATAACCAATTTGAGTTTGAGTAGTAATCTGCTTTGGAAAATACCTGCTTTGGAAAAACAAAGGAATAGTGATACATATGAATTCCCATCTCTTCTGTCATCCCGGAGTTCAAAAAATTAATCTCTTTCAGATTAATACCAGTATTATCTATCACAGTTGGCGGTCTGTGTGATATATATTTGTAACCATCACCCCATTTAAATACCCTGTATATTTCCGGAAGGTGTCGCTTAAGGTACCAGCTGTCAACCAGATAATCAAATCCCCCCCAGAATCCATATTGTTTAAAGGAGAGACACGTAATCGAGCTAACGTCAGAAAGCAGAGATTTGATTTTTTCAATATCTTCATCATGATAAAATTCATCAATATCAACCTGCCATAAATAATTCCCGGTTGCTCTTTTAGCAAACGCCTGGCATTGTTCATGTTTTTCTCCCGGCCAGAAACCATTAAGATGACCCTCCTGTTCCGCTGTTACAATTGTAATTTTATCTTCCGGATCTTCTGTCTTCTTTAATTCCAGAAGGACTTCAAGAGTTCCGTCTTTTGAGTGACCGTTGCTGGTTGCAATATTTCTGGCGCCCTCACAAGCACCTTCAGCTATGATTATTTCATGAGCATGCGGGTAGAGGGCACGAATACAATATCGGGTAAAAGGTTCGCCATTAAGGACTATGATACCAAATGTGATATTAATATCCTTCAATGGCTTCTTTTAATGATTTATTCAATATTGAGATATGTTTCTCAAGTGAGAAGTTTTCTTTAATTCTTATTTTGGCTCTTGTTCCCATTTCACGGGCTAATTTGCGATTGTTATTCAATAGTACCAGATATTCTGCCATAGCATCAATGTCAAACTCATTCACTAAAAAACCAGTTTCATTATGGATAATAACATCAGGGATTCCTGCATGGTTTGTCGAAATAACAGGTAACCCGGCCTGCGAAGCTTCCAGAATTGAAACAGGCGTTCCTTCGGTTTCTCCATCACTGGTTGTAACAGAATGTTGGATGTAACAAAAGGATTTTGCCATTAAATCTTTTACTTCGCTATGGCTCACTGCTCCATGCAAAATAATCTCCTTATCCAGACCATAAATTTTAACCAGACCTTTGCAGGTTTCCAATAAAATTCCGTCTCCTGCCATAACAAGTTCTAGTTTATATCCTTTGTCGCGAATTTTTTTAATTATTTCAATTAGAAGCCAAGGTGCTTTTTTGTCAACAAACCTTCCAACAAAGAGAGCTGAACCAGCGTTATTATAGTCGGGAATTACATCTGTAAATACTGATGCCGGTCCATAAGGAGCATAAATTACTTTTCTTTCATCAGCTCCGATTTTATACAAATTCTCACGCATTTTGTGGGAAACTACAATTATAAAACTGGCATAAACGAATAGTTGCTTGTACTGATCTCTATACTCATTTAAAAGTTTTTCGGATGATGCGTCATATCCGTGAAAATGTACTACCAGGGGAATTCTCAATTGTTTCGCAATATCCAAAATTGTGCATCCTGTTGGCCCATATTCTGCCAGGATAACGTCAATTCTATGACTTCTTAAAAAATATTTTATCGAATAATCCAACAGGTTTTTCTTTAAAACATACTTAAGAAAAAATCTTTTAATGGGCGGAATTAGAAACACAATTTGCTTTCCTAAATAATAAATTGGTTTGTATGCCCCATAAAGAAAGAATTTTTCACCTTCAAGAAAATCTATATGAGCTTTAATAAAAGTTTCAGAGTATGCATCTGCACTTACTGAAATTATTGCTATTCTTTTATTTCTTTGCGATTCCATATAAGCCTGTAATCATCTGGCCTTCACCAAAGGATACGATATGTTTTTTATCTAACTTAATCAGAAAGTTTATAATTGGTTTAAGGAGGTAGCTTAATAGGACTCTTGGTTTTCTCTTTAAAGGTGCTCTTCTTACCCAAAGACCCATCATTTGAGCAAACGATGCATGCCACCCACCAGTTGCTTTTATAGAGGTTTCTTTAAATCCGCTACCTGTCAGATATCTTTTAATAGAAAAGGGAGTGTATCTGAATTCATCGTGTGGCACTTCATGTAAATTCCAGAGGAATGGGACTGTAAAAAAAAACACACCCCCCTTTTTTAGCACTCTGAAAACCTCGTAAAGAAAAACTTCAGGTTCAGGGCAATGCTCTAACACTTCAGTTGATATTATAGTGTCAAAGCTATTTGTTTCAAACGGCAAACGTTTCCCATCCCAGGTAAAATCGGGCTTTATATTTGCATCGTAAATCAATGCCCCTTCTAAGTCTATTCCTAAGTAACTGATCACTTCAGAATTTTCAATGATATATTTTTTGTATGGCATCCTGCCACAACCTATATCTAATAAATTACCTTTAAATTGAGGAAGTGTTTCTCTAACAGCACTAAAAACAGATGTCCTAATATAGAATAAATCAAGATTGCGGAGTGAAAAAGGAATCTGCGTAAAATTATCCATTAATCAGCATAAAAAAATTGATTGCAATCGAATTATGTTTTTTAATTTTCCAAAGAGTGATAATTCCTTATTTATCTGATGCCGATGATAAGAAATGACAGTCTCAATTTCCTTTTTGTACTTATTATTAAACTCTTTATTCAGAAAAGTCATTAGTTCAATCCTGTTTTTATGATAATTTCTAATCACATGATCTGTCCCTGTAATTCCTCCATCGGTTTTTCGATAAACACTCATAAATTCAGGGATTCTTTTAAGTTTCCCGTTACTGGT
>Ga0209212_1005349_pt1 | contig 15345 bp, 16 predicted proteins | sample RifGroC2_FD_183996 | JGI IMG/M metagenome (GOLD analysis project Ga0209212, IMG submission 183996) | Groundwater microbial communities from Rifle, Colorado, USA - Groundwater C2 (SPAdes) (version 2) | ecosystem: Environmental > Aquatic > Deep subsurface > Groundwater | place: Rifle, Colorado... | reverse complement strand
GCGGCGGCCGGGCGCGCAGGCGGGAGGGGGGAAGAGCCGGTTTACGGGACAGGCAGACTTCCCCCTCCCTAACCCTCCCCCTCCGGGGGAGGGGATTTGAGGCGTCGGGTCCCATGACGGCAACTTGCTAGAAGTTGAACGACGCCGATTCCGCATCCCGGAACTAAAAAGGAGCGAACGATGAAACGACTGGTACTCTTGGCAATGGTGTTGATGGGCCTCTTCGCTGGGTGCGCGGGCGACAAGAGCAAGGAGCTTTTTGAGACGGCGCAGTTCGAGGAGAAGCAGAACAACCGGGAGCACGCCCTGAAGCTGTACCAGGAAATCGTGACCAAGTACCCGGATAGCCCGCTGGCGAAACAGGCCCAGGAGAGGGTGGCTGCCCTTTCGGGGAAATAGTAGCGGGCGGCAGGAGGCGGCAGGAGGTTTCTCATGTCAGAACACTCCATTTTGCTCTGGGCCATCGGCGCCCTGCTTACCGTAACAGGGCTTGCCGGAATGCTGCTGCCGATTCTGCCTGGTGCGCCACTGCTCTTCCTGGGATTGGTCTGCGCCGCCTGGGCCGAGGACTTCCAGTACGTGGGGCTTTGGACCCTCCTGATCCTGGCCGCCATGGCGGGGCTGACCTACCTGGTCGAGTTCCTGGCCTCGATCCTGGGAGCCAGGACCTTCGGCGGCTCGCGCAGGGCCATGGCGGGTGCGGCTATCGGCGGCATCATCGGGATCTTCTTCGGCTTTCCGGGGATACTATTGGGGCCCTTCATCGGAGCGGTTTTGGGTGAGTTGTCGCTGCAGCGCACCCTTGACCAGGCAAGCCGTGCCGGCTTCGGTACGGTGGTGGGGATGGCGGTCGGCGTGGCCGGCAAACTGGCCATCGGCATCGCCATGGTGGGGATCTTCCTGCTGGTCAGGCTGTTGTGATTGAGCTAAGGCGTTTTCTGAAGACGCTCGGCGACCCACACTTTGATTATTGACTGTCTCGGAACTCCAAGACGTCGTGCTTCCTTATCCAGGGCTTCAATCATCCACAGCGGAAAGTCAACATTCACTCTTTTTTGCGCATGCTCGGCACGTTTTGCACTAGCCAAGTCCAAGCACTCAGAGATGTCGCCTCCTTCATCGAAGGCCTTGTCGAATTCCCTAGCTTTCATAGAGCTCAACCTCCTCTTTACGCGAGCGTCTGACGGAGATGATCCTTATCGTGTGATCGCGATAGGTTATAACCCCCGACCAATGCTTGCCCTGAAGCTTGCCTATCACCAGAAATCTTGGCTCGTCACTCGTTCTGACGCGAATAACCAGTAAATCTGGATCCTTCCAAAGCTCTTGTGCTGCCTCGAAATCGATCCCGTGCTTCGTCATGTTGCTGTTGCTTTTCCTGACATCAAATTCGAATCGCATGTATATTTTTTATACCTCATTTATACCAATGTCAAAGAATTGCTGTAGTCCATCCCCACCCCAGCTCTCCCCTTCAAGTTTCAGAATCCTCTCTGGATATATCTCTATCTCCGCTCCTGACAAAGGTTTCCTCGCCGTGCAGGCGCGGCTCCGGCAGGCGCGTTGACAAGAATAGCGTGTATGATATGCCTGATTAGGTTAAAATAACGTTAAAAGTGGAGGTGGAGGCATGAAGACGCACATCATAACCAAGTTATGCTGCATGCTGGCCCTTCTTGCGGGGCTGGCGGGGGGCGGCATCGCTTTTGCGGCCCACGATACGGCGCAGCTCGATACCAGCAAGGAACTCAAGGAGATGCCGGTTCTGACCGGTGAGCAGTGGCAGAACCTGCACCCCGAAACCAAACTCGCCTTCATCTGGGGTATCGGACACGTGGTGACCATCGAAGAGAACGTGCAGCAGCGGCATCCCGAGCTGCAAAGGAAAGGTTTCGTTGCCAAACTGGCGGAAGGGCTGAGGGGGGTGCCGATGAACGACGTCATGCAGACGGTCGACACCTACTATCGCAACAACCCCGAGGACCTGGATCTCCCGGTGATGAGAGTCATCTGGAGGGAGATCGTGAAACCCAAATTGACCACTGGTATAGCCGATCGCCCGTTGAACAAGCAGGACGACTGACCAAGCGGCGAGAGGAGGAAATCCATGAGATCGATTAAAAGGTGGTACAGATATCTGGCAGTGCTGACAGTTACTGTTTTCCTTTCCGGTTGTACCGGCATGACCCCGCGCCAGCAGAGCACGCTTAGCGGCGGAGCCATCGGCGCCGGCGGCGGGGCCATCCTGGGCGGCGTCTCGGGCGGCAGCCCGACGGTAGGCGCGGTCGTTGGTGGCGCTGCGGGCGCCTTGACCGGCTACATCCTGGGTGAACAGGGGGGGCACAGATATAAAAAACGCTAGCAGTTCGGAGCAGGGGGCGACCCCGCTGCCTCCGAGGTAGCACGGGCCATTGGGCCGAACCTAAGTAAGTCCAAGGAGGACACAGCAATGAAGACTGGAAAATCCATTTCGCTGGCAATGATCGCCTTGTTGCTGGTCGGCTTCTGGGCCTCGACCGCTGTGGCGAAGAACGAGACCAAAAAAGTCAAGGAATCGGCGCAGGTGCTGACCGAAATCATGAAGATCCCCGAGAAGGGAATTCCGCCTGCACTTCTGCGTGACGCCAAGGCCATTGCCATCATCCCAGGAGTCATCAAGGGCGCCTTCGTGGTAGGCGGCCGGCACGGCACCGGCGTACTCTCGGTCAAGAACGAGGACATGAGCTGGAGCGATCCCCTCTTCGTCAGCATCACCGGCGGCAGCGTGGGGTGGCAGGTGGGGGGATCCTCGACCGACCTGATCCTGGTGTTCAAGAACTTGACGGACGTCGAGAGCCTGCTGAAAGGGAAGTTCACCCTGGGCGCAGATGCGGCGGTTGCGGCCGGGCCGGTGGGGCGCAAGGCTGAGGCGGCCACCGACGTGATGCTGAAGTCGGGCATCCTCTCCTATTCGCGCAGCCGCGGCCTTTTCGCCGGTGTCTCCCTGGAGGGTGCGGCGCTTCTGGTGGACCATGAGGGAACCGCTGCCTACTACGGCAAGGATGCCATCGCCTCGGCGGACGTGCTGGCCGGCAAGGGTGGCAAGAAGTCGCCGGAGACCAGGAAGCTGCAGCAGCTCCTGATGAAGTACTCTGAGATGAAATAATGAACCGCCGGGGGTGAGCCCCCGCCGTCCATCACATGCCCGGGACCTGGGTCCCGGGCATGTTTCGTTGCAGCCAAATTTGCGATTGCCTGCCAGCCCGAGAATGTGTTAGGGATGGTCAGCACCAGATCGGACAGGCAGGGGTTTCATGGAAGATACCAGGATCTTGATGGTGGTCAAAGAGGCCGAGGCGAGGGCCGCCTACGAGGAGGCGCTGCTGCGCATCGGCGTATCCTACGATGTGGCCGATTCATTCAGCGAGGTGCTGCGCCTCTCCACCGACAACGCCTACAGCGGTCTGATCATCGACATCCTGACCCTGATCAGAAGCTCCAAGGAAGAGAAGCTGATCGCCTACGACTGTCTCAACTTCTACCCCTCCCTCAGGGTGAAATGGGATGCGCGCCACAAGGCCATGAACCTAAGCCCCCTGGAGCAATCCTTTTCCGCCGACCCGGGAACCACGCTCGACTACTTCATCGAAAGCAGGTGCCGATCCTTTTCCGCCAGGTCGCTGCGCAAGTTCAACAGGAAGGAGGTCGTCCTGGCGCTCTTGCTCTGCGCCAGCCGGGACTGCCCCGAGTCCGAGAGCCTCAAGACCTTCACCGTCAACGTCTCCCAAGAGGGGGCCTTTGTCCATACCACCGACCAGTTTGCCAAGGGTGACACGGTCTGGCTGCGCTTTCGGGAGCTGCCTGAGAGGGAGCCGGTCCGCGCCCTGGTCTGCTGGAGCATCGAATGGGGTGCCTGCCGCAGCATTCCCGGCATCGGTGTCCAGTTCGAATTCGCAACCCAGGAGCAGGCAGACGAAGTGAGGAAATTGGCAAAGCTGTGACTCCATCCCTTGTCCCGCCCCACACCTTCCGTTCGCGCCGTTGTCCCGGTAGCGTCCGCTTCCGGACCCACCTCTTTTCCCGCTGTCATGGTCGCTCCCGGTTAACGGGGAGAGCAAGGGGCGCCGCCCCTCCTCCCTGAAGAGGAGCCGCTCTTTTTCTGCCAGCGGAAGCTGCTCAAGTTTCACGTTAATGAGCCGAATAGCTGGTATGCCTTAATTTTCTTCAGCACCAAAGGGGTTTATATGAAAGCGAGATGCCTGGAAACGGACAGTAAGGGACAGAAGGTTCCCTCGACTTTGCCTCCGGTTGCCGCCCTGGCGGCGCCTTTTTTGCTGCTCACCTTCCTGCTCCTGTCTGCCGCGCCGGCTCGGGCGCGCCAAGAGCCGCAGCCCGACCTGATGGAGATGAGCGTCGAGGAGCTGATGGCCGTGGAGGTGGCGACGGTGGTCGGCGCCTCGCGCTTCGAGCAGAAGGTGACCGAAGCGCCCGCCTCGGTGAGCATAGTGAGCGCCGAGGAGATCAGGAAATACGGCTACCGGACCCTGGGCGACGCACTGAGCAGCGTCAGGGGGTTCTACGTGACCTATGACCGGAACTACAGCTTCATCGGGGTGCGCGGCTTCAACCGCCCCGGGGACTACAACAGCCGGATGCTGCTTCTGGTGGACGGCCACCGGATCAACGACAACATCTTCGACACTGCCCCCATCGGCACCGAGTTCCCGGTCGACGTCGACCTGATCGACCGGATCGAGGTGGTGCGCGGCCCCGGCTCCTCGCTTTACGGCACCAACGCCTTTTTCGGCGTGATCAACATCATCACCAGGAAGCCGGGGGACTTGGACGGTGTGGAGAGCGCGGCGGCTGCCGGGAGCTTCCAGACCTACAACGGCAGGGTGAGCTACGGCAGGGAATACCCGGGCGGCCTCGGGGTCCTGATCTCGGGGAGCGGCATGCACAGCAAGGGTGACGACCGCCTGTTCTACCCCGAGTTCGCCCTGCTGAATGACGGCATGGCCCAAAACGCCGACCGGGACCGCAACTACCAGCTCTACGGCAAGTTCTCGCTGCAGGACTTCACCCTGACCGCGGCCTACGCCTCGCGCACCAAGCAGGTCCCGACCGCCTCCTTCGGCACCATCTTCAACGATGCCCGGTTACGCACCACCGATGAGCACGGCTATCTCGACCTCAAATACGCCCACGAGTTCCAGGACCAGACCCAGCTCACCGCCCGGGCCTTCTATGACCGCTATTACTACCACGGCGATTACCCCTTCGATCTGAACAACGAGGACAACACCCAGCTTCCGGAGAACGACCCCCTGGTGGTGCTGAACAAGGACAAGGCCTGGGGCACCTGGTGGGGAGGCGAGGCCCAGGTGACCCGGACCCTGCCGGGTCGCAACAAGGTGAGCCTGGGGACCGAACTACGCATCAACTCGCGCCAGGACCAGCAAAACTACGACGAGGAGCCGCGCAGCTTCAACCTGGACGACAGGCGCAGCTCCAGCATCTGGGCGCTCTATCTCCAGGACGAGATCCAGTTGCTGGACTCCCTGATCCTTTCCGCCGGGGTGCGCTACGACCACTACGATACCTTTGGCGGTACCACTAACCCGCGGCTGGCGCTGATCTACAAGCCGACCGAGGAGAGCGCCATCAAGCTCCTCTACGGCAACGCCTTCCGCGCCCCCAACGCCTTCGAGCTCTACTACCAGGACGGCGGCATCGCCATCGAGGCCAATCCGGAGCTGAAGCCGGAAAAGATCCGCACTTACGAGCTGATCTACGAACAGTACTTCCTGGAGCACTTCCGCTCCTCGGTCTCCGGTTTCTACTACAAGGTGCGCGACCTGATCACCTCGCTGCCGGTCGACCCGGACGACCCCCTGAGCGTTACCCGCTACGTGAACGTCGACTCCATCGAGGCGCGCGGGGTGGAACTGGAGCTGGAAGCCAAATGGAGGGAGGGTGTGGAAGGGAAGGTGAGCTATACCTACCAGAGCGCCGAGGACGCCAACACCAAGACCAAGCTGACCAATTCGCCGGAGCAACTGGCCAAGGTCAACCTGGTGCTGCCGCTTTATCGCCAGTCGCTTTTCGCCGGCATCGAGGAGCAGATCCAGAGCACGCGCCGGACCCTGGGGGGGAACCGGACCTCCGCCACCTATCTGACCAACCTGACCCTGCTCTCCAGGGAGCTGGTCCCGGGGCTGCAGCTTTCCGCCTCGGTCTACAACCTTTTCGACGACCGTTACGCCCATCCCGGTTCCCCGAACCACGCCCAGGACAGCATCGAGCAGGACGGCCGCAGCTTCCGGGTGAAGCTCAACTATCTCTTCTAGGGGCACCGATGACGCCACACCCGGCACCAGGCACGATTATTTGCCATCCCCGCAAGGGCTCCGGCCGGGGGCGCTCGGCAGGGGTGCGCGCCATGGCTCCCGCCCGCACTCCCTCCCCTGCAAGCGGTGGGTCGGGGCGGGGACGGGGCGGCTTGTCGCCGCTTGGTTTTTCCGGGCGTCGCCCGGCTGCCCGGCTCTGGGCGCTGGCCTCCCTGGTCCTCGCCCTGTTCCTGTTCACCCCTGCCCATGCCCATGCCGGCCCGCCGGCCACCTCGGAATACCAGGTCAAGGCCGCCTTTCTTTACAACTTCCTCAAGTTCGTTGATTGGCCCAGCGACGGGATGAGCGCCCCCGGCACCATCTGCCTCGGGGTGCTGGGGCGCGATCCGTTCGAGGGCGCGCTGGACGAGGTGCAAGGTAAGAGCGCCAAGGGGCGCAAGGTGGTGGTGGTGCGCTACCGCACTATCGAGGAGGCCAAGGGGTGCGATCTGCTCTTCATCAGCGCCTCGGAGAAGGGGCGGCTGCCCCAGATCCTGAAGCAGCTCCAGAATTCGCGCCTGCTGACGGTGGCGGACCAGGAGGGGTTCTGCGAGGCGGGGGGGATGATCAACCTGGTCTCCATCAAAAACCGCGTCGGCTTCGACGTTAACGTCGCCGCGGCGTCCCGCGTCAGACTCAAGATCAGCTCGCAGCTTCTCAAGCTGGCGCGCACCGTGTTCGAGTAGCACAAGGCCCGGGTATATGCTCAATCTCTTCCGCAACCTTTCCATAAGACGCAAGCTGATCGCGATCCTGCTTTTGACCAACGCGATTGTGCTGGCGCTGATTTCCGCAGCCTTCGTGGTGAACGAGGCGGCCGATTTCCGCAGCCACGCCCGCAGTGAGCTGGCTGCGCTGGCCGAGATCCTGGGCAACAACACCACGGCCGCCGTCGCCTTCAATGACCGCAGCGCCGCCCAGGAGACCCTCTCCGGACTCAGGGGGAGGCGGGATGTCCGGTGCGCCTTCGTGACGCTAAAGGACGGTGCCGTGCTGGCGAGCTACCTGGCCAAGGGAGTGGCGCTGTACGACCTGCAGTTCGCCGTCGGCCGGGGGGAGGCGCTGCGCATCGACAGCGGGGTGCTGAACCTCAAGCTGCGCGAGTCCGATTCCCCCTTCGCCGTCGGCACCGACCTGTACGGGGTCTCAGCTATCGTCCTGGACGGCCAGCAGATCGGCACCGTGCTGATCCAGTCCGACTCCAGCGAGTTCACCGACCGGCTGGCGCGTTTCTTCGTCCCCGTGGCGGGGGTGATGCTCGGGGCGCTGCTGCTGGTCTACCTCCTGGCCTCCCAGTTGCAGCGGCTCATCTCGGGCCCGATCATGCACCTGGTGCAGGTGATGAAGTCGGTCTCCACCGGCAAGAACTACGCGCTCCGGGCCCAGAAGCAGGGGGACGACGAGCTCGGCACCCTGATCGACGGCTTCAACGAGATGCTGGTCCAGATAAAGGAGCGCGACGAGAAGCTCGCGGCGCACCGCGACGAGCTTGAGGAGGTGGTGCTCAGGCGCACCTCGGAGCTCTCCGACGCCAACAGGGAGCTGAACGACACGGTGGCCGAGCTCACCAAATCGAAGGAGGCGGCCGAGGCGGCCAGCGTCGCCAAGTCCCAGTTCTTGGCCAACATGAGCCACGAGATCCGCACCCCCATGAACGGCGTGCTGGGGATGGCGGACCTCCTGCTGGAAAGCGGGCTGGAGGGGGAGCAGCGCCAGTTCGCCGAAGCGGTGCGCGGCTCGGGTGAGTCGCTGCTTGCCATCATCAACGACATCCTGGATTTCTCCAAGATCGAGGCCGGGCGCATGGAGCTGGAACTGATCGGCTTCGACCTGCACGAACTGCTCACCGGGGTGACCGAGATGCTCGCCGCGGGAGCCAGGCGCAAGGGACTGAAGCTTGCCCTGGAGCTTGGGGAGGGGGTGCCGCGCTTCCTGGTGGGAGACCCGGTCCGGCTGCGCCAGATCCTGGTGAACCTCCTGGGGAACGCCGTCAAGTTCACCAGTGAGGGGGAGGTGCTGCTGCGCGTCGCCCTGATCGAGCAGGACAGCGCCAGCGCCCTGATCCGCTTCGAGGTGGCCGACACCGGCATCGGGATCAAGCCCGAGTCGCTGCAGCGCATTTTCGAGAGCTTCTCCCAGGCCGACTACTCCACCACCCGCACTTACGGCGGCACCGGGCTGGGGCTGGCCATCGTGCGCCAGCTCACCGAGCTGATGGGGGGGACCCTGGGGGTGGAGAGCGAGCCGGGGCGGGGCTCCAGTTTCCGCTGCACCGTGCGTCTGGAGCAGGGGGAGAACGCCGGGTGGCAGGCTGCGCAATCCAGTGCCGGCGTGCCAACACCCCCGGCAGGGACCAGCTTCGACGCGGAGATACTGGTGGCCGAGGACAACCCGGTGAACCAGGACGTGGTGCGGCACATGCTGGACCTGCTGGGCTGCCGGACCAGGATCGTGCCCAACGGCAGCGAGGTGGTGGCCGCGGCCCAGGAAAAGCTCTACGACCTGATCTTCATGGACTGCCAGATGCCGCTTCTGGACGGCTTCAGCGCCTCCAGGCTGATTCGGAGCCGGGAGGTGCTGAGCGGTGGGCGGCGGGTGCCGATCGTGGCGCTTACCGCCAACGCCGTTTTCGGCGACCGGGAGCGCTGCCTGGCGGCCGGCATGGACGACTACCTGAGCAAGCCTTTTGACCTGGGACAACTTCGGGGCGTGCTGCAGCGCTGGCTGCCGGGAAAGGTGCAGAGGGGAGGGGAGGGTGCGGAGATCTCGACGTCACAAGCGCAGGGGGGACTTGACCCCGCCCGGTCTGGGTCCGCACCGGGAGTAGAGCCGGCGTCCGTCGTCGGTCATCTGTCGTCTGCTGTTGCGTCGTCTGCTGTTGCGCCGTCCAAGGCCCAGCCCGAGGTGGCGCCCGACGAGGTGGTCTTCGATCTGGATGGACTGGTGGAGCGACTTGGCGACCGGGAATTCGTCCCCCTGTTCGTCGGGAAGTACATTGACGGAACGGCTGAGCTGTTGGAAAGCCTCGAGGGGGCGATCGCAGGGCAGGACAAGGAGCTGATCCACCTGCAGTCCCACAGCATCAAAGGGTCGGCCGCAAGCATAGGCGCCGAAGCGATGCGCAAGATCGCTCTCAAGATGGAAACCTTGGCTCGGGAGGGGGAACTGGCCGACCTGCCGGGGCTCTTCGCCGAGCTGAAGCAGGCGTACCTGGTCTTTAGTGAGGTTGCCCCGAAGCTTGCGGGTGAGGCTGGATGAGTGATGAGTGATGAGTGATGAGTGATGAGTGATGACGGAACAATGGACGACTGAACGAGTGCCTTACTCCTCTGACTGACCCACCTGAAACCCCAGGCAGCTTACCTCTTCCTGGAGCTGAACCCCCATCGCCTCCCGCACCTTGCTTTTGACCAGCCGCGCCAGCCGGACCATCTCCTCGGCGCTCGCCGCACCACTGTTGATCAGGTAGTTGGCATGCAGCGCGCTGACCATGGCGGCACCGACCCTGGTGTTGCGCAGCCCGGACTTGTCGATGAGCCATCCGGCCGGGATCCTGCACTCCCTGCAGTGCAGCTTCTGGTCAGTTTCGAACCTGCGGATCAGCTCCTGGTCGGTCACCACCGGGTTCATGAAAAAGGAGCCGACGCTCTTTTCACATTGCAGGTTCTTAGCGGTGCGCTTGGCTATGGTGGCCTCTATACGGCTCCGGACTGTTTCCGGATCGTCCGGCGTAAGGAGTAAAAGGGCCGAGACCACGATCAGGCGCGGATCCAGTTTGAAGCGGCTGCTGCGGTAGGAAAAGGCGCACTCCTCGCGGGACAGGGCCAGCAGTTCCAGACTCTCAGCGTCAAAGGCGCGCACCGTCCTCGCGACCTCGCCGATCGAGCTGCCGTAGGCCCCCGCGTTGCCGCGCAAAGCGCCTCCCACCAGCCCGGGTATCCCCGCCAGCGATTCCATCCCGGAAAGCCCCCACTGTGCCGTCAGCTGCACCAGCCCGTTCAGATCGACCCCCGCCTCCACCTCGATCTCGCATCCCGATACTAGGGCTTGCTCCATCTGCAGCCGGAGCACCAATCCCTGAAAGCCCTGGTCGCTCACCAGCAGGTTGCTGCCACCACCCAGCACGGCAAAGGGAACCCCCCTCTCGCGGGCAAAGAGCAACGCCTCACGCAGCTGCTCCACGTTCGCGGCAGTGGCGAAAAAGCGCGCCGGTCCCCCAATCTTCAGGGAGGTGAAGGGTGCCAGCGGCACGTTTTCCTGGATGGCGATCATAGGGGTAGTCCGGGGTAGAAGGTGGCTCTTATAAGGTCACTATAGTATACCAAGTGACGAATATACCAATTGTTTGTTAGGGTGGCGGCAAGGCGCGGGGGCGAATAATCATTCGCCCCTACTGTAATGGCGACAACGCATAGGGGCGAATAATTATTCGCCCTTCTCACCTTCCCCTTTCTGCTCAAGTTCAAGCCCTGATGGGCGATATGTAAATCATAGTCATGAGTGTCGGAAAAAGGCGCGAGCGGCGCAGAACGCGCCGCTGGGGCGGCCCTTAACTGGCGCGGCCCGGGATGCGAGAATTGCGGCTCATTCCCGAGACCCCTTCTCCCGATCTCCCCCCATGACGCTCTGGTACGCGGCCGATACCCGCACACCGGATGGTTCACCCGGGCACGTTGCCGCTGGTCACGGCGCAACGTGCTCAACTTTTTGGCAAGGGATCACTCGCGGTACAGCAGGTACTCCTCGCGCAGATCCATGAAATCCACGATATCGGCATTCCAGCGCGCCTCGATCATCTGGGCCGGCTCCCCAGTCTGCACCCCCTTGCGCATCAACTCCGACCCCGCCATGTCATCGAACCCCCACCTGAAGAATGCGCCCCGCGCCGGCTCCGGAATGATCTGGTAAAGGGCGCCAATGATGGCGACCCCTGCCTCGACCGGGTCCACGCTGCGGTAGTCGGTGATTTCGATCCGGACCCCGGCAAGGGCGCGGTCCCGGTACTTGGGGACGCTGGAAACGCCGGGGAGGCTCACCGGGGTGAACTGCGCCGGCTCGAAACGAAGCCCGGGGAGCTCTTCTTCGTTGAGACTCCGCGCCAGGAGCTGCGCGTCGATGCCGGGCCACCCCGCCACCTGGAAAGGGTGCACGCTGCCGCGCCCCTCGGAGGCGTTGGTCGCCTCCAAAAGTCCGGTGCCAGGATAGAGGAGCACCGATTCGAAGGCGGCCATGTTCGGGCTGGTCGCGACCCAGGGGAGCCCCGTGTCGGGCCAGCGCATGTCGCGCTGCCACCCCTGCATCCTGACCACGCTCAGTTGAAGCTGCGCCAGCCCCGGCAGCATCTCCTCTCCCTTGATCATCTGCGCCAGTTCGCCGACGGTCATGCCGTGGGCCAAGGGGATCGGGTAGAGCGAGGTGAAGGTCGCCGGCAGCGACTCGCGCACGAAGCCCGCCACGTAGTTGCCGCCCAGCGGGTTGGGGCGGTCCAGCACCATGAAAGGGACCCCGGTCTGCGCCGCGGCCTGCATGGCGAGGCCCATGGTGGAGATGTAGGTATAGAAGCGCACGCCGGCGTCCTGGATGTCGAACAGCACCAGGTCCAGCCCCTTGAGGTCCTCCAGGCGCGGCTTCTTGACCGCCCCGTACAGGCTCTTCACCGGGATCCCCGCACTGCTGCCGTCCGGCAGGTGCACGCCGTCCTCCGCGTTCGTCTTGAGCCCGTGCTCAGGGGTGAAGATCATGGCGGGCTGCACCCCCTTGCGCTCCATCAGGTCGAGCAGGTGGGTGCCTCTGACCTGGGCCGAGTTGTTGGTGACCAGGGCGAATTTCTTCCCCTTGATGGCTTGGAAATCCTGGTCATGCAGGATCTCGGCCCCGGTCTTTACGGTGTGGGCGCTGGAAAGGCCAGGGGAGCAGAGCAGCAGCAGGAGGGCCGCGGTAATGACGCAGTGAAACACAGTATGACCACCTTCTTTGGATGTTGAAAAGATGCGCCAGATTATCTTTGAAATGACGCTAAGTCAAGTAGTTACTTGTATTGGTCGACCCCTCTGCCACCGGATTCCGGACCGTTTGCGACCAGCCTCTCTATCAGCGCGGCTTGCCCGCTTGTCGTCCAGTTAATGCCTTTACATTGTCCATATCTAAAAATAGAGCTTGTGGTATAAACGGATTTCAAATAGAGTACTCACATTTGCACCCAATAACTATGTCTGCGTTTTGAGTGATGACACGGGGGGAGATTCTATGAAAAGGATTGTTCTGGTTTGCCTCATCCTGCTGTGCGGCGCCAGCCTTCTTTGGGGGGCCGGCGGAACCAAGAAAAGAAAGCCGCTGCCCCACGAATTCGGCAGCGTGCTGATCAGCAACTACTCCCGGCAGGCGGGGCTGGCTCCGGTCCAATTCGACCACTGGGTGCACCGCAAGAACTACACCTGCAGGGTGTGCCACGTGGACGTGGGCTTCGGCATGACCGCCAACTCCACCAAGATCCGCGCCGTGGACAACGCCAAGGGGTATTTCTGCGGCACCTGCCACAACGGAACGGCCACCTTTGGGAGCACCAGGATCTTCGCCTCCTGCGCCACCAGCTATACCAGGGAAGACTACCAAAGGTGCGTCAAGTGCCACGCCCTGGAGAAGGATCCCGCCAGGGAAGAGGCGTTCTACCACTTCCTGGAAAGGATGCCGCGTGAGACCTTCGGCAACGGCATCAACTGGGAGAAGGCCGAAGAGGACGGCTTGCTGAAGCTGGTCGACAACCTGGACGGTGTCTCCTTCAAGAAAGCTTCCATGAAGGTGGAGGGGGATTTCGCCCTTAAGGGGAAGGTGGAGGGGATGCCGGAGATCATTTTCTCGCACGCCAAGCACACGGTATGGAACGGCTGCGAGTTGTGCCATCCCGAGATCTTCATGGGGATAAAGAAGGGGTCCACCAAGTACTCCATGATCGAGCTTTTCGACGGCAAGTACTGCGGCGTCTGCCATGACAAGGTGGCCTTCCCGCAGACCGACTGCAAGCGCTGCCACTCCAAACAGGCGCAGGGGTAGGCCATGAGCAAGCTGACCCTGAAGGCGAACCCGGCGGTCGTTGCCGTGCTGCTGCTCGTTTTGCTCTGGCCCGCGGCGGCGCGCAGCGAGGAGGCTTGGCTGGCCGTCTTCGAGCAGACCTGCTCCAAGACCAGCGAGGCCATGACTCTATCGGTGGCGGAACTCAATGCCTTGATCGAGAAATGCGGCGAATTGCAGAAGATCATCGAGACGCAGGACGAATCGACGCGCAAGGTGTATCTGAAGAGATTGCAAATGTGCAGGAATCTTTATGCCTACATGCTGGAGCACAAGAAGGGGGGGCAGGCTTCCAAGTGAGTCTGTGACTGCGATATGGGTAGCGGCGATCTGGTGGCCTGCTTGAAAAGACGAACTCCGCTGCGGCACCTGGTGCCGGCGCTGCTGCTCGTGCTCCTGGTCAGTTCCGGCGGCAGCGCCCTGGACCACGAGGAGTTGGCCAATGTGCTGAAAAGCATGCCTCCCAACGGCCCCTTGTGGAGGTACGGCAACGTGGTGATGCGCAGCACGACCAAGAAGGCGGGGATGGCTCCGGTGCTCTTCGTGCACTGGAGCCATCGCACCCGCTACACCTGCCGGGTCTGCCATATGGAACTCGGTTTCAGCATGAAGCAGGGGGGCACGGGGATCACCAGGAATCAATACCTCGCCGGAAACTTCTGCGGCGCCTGTCACAACGGGGAGGTCGCCTTCAGCGTCAAGGACGGACCGCAGCCGCAGTGCAAAAGATGCCATCTGGAGGACACCCGCGCACTGCAGAAGGCGTTTGACGAGTTCGCGCAGGAGCTCCCCTTCGCCACCTTCGGCAACGGCATAGACTGGTCGGCCGCCCTGAAAGAGGGGATGGTCAGCCCGGTCAACTCCATAGGTACCGACCCCCCCATCAAGCTTGCGGCGAAATTGAAGCAGCCGCTGAAACTGGGCACCTCCTCGCCGCGTAGCGACGTCGATTTCTCCCATCAGGACCATTACGAGGAGCTGGACTGCTCCAACTGCCATCCCGACATCTTCAACATCAAGAAGAAGTCCACCGAGGACTTCACCATGGACAGCAACATCTACGGCAATTTCTGTGGCGCCTGCCACATGAAGGTCGCCTTTCCCATGAACGACTGCAAGCGCTGCCACAAATCGATGAGCAGTCAGCAGTATTAGTCTGTTACATCCCTACACACAAGGCGGCGTATATCCTCGCGGCGGCCAAAACCTCGGCGAACTCCACCTGTTCCTCGGGGGTGTGCGAGATCTCCAGGGTGCCCGGTCCCAGGATGAGCGGCTGGCTGCCGGCTGCGAAGAACAGGTTGCCGTCCGAGTGCGAGCGGAAGGCATCGAACTTGAGCGGCAGCCCGAGCCGGGCATAGCTCTCCTTAAGGATACGCGCCAGCGGGGTGTCGAGCCCCAGGTTGTACCCGGCCGAGGCGAACTCGAAGGAGAGGTTCAGGTCCAGCCCCGCGACGTAGCGTCCCGCGCCGGAGGCGATCAGACGGATGGCCTGCTCCACGGCGGCAGGGTCCCGGTCCGGCGGCAGATGCAGGTCGATCCAGGCCTCGCAGCGGTCCGGCACCACGAACCCCTTCTGCGACGAGCGCATCTCGCGGATCGAGTAGACGATCTGGGACTGCTCCCGGTTGAAAAGCGGGTCTTTGCCCAGGTGCAACAGCACCTTGAGCATCGATTCCACCGCGTTGTGCCCCAGTTCCGGCAGGGAGGAGTGGCTCTTCACCCCGTGGGTGACGAAGCCCGCCTCCAGATAGCCGTAGTGGGCGAAGCAGGCCGACAGCCCGGTCGGCTCGCCGATCACCGCCCAAGGCGCCCGGCGGCTGGTCAGGAAGGTCGCGCTGCCGTCGCCGTTCTCCTCCTCGCCCACCACCAGCAGAAGTCCCACCGGCGGGCGCTCTTCGGCGGCAAG
>Ga0209212_1005348_pt1 | contig 15350 bp, 14 predicted proteins | sample RifGroC2_FD_183996 | JGI IMG/M metagenome (GOLD analysis project Ga0209212, IMG submission 183996) | Groundwater microbial communities from Rifle, Colorado, USA - Groundwater C2 (SPAdes) (version 2) | ecosystem: Environmental > Aquatic > Deep subsurface > Groundwater | place: Rifle, Colorado... | reverse complement strand
GCCAAACAAGCACAGCCTCAAAAACCAAACCGAGGTCAGAAACACAGCGGACCACCGCACCGTGACGGAAAACCGCATTCTTCCCAACAAGAACGCGGCGGCGGACGCATCCCACAACAATTTGCGGATAAACGCCCGGAACCGCCAAAAATCGGCAAACAGCTTCGCGTTTACGCGCTTGGCGGACTCGAAGAAGTTGGCCGCAACTGCACTGTGCTCGAATGTGGCAATGATATTATAATCATTGATCTTGGTTTGATGTTCCCGGAAGAAAACATGCCGGGTATTGACTACATTATCAATGACATCAGCTCACTTCGCGGCAAAGAAAAAAACATTCGCGGAATTATCATCAGCCATGGTCACTACGACCACATTGGCGGAGTTCCACATTTACTTGGAAAACTCGGCAATCCCCCGGTTTACACCGCTCCGCTTACTGCCGGAATACTCAAAAAACGACAAGAAGAATTCAAAGACGGCGGAATTCTAAATATTCAACTTGTAAAAAGTGATAAAAAAATACAAATGGGAAGAAATTTTGCTTTTGAACCATTTCACATTAATCACAATATTTCTGATGCTTTTGGCGCGGCGATCCATACTCCATACGGCACACTTATTTTTACCGGCGACTTTAAATTCGACTACTCACCGGAAAACGACGAACCGGCTGACCTAAGAAGGATCGCTATGTTTGGATCAAGTAAAATTCTGGCATTGTTTTCAGATTCAACTGATGCCACTTCCCCAGGCCACCAAATTTCAGAAAAAATCGTTGGTGAAGAATTAGAAAGAATTATTCAAAATGCCAAAGGCCGTTTGATTGTCGGTACTTTCTCATCACTGCTTACCCGTATTCAACAACTTATCAATTCCGCAGAAAAAACCGGACGCCATGTTCTTCTTGAAGGCCGCAGTATGAACAACAATGTTGAAATCGCGCGAAATTTGGGTTACATGAAAATAAAACCCGGAACCTTAATTGAAGATAAAGATTTAAAACGCCTGCCACCGGAAAAAGTAATGGTAATTTGCACCGGTGCGCAAGGCGAAAGCAATGCGGTTTTAATGCGTATTGCAAACCGCGAGCACCGCTATCTTTCTGTTGAAAAAGACGACACAATTATTTTCTCTTCATCGGTAATTCCGGGAAATGAGCGAACTGTCCAACATCTTAAAGATTCATTGGTGCGACAAGGTGCAAAAATTGTACACTATGCCAACATGGACGTACACTCTGGCGGACATGCCAAGCAAGAAGACTTAAAACTTATGATTCGCTTAACTCAACCAAAATATTTTATTCCAGTGCATGGAAACCGCTTCATGCTTGAAGCTCATAAAGACTTGGCAATTTCTGTTGGAATTCCGGAACAAAATGTTTTTATAGCTGACAATGGACAAGTCATGGAATTCGACCATCGTGGCGGACATTTAACTAAGGATTATGTTCCAACCGAACATATTATGGTTGACGGACTTGGCGTGGGCGATGTGTCGCACACTGTTTTGCGCGAACGCCGACAAATGGCTGACGAGGGAATGTTTGTGGTAATTATTACTTTAGAACAACGCGATGGTTCATTGATCGGTTCGCCGGATATCATCTCCCGCGGATTTGTTTACATGAAAGAATCCCGTGAATTGATTGAACAAGCACGCACTAAAGTTAAAAAAATATTAAAAGAACAAAATCCAAAAGTTCCGGCGTTTGAAGAATTAATCAAAACAAAAATCCGGCACGAAATCGGCCAATTCTTATTCTCAAAAACCCGCCGCCGACCAATGGTACTGCCGGTTATTATTGAGGTGTAAAATTCTCGCGAAAATACGCAAAAGCTAAACGCGAAGATACACAAAAAGACGCGATATTATATCACGTCTTTTTTGTTATCCCATTTAGCGTTATTTTGCTTACTATTTTGCGTGATTTTGCGAGGCGTCTTTAACTTCCATCCTCCGACTTACACTCCACAATAAATCAAAAATCTGACAAAAAGTTTCAACCAATGCCCTGCTCTCAACTGTCCAAGCCAATCCTTCTTCTTTTGGCAAAACAAAAGCAACCGTATTGTCCCAAAAAGTAATATTACAACGAAAATTTAAATCCTTTGGCAAAAATTTTGCTTCGCGTAATTCCCGAACATGAGATTCTCGGGAATATTTTTTTATTTCATTACTTTCTACACGCAAACTTTTTAATTTAACATTATTTTTCAAACGTAACTTAGTGTAATGCAAACGCTCACCAATTACTTCTTGAAATTCTTTAGCCGAAACAATTTCATAAACTAATTTACTTTTACATTCCAAAGATTCGCGAAAAATATCATTGATGCGATCCTTGGTAAAAATCCGAATTTTGGGAGAAATCTCATCTTCAAAATACATTTTCTTAAGCAGGGGGATGATATTGGCAACCTGTTCCATATCACGTTCCAAAATACGGCGTAAAACCAAAGGGTCAAGCGCTTCATAAACATGTCTCGAGCGACGAACCGTTACCTCAAGCAACCCTCGATCTGTCAATCGTTTTAAAACCGATTGAATTGTGGTTACCGGAATTCCGGTTCTTCGAGCGAGCGGAGTAATCGTTACTTTACCCAAACCAAGAAGCGCGAGATAAACCTCGCACTCATTTTTATTTAACCCAAAACGGTTAAGCACTTCCCCTATCTCTTTAATTTCCAATTTATTCAAACGAAATAAAGCCATATATTTTAGTTACATTTTTTCGCGTACGCGAAAAAATGTAACCAGCCTAATTATTTACTACTTTTTTCGTAATAAATATATTTTATTTATATGCTTATTATAGCAAAAAAGTAAATTTTTGTCAACTTTTCTACGAAAATTGATGTTTAAAATCTCAAGGGTGTGGCAGAATGATAGTGGGGGTTGGGGTAGCTCCCCCGCTTACCGAAAGATCTTTGACAAAAAAAGGAGAAACAAAATGACAAGCATTGCTGTGCGTGCCGAACGTGACCGAATCTTTGAAAAAATCCATGAACATGAACTTGAAATCGAACTCTTACGGACTCGTCTGCACGATCTGCGCCGACGCTGTAAGCACCCACGTGGTCGAACGCTCTACTGCATGGGTGAGGCGGAATTTTCCTGCCCGGATTGCGAATAAACTTTCTAGAAAGAAAAAACAAAATGACTGGCGAAGCTATGCGAGCTGAACGTGAACGGATTCTCGAAAAGATTCACAAACACAAACTTGAAATCGAACTACTTCGGACTCGTCTGCATCACATGCGTGCCTACTGCAAGCATCCTCATGGTCGCTCTTACACAGACCTGGGCGGTGTGCGTTGCACTTATTGCCCAGACTGCGGTGGTGACTAGTTCCATGGGGCGTGGTACTTCCCACGCCCCAACCCCTAAAAACCATTCTCGAATTCTCGAGAATTCGAGATAAAGGAAAAAAAGAAAATGAAAAACATTCCAACCGTCGACATTGTGGTTACTCTCGCCAAGCGCTGGATCGTTCTCATTGAACGCACCAAGCCGCCGTTTGAAAACAAGCTTTGTTTGCCCGGTGGAAAAGTTGATCCAACTGACGAAAGTGATGCGCATGCTTGCGCGCGCGAAGCTTGCGAAGAAATCGGTCTCAATGTGAGTCCAGAAGACCTCCGTCACTTAGTGACGATTAAGGGCAACGCTGATCCACGACCAGGCTTTGGAACTTCCGAAGCATTCACAATCGACTTCCCGGACTTTGCTGTCTTGGACACGTGCCACGCCGGAAGTGATGCCAAGAAAATCCATGTTCGGGAAATCGCCAAGCTAGAAAAAAACGAAATCGGGTTTGATCATTGGCAGGCGATTGAAGCGCTTCGAAAGGAGGCCTAAACATGAAAGTCCTCAAAAATCCGAAACATGAGTTCTGGAAAGATTGGAAGTGTGATCTTATTCATGAAATGACCTGCGAGCGGTGTAAAGCCGAACTTAAAGTCACTATTCTTGATGTGAGAGTAACTCGGCGTTATGTTGATTACGGCCACAACAAGTGCTTTTACCACGTACAGTGCCCTTGTTGCGGTTGCCGACTGTCGCTTCCTGAGCTTTCTCCGGAAGTCAAGCGACGAGTTTCTCGCCTGGAAGATAACGGTTGACACTAAGCCCGGAGAAACACTCCGGGCTTTTAAATCTCCTTATTCCCAACAAATTACGTAAATATGATACAATATAAACAACTAATCGAGTATGCCTAAAAAGAAAAAAATATTAATTTTTTCACCTCCCTTTGGTGGACACCTGTATATTTTGAAAGAATTAATTTTAAAAAACAAATCAAAATATAATTTTAAACTAGTTATTACTGGTTGGAAAAATATCCAACCAGATTTAGGTAATCTAAAAAATCTTACAACTATACTTGCGAAATCAAATCTCAAAGAAACTGATCCTTGCTTATGGACTTTTAAAAGAGTTTACGAATTATTAGACGACGTTTTATCTATTACAAAAAAATTCGAGCCAGACTTGATTATTTATGACTTTTTCTCAATTGAGGGCTATTTTGCCGGAAAAATTTTAAATATCCCCTACTGGAGTTCAATCCCAGCTCTCATCGGACCATCTGAAAACCAAAAATACTTAAAATCAAAACTCTCCGCAAAAACTAATCAAAAATTTATAAAAAAGATTGAGAAAAAATTAAATATTAAAATTGATAAAAATGAAATTGAAATAATCTCAGACGGATTACATCTGCCTGGTGAATTAAACTTAATCTGGTCTTATCCAAATATTACTCCAAATAATTTTAGAAAAAATCGAAAAAAAGCTAAATATATATTCTTGGGCAATCCGCGAGGTGAAAACATCAAACCAACCAAAATAAAAAATAAAAAACCAACAATTTATTTTTCTCTAGGAACTGTTGTAATGAACAATCTCTGGAATCAACAAAAAGAAACTAGAAAAAAATTAACTGAATTCATTTCTGAAATTGCCAGGCTGTGGAATAATAATAATTTTAATGTTGTTTTTGTTTCACAAGGAAAAAAAATACTTAATAAATATCCGCCCAATTGGCGCGTGATCAAAAAATCAAACCAGGTCAAAGAATTATCCAAAGCCGACTTATTTGTTACCCATGGAGGCAGTAATAGTTTCCACGAAGCAATATTGCAAAAAGTACCAATGATCGCAATTCCTTTCTTTGGCGATCAACCGCTTGTCGCAAAACAAATCCAAAAACTTGGAATCGGAATAAATTTAGTTAAAGACAAAAATATTGATACCAAAAAAAATAAAAAATTCTTAAATAAAAAACTGGCCCATAAATTAAACAAGACCGTAATTGAAATTCCAAATAAAAAATACTATGAAAAACCTCTACTTTCAAATACTACCCAAATTAAAAGTTTGTTTAACAAGTACCTCTGATTTGTGTTTTGATGAAAAAGATCTTTTATTGGCGCGGGCTTATGTGCCTGGATTAAATACAAAAAACACAAAATCAAAAAAGACGGATATAACAATCGGCCACACCGAATCAAATAAAAAACTTTTCTCCTGCAAAAACGGTAAAATAAAAATTTATGATAAATGGGGTGGAAAAATTCCTTTAGATTTTTGGCATTTACTTTACAGCGTCTGCCGAATCCAATTTTTAAAAAAAGAGCTCTACCCCATCCACGCGGCTTGTGTTGGAAAAAACAATTACATCTTAATTGTCGGGCACTCTGGACATGGCAAAACAACCATTCTTTTAAAGCTTTTAGAAAAACATGGATTTTATTTATTTTCTGGCAATAAAACTGTAATAAAATTTAATAAAAAATCAATCTTAGCTATAGCCGGTACTTCAACAATTACTACTAAAACTGAGAATACTAAACAAAAAATAAAACTAACTAACTATTGTGGACGGAGTGCTCTTTTTCTGGATAAAAAACATTTTGAAACAAAACCACAAGTCAAAATAAAAACCATTGTCATCGTTCGTCTAAACGACGGGGTAAAAGAAAATAAAAAAATAAACATACCTAGCTCAACCCACACTCTTTATCCTTATTTCCTTGATGTGGTTAATGCAGATACAATTATAAGCAATAGGGTGTTTATCGGAACTCCGCCTAAAGGATCATCTGAAAAACTCGCTTCAAAATTAAACTTGGCTTTAGCAAAAATTCCCGTCTATCAAATAACCGGATCTTTGCCGTTTATCACACAAGAAATAACAAAATTATGAAAAAAACAAAAATTCTTTTCGGTGTAAGCGGTATTGGCAACGGCCACAGTCATCGGCAAATACCAATAATTGAACACTTTTCAAAAAAAGGAGAAGTTTTGATCTTTGCCTATGATAAAAGTTATGAAATTCTTAAATCTTATTTCAAAAATAATAAAGCAGTGAGTTTTATTCGTGTGGCTGTGCCATTCTTTGTAGGAAATAAAAATGGCCTTGATTTCAAAGCTACACTCGAAGCACCCATAAATCAAAACAAAGATTTTCTAAAGATAAATTGTACCGCGCTTGATCAGGCTTCAAAAAAATTTGGCCGGCCTGATCTTGTAATTACTGATTACGAACCAACAAGCGCCCAATACGCTTATGCTTGGAACGCGCCGCTTGTAACAATTGACCAACAAAGCAAATACTTATGCGGTGATTTTCCAAGAACATTAAAAGGATTTTCTTATCAGGATGAGGTTGTCCGTTTACACATGTTCTTTCCCCGCGCCAATGCCCAAATCGCTTGTTCTTTTTTTCAAGTTCCAAAGAAAAAAGACGGGGATGTTGTCTATATTTTTCCGCCAATTCTAAAAGACACCATTACTAAAATGCACCGAAGACCAACCAATCAAACTTCTATTCTAGTCTATATTTCCGCAGCGCGTGATTTTGTACAAACCATAAAAAATATCGCTTATATATGTACATCACAGAAAAATTCAAACTTCTACATCTTTCTTCCACAGCTCGACAGCAAGCTCACAAAAAAATTCTCATCCTCTACGGTTTCATTTTACCAACACGGCGACCAAAAATTCAATGAAATATTAAAAACATGCAATGGTATTGTTTCTACTGCTGGGCACATGCTTTTATCTGAAGCAATGTATTTAGGAATTCCGGTTTATGCAATTCCCGTTTCACCCTACGAACAACATATGAATGCGCTAATTATAAATAAAAATAAATTTGGTATTTCTCATCCACATCTATCAAAGCCAAAACTTGCGTATTTTATAAAAAACATCCCCAAATTTACAAACAACATAAAAAATGACAAAAAAACATTACTGCATGGTGTTGGACAGAAAAAAATAATTAAATTTTTAGAAGAAAAATTTTTACAATAAAAAAAGACCAGCTCCACGAAGGGCTGGCCTTGACGATTCATTCTACTGGTTCAAGTTCTGTCTCGAGAAAATCATCCTCTCCGCCGCCATTAAATTTAACACGATGGCGACGATCGTAATCTCCGGTGCGACAACGGGCCACAAAATCGCTTATTTCTTCGACATACTCGCCGACTTGGCCAGAATACTCGGATTTGCCGCGCTTACCACCATTCTCATCCTTAACTCGAACCTTTTTCCCGGGAGAAAGAGGCAGATCAACCACACCTAGCCTTTGAAGGACTGAGGCAAGTTTGTGCCTGATGTAAATTTTGTCAATTACACCATTTGCCCCGGCTTCAATACCATCTTTATTCCAACCAGCATCACTCGAAATCATGATAATGGGTTTGATAAACCCATTCGCACGCAAACCTCTCACAAGATCAGGACCAGCCACAACCTTGCCAAACTTCGCATCCATAAGAATGACATCGGGCATTACGTCTTTGAGCATTGCTTTCATCTGCTCACCATCAAGAACAAATCTAAATTCTGCGCCCTTAAACTTGGCCGGAACCCAATCTTTCATCCAATCAAAGTACAGAGCATCATCATCCACCATAAGGATCAACATGTTTTTCTCCTTTTTTTCTAACTTGAAACAAAAGAACATTTTAAAAATTATACCAGAATTTAGATAAAATGTCAAGACCTACAAAAAAAACGGATCATACGCAATTTAACGGGACTGTTCAAGTTCACGAACATAGTTGACACTTTTTATTAGCTTTGTTGTATAAATAATTGTTTTATTTTAGCCAAAATTTTATCACTAATTTTGAAAAATTCATCAATGTTTTAAAATTTTTTTTGCTAATTTTAGTTAGTTATTCATGAAATAAAACCTTAAAAATTAGTAATTATCATTATAGCTTATTTATCAAGTCCCGTTAAATTGCGTATGATCCAAAAAAACTTAACAGTATCATCAAAATTTAAATTTTGTCTATTTTTAGACAATCCCCTGGTTGCATTTCCGCGCATATGCGCGTTTTTGCAACCAGACTTTAAAAAATCAAAAACTGTCCGAAATTCAATATCAGACAGTTTTTTATTATTTTTTCCTTTAATAAATTTTATGATGTTTTCGGCGCGCCTTCAAATTTCGCCAAATTCTCCCTAGTCCTTACTAAACGATCTAATTCATGCGCTGCTCTAGCCAAATCGGCTAATTTTCTACCATATCTCGTTTCTTGCATTCCTGACTCAATCGCACTAATAACTTTTTTCTGCGCTGGCGTGCTTTCTCCATCCCGCCTTTGCGCATCACTAATCAAACCTTTCATCGCTCCCAACTCATCTTCCCATTTTTTATACTCACCAATTTCATCAAGTGGTGCTGTTTCAACCGCTTCGTTAGCACTTTGTATTTTTTCCTGAGCTTGCATTATTCGATTCTGTAAAAAATCCATTGCCTCTTTGGATGTTTTTCCGCGTGATGCATCAACTGCAAATCTCTGAACCATTTCACGCCGAGCTATTAATCCGCGTAATTCTTCCTCACGTACCAAAATTTTTGCTTCAATTCTTGCCGCATGAGCTTCAAGTGAAACTCCTGGTGTTATAACTTCTGTTCTAATATAATCAATTGTCGAACCAACCGATTTTATTCTCTGGTCCAATCCTGGCATTTCATTAGTAAAAAAATATCCCGGATCATAATTAGCATCCATTTTTAAAACATGTTTTCGATCACGTTTTTCACCCTCTGGAGCTCTAAAACCTCTTTCAGAATCGTCTATTCTATATTCTGGATTTGATGTAACCATATTAAATTATCTTAATCCAACTTTTTTACGAACTTCTTCCATGGTGACAGAAGCAACTTTTTGCATTCTTTCCGCACCCTCGGCTAAAATTTTATTAACTTTATGCGGATTTGCCAAAAATTCAGCGCGATTTTTTCTAAAATCTTTAAAATATTCTGCCATTCTTTCTGCTAAAAGTTCTTTCATTTCTGAATATCTAATTGAACCATTTTTATAACTTCTCTCAAATCTTTCCATGTCGTGTTTATTGCCGAAATTTTTAAGCAAACTAAACAAGTTCGCCACTCCCGGACTTTTTTCTTCCACATTACCCGTATCGGTTACAGCTCTTTTTACTTTTTTCAAAATATCCTCTGGCTCATCTTTCATAGAAACAAATGATCCGGGTTCTGATTTTGACATTTTTCTGGTTGGATCAAGCAAACTCATAACTTTTGGAGTTTCGGTAAACAGTGGTTTTGGTTCAGGAAAAATATTGCCAAATCTGGCATTGAAAAACCGAGCAATGTCGCGAGTCAATTCAACATGCTGAACCTGATCATGCCCAACCGGCACCATATTTGCTTTTGGCAATAAAATATCCGCCGCTTGCAAAACCGGATAATCAAATAAACCAACGTTGATATTCTTTTTTTGACGCATGGATTTATCTTTAAACTGAGTCATACGTTCAAGAAAAGATATTGGTGTTACAGTATTAAAAATCCAAGTGAGCTCGGTTACCTCTGGCACACGTGATTGAACATAAAGCGTGGATTTTTTCGGATCAATTCCCGCAGCTAAAAACTCCACTGCCAATTCAAACACTTGATTTGCCTTTTCTTTAGGATCATAATCCTCAGACATGGAGTGATAGTCAGCAATCATAAAATAACACTGACCGGGATATTCATCCTGCAGTTTTATAAAATTACGCAACGAACCCAAATAATTACCAATATGCAGTGGTCCGGTTGGCTGAATTCCTGATAAAATTGTATCTTTTTGTTTTGACATAGTAATGTTATTATACAATAAAAAATAAAAACAGTCAAAGAAGCAAAAAAATGGCATTTTTTCATCCTAAATTTAAAATCTTACCTCGTCTCCAACCTCTTTAATCTGAAATCTGCAATCTGAAATCTCATGGCGGGGTGCAAGGCCTCGGCCCCCTACATGTCTTTGTTCGTAATGTTCGTAACCAGTTCGTAGTTCGTATAATATGTATCTTAAATCTTAAATCTGCAATCTGAAGTCTCGTGGCGAGGCACAATGATCCGCGCTACTGCTTTCCTATCTTTAATCTTAAACCTACTACAGAGATCCCTCACTACTGAGTAACAAAGAAACTGAGAAACTGAGGAACTGAGGAACAAATGTAGCTCAGGCCTTTAGGCCTGAGACGTCTCAAACCTGAAGGTTTGAGCTACATCATGATATTTGTTTTGGGTTTGTGATTTGTGATTTTGGTATTGTTTGTGTGAGAATGAGAGATCCTTCACCCTCGTGGGAATATTCGTTAAAACGGTTCAGGACGACTTCCTACGGAAGTCGTTTGGAGCTTGGAATTTCTATGGCTTACAGCTTATGGCTTATGGCTCTACTCCCTATTGACAAACTATTAATTTAATGTTATACTTCTCGCGTTCCTTCAAGTAAGTTGGATGATCGCTTATTCTAGATTTTATTTAGAACGAGAGGAAAGTCCGAACACTAATCCCGCTTTAGCGGGAAAAACGGTAGCGGGTAACGCCCGTCGGTCGCGAGACCAGAGGTGCGAGCAGAGACGCTTCGACACGAAAGTGCCGGAGAAGCTAAACCCTAAATTAATGATTTCATCATTGATTACAGCTTAGTTCCGATTGAGGGCTTAAAAATCGGAAGTGAAACGGCAAAATCCTTACCGGAGTGCAAGTTCAGCGTTTCGTTAGTTGGCGTCCGCCAGCTGGCGGATCGAAAAGTTAGAACGCTTCAGGTGTGTAGCAATATACATCGCAGATAAATAATTGCCTCGGCATCTATAAACGATGCATAGACAGAATTCGGCTTATTGTTTGGAGAACAATCAAAAACTCTCCCGCCTTAACGGGAGAGTTTTTGATTGAAATAAGCTTATTTTTGTGATAGTTTCTGTTTGTTAATCACTTGCTGTTCATATTTATAAATTATGCGAAATTCCAATATATTTTTTACGATAATTAAGCTTCCTGTTGATTTTGCCATGTTAATGGCGGCGGGAATTATCACTTATATTTTACGAACTAGAATTTTGGATGTCGTCAGGCCGGTGCTTTTTGAATTTAATCTGCCGTTTTCAAAATATTTTTATCTGATAATTTTCGTCTCATTTTTATTTCTGTCGGCTTACGCGATTTCCGGACTGTATTCAATAAAAATAAAAATAAGCCGGGTGGAAGAATTTTTTAAAATACTGATTGCTTCGTCTGCCGGCGTGATGCTGGTAATAATTTATATTTTCTTGCGACAGGAGCTTTTTAATTCTCGGTTTTTGGTTTTGGGCGGCTGGTTTTTTGCGGTTTTATTTGTGTTTGCCGGCCGTTTGGCGGTCGGTTATTTCCGGCAATTGTTTGTCGCCAAATATGATTTTGGAGCCAATCGTTCGCTGGTGATAGGCAACGATGAAACCGCCCTTAAGATTATTCAGGACATAAAAAATAATCCGTCGTCGGGGCACAGATTAATCAGTCATTTTTCAGATATTAATATTGATGAGATAGAAAAGATAATCAAGGATTCCGGCGTTAATGAAATTATTCTTGCTAATCCAGATTATCCGGCTGATAAAATCATAAAATTGGTTGATTTATGCCAAGAAAATCATCTAATCTTTAAATTTATTCCCAATATTTTCCAAACCCTTACGAATAATTTTGACATTGATATAATGAACGGTCTGCCTTTAATTGAACTCAAGAGAACCGCCTTGGATGGATGGGGAAAAGTGATTAAAAGAATAATAGACATTGTTGCTTCTTTTTTGGGGCTGATTATTCTCTTGCCGTTTTTTGCGGTTATCGCTTTTGCGATAAAGTGGGAAAGCGCCGGTCCTGTTTTTGTCAGATTAAAAAGAACAAGCAAAAATAAAATTTTTAATTTGCTAAAATTCAGATCAATGATTCAAAATGCCGAAGAATTAAAACAATATCTCGCGACTTTCAACGAAAGACGAGACGGTCCGTTGTTTAAAATCAAAAACGACCCGAGAATTACCGGAGTGGGGAAATTTTTAAGAAAATACAGAATAGATGAATTGCCTCAATTTTGGAACATTTTTAAAGGGGAAATCAGTTTGGTCGGACCAAGACCTCATCAGCCTGATGAGATAGAAAAATATAGAAAAGATCACAAGAGGGTTCTTGCTATCAAAGCCGGAGCCACCGGATTTGCTCAAGTTTCCGGCAGTTCCGATTTGCCGTTTGACCAAGAAGTGGCTTTGGATGTTTTTTATATTGAGAATTGGTCTTTATTGCTTGATTTTAAAATTATTTTGAAAACGATTTGGAAAATGGTTAATGACAGGTCGGCCGTGTAGGCAAATTGTTGTCTTGTTAATTGTTATCTTGTTAATTGCAAGATAGCAAGATAGCAAGATAGCAAGATAGCAATTGCGAATCGCCTTTGTTCATGAATATTTAAATCAGTTCGGAGGAGCGGAACGCTTGCTCCAGGTTTTGTGTTCTTTATTTCCCGATGCCCCCATTTACACTCTTTTATATGACGAGAATGCCACCGGCGGGGTTTTTAAAGATAGAATCATCAGAACTTCTTTTTTGCAGAAAGTTCCGTTTGCTAAAAAACATCACCGGATTTTTCCGTTGCTGATGCCTTTGGCGATAGAATTATTTGATTTTTCAGATTTTAATTTGGTTATTTCAATTTCTGCGTCTTTTGCCAAGGGAATAATAACAAAACCGCAGACTCGGCACATCTGTTATTGTTTGACTCCGCCGAGATTTTTATGGGACGAAAGCCAGCAATTCATTAAAGATATAGGATATCCGGAAATTATTAAAAAAATCATTCCGCCGTTTGCGTCGTATTTAAGAATGTGGGACAGGGAAGCGTCTTTCAGGGTTGATGAGTTTTGGACAATTTCCAATTTTATCAAAGAGAGAATCGGCAAATATTATGCTAAACCGAGCGCGGTAATTTATCCGCCGGTCAATACTTCCAAATTTCACATATCCAGCGATACGGATGATTATTTTTTTATGGTCGGCCGGCTGGTTTCTTACAAAAAATTTGATTTGGCGATTAAAGTTTTTAACAAACTTAATCTGCCTCTTAAAATAGCCGGCGCAGGGCCGGAGCTGAAGCGGTTAAAAAGGATGGCGGGACCGAACACAGAATTTTTGGGTCTTGTTTCCGATGAGAAATTAGCGGAACTTTATTCTCGCGCCAAAGCCTGCATTTTTCCCCAAGAAGAAGATTTTGGGATTGTCCCGCTGGAGTCATTAGCGTCCGGCCGGCCGGTAATTGCTTATCGCGGCGGCGGAGCGGCCGAAACTTTGACGGAAAATCAAACCGGACTTTTTTTTGACAAGCAAACCGAAGAATCGCTGAATGAAGCCGTGAAAAATTTTAAGCCGGAGAATTTTAATCGGGCGGTTTGCCGCGCCCGCGCCGAAGAATTTGATATTGCGGTTTTTAAAGAAAAAATACAAAAATTGTTGGTTGATAATTATTAAATTACCCCGGCTTTGTTATAAGCTCGCGACCATTTTACAATAGTAGCTAATTGCTATTTTGCTAATTGTTATCCTGTTGGGATTTCAACAATATAATAATATAACAATATAACAATGCTTTTTGTGATTATCGGCATTGATATCAGGGTTTTGGGTTCTAAATTTAAAAGCGGCATTGAGGAATATGCCGAGAATTTGCTTGCCCATATGCTGCCCTTGGATAAACGAATAAAATTTAAATTATTTTTTTCTTCATTTGGTGAGAAATTAAACAATTACGATTTTTTGAGCTTGCCTAATGTTGAAGTTAAAAAATTCCGCCTTCCCAACAGTTGTATTTTTTATTCTTCGCGTTTTTTAAATTTTCCCAAAATAGACAAATTGTTGGGCGGAGTTGATGTTTTTTTCTCGCCTCATTTTTTTATTTCAGCGCTGTCTCCGGGTGTGAAAAGGGTGACGACTTTTCACGATCTTTCTTTTGAATATTTCCCTCAATTTTTTACCCGGCAACAGAGATTTTGGCACAATTTCGGCATGAACCCTTCTTGGCAGGCTAAGTTTTCCGATTGCATTATCGCCGTATCCGAATCAACAAAAAATGATTTGGCCAAATACTATTCCATAGATCCAATGAAGATTGAAGTGGTTTATTCCGGTATTTCGCCAACGATACAGAAACCGTCTCGAGAAAGATTGGAATTGTTTCGTCGACAAGCGGGATTGCCCGAAAAATTTATTTTGTTTTTGGGAAAACTGGAACCGAGGAAAAATGTCGCCGGCTTAATCAAGGCCTTCAACCTTTTAAAGTCTTCTGACGATCCGCCGGCTGGCGGATTGAATGATATGCATTTGGTCATAGTCGGTTCAAGAGGCTGGCTTTGCGAAGATATTTTCAAAGAAACCGATAAGTCGCCGTATCGCAGTCAGATAATTTTTAAAGATTATATCAGCGATGAAGCAAGACCATGCTACTACGGTTTGGCATCGGTGTTTGTTTATCCTTCTTTTTTTGAAGGATTTGGTTTTCCGCCACTTGAAGCGATGGCGTGCGGGACGCCGGTGGTGGCATCAAATAATTCTTCTTTGCCGGAAGTAGTCGGGGATGCTGGCTTTTTAATTGACCCGTATAATGTTTCCGATATTGCCTCGGCGATTAAGAGTTTATTGGATGACCGAAATTTGAGAGGTAATTTAATTCAAAAAGGACTGGCAAGGTCTCAACAATTTTCATGGCAAAAATGCGCGGAGAAGACACTGGAGGTACTGACTAAGTAAATTAACTTCGTCTGCTTCATATTTTGGGCACAACTCCATCAAGCTTCGCCTCTGCCCCTTTTCATCCGAATGTTCCGGCCTCCGGCCTGGAATTTTAATATCCGGACTCCTTTTTTAACGCAAATTCCAAGACTCGCATTAAATAGATGATTTTTTTTAAAAAAAATCATCTATTTAATTTATGCTCGGAACAGCCACCGCATATTGCGGGGTCACGCCAAGGCGGAGATTGGAATTTGCTATTCGGCTT
>Ga0209212_1005345_pt1 | contig 15356 bp, 14 predicted proteins | sample RifGroC2_FD_183996 | JGI IMG/M metagenome (GOLD analysis project Ga0209212, IMG submission 183996) | Groundwater microbial communities from Rifle, Colorado, USA - Groundwater C2 (SPAdes) (version 2) | ecosystem: Environmental > Aquatic > Deep subsurface > Groundwater | place: Rifle, Colorado... | reverse complement strand
GCTGCGATTTCGAGGTGGTTTTTTTCTCTTTTAAGTTCTGTTAATACCCATTCAGGTACATGGACTTTTCCAAGAACAAGTTGTCCGTTTGGTCTTGGACCATGGCAATCAGAGCCTCCCGTCATTATTAATTTGTATTTTTCGGCTATGCTTGAATAATATTCTATTATTGCCGGCGAATGTTTTCTGTGATAAACTTCTATACCTCTTAATCCATAATTCATAAGCTCTTTGATTAGTTCTTCCGCGCCATCAAGATCGCAAGGGTGAGCCACAACAGGAATTCCTCCTGTTTCATAAATGGTTTCTACAGCTTCATGAGGAGAAACCGTTTTACGTTTTACATAAGTCGGTGAATTATCGCAGATATATTTTCTGTAAGCTTCAATCATAGAAGAAACTCCGCCGGCATTTACTATAGCCCGCGCAATATGAGGTCTGCCAACGCTGCCGCCTTCTTTTACCAGTGAAGTTACATCCTCAAGTGTAATATTAATTTTGGCATTATTCTTAAGGTTTTTAACAATTTCAATTGTCTGCTCAATTCTTGCATGCTGCTGATAAGAAATCAAATCCTGCATTTCTTTATTGGCAGTATTTATATAATACCCAAGAACGTGAACTTCCTGCTTCTCGTGCATTGTGTTAATTTCAATACCGGAAATGACTTCCATAAGAGGTTTTCCTTCCTCTTGTGAACGTTTTTGCGCATGATTTTTTGCATATTTATATGCAAGTATATTGTCATGATCCGTGATTGAAATAGCTGTTAATCCTAAATCAACAGCAACATCTATAATCTCTTCAGGTGTAAGACTACCGTCAGAGTAGACGCTGTGGGTATGCAAATCTAGTCCCAATTTTTTATCCTTTCATAATATCAATTACCTCTACTTAAACTAAATACTTCATTAATTCTTTTTATATTTAACGCATACCCTGTTTTCACGTTAATATTCAACTCAATCCCGTTTATCTGAACCTCATCGTTAGGAGATACTTCAAATTTAACCGGCAAACAGGTTGTCAATCTTTTTACAGAATCATCTATTTCCATTCCTATAACACTGTTATAAGCTCCACAAAACCCTGCATCGGTAATATATGCCGCTCCATGTTCCAAAATTCTTTCGTCCGCGGTTTGTATATGTGTATGTGTTCCAATAATTCCGCTTACAGATAATCTATCTGCTATATAACCGCAGGAAACTTTTTCTGCGGTGGCTTCTGCGTGAATATCTATTAATATAATCGGTGTTTTATATTGAATTCTTTGAATTTCCGCTCTTAACATTTCCCATGGAGGTACTATCGGCGACATAAAAACTGTCCCTTGTATATTAATTACACCTATTGATACACCTTCTGACAGTTCAAAAATTTTTGAACCGATTCCCGGTGTGCCTTCAGGATAATTAAGAGGTCTAAGAAGCTTGTCTGCATTATATATGAAATTAAATATTTCTTTTTTATCCCATATATGATTGCCTGAAGTCATAGCGTCTATGCCCATAGCATCAAGTTCATGATAATTTTTTTCGGTTAGTCCAAAGCCATGAGATGCGTTCTCTACATTAGCTATTATAAAGTCATATTTATTCCCCGAATGTTCGAGAAACCGGGCAACACTTTGTCTGCCCGGTCTTCCGACTAAATCTCCCAAGAATAATATATTTATATTCTCTTTCATTTTTTCTTCATTATTATTATTTTGCTATTTCTGTAGATCTGACTTCTCTAACGACCGTAACCCTGATTTGTCCTGGGTAGTCAAGTTCAGTTTCGATTTTTTTAGCTATATCTCTTGCCAGTTTGCTTGCAGCTACGTCATCAAATACTGTCGGCTGGACAAGCACCCTGATTTCACGACCAGCCTGAACAGCAAAGGATCTTTTAATTCCTTCGTAGCCTGTAGCAATTTCTTCAAGTTTTTTAATTCTCTTAATATAAATTTCAAGAGTATCTCTTCTTGCTCCGGGTCTGCCTGCACTTAATGCATCAGCAATTTTAACAAGTACAGCTTCTACGGAGTTTGCTACCACATCATCATGGTGGGCTTCTATAGCATGAATTATATCTTCTTTTTCGCCATAGCGTCTTGCAAAATCTACACCAAGCTGAATATGGGTTCCTTCATGTGTTTGGTCAAGCGCCTTGCCTATGTCATGAAGAAGTCCGGCTCTTTTTGCCACATCAATGTTTGCGCCAAGTTCTGTGGCAAGCATTCCGGCGATATGTCCAACTTCTAAGGAGTGTTTAAGTACGTTTTGACCATAACTTGTTCTATAAAGCAGTCTTCCTAAAGTTCTGACGGCTTCCGGATGTAAGTTAATAACGCCAAGTTCATATGCGGCAGATTCACCTTCTTTAAACATCATTTCTTCGATTTCAGTTTTGGCTTTTTCAACCATATCTTCAATTCTCACAGGGTGAATCCTGCCGTCCGTAATTAATTTTTCAAGTGCTACTTTTGCTATTTGTCGTCTTACCGGATCAAATGAAGATAAAACAACGGCTTCAGGAGTATCATCGATAATTAAATCAACACCCGTAAGTGTTTCCAACGCACGAATATTTCTTCCTTCTCTACCGATAATTCTTCCCTTCATTTCATCATTTGGAAGGTTAACTACAGATACTGTTGACTCAACAGCCTGATCTATAGCGCATCTTTGCATTGTTGTAGAGAGAATTTCGCGGGATTTTGAATTTGAAATTTCTTTAATATACGCTTCATTTTCTCGAATAAGCTGTGCTGCTTCGAGCTTCAACTCTTTTTCCAGTTGTTCTAGCAGTATTTTCTTGGCTTCTTCGCTTGTAAGCCCTGAAACTCTTTCCAGTTCACGCGTTTGTTTTTCTACTAACTCCGCTAAATAGTCTTCTTTTTCGTACAATTCATCAAGTTTTTTTGCAAGCTCGCTTTCTCTGTCAACAGAAGCCTGCATTTTATTTTCCAGTTTTTCTTCTTTTTCGAGCAGTCTTTTTTCCAGCCTGCCGAGTTCTTGTCTTCTTTCACGAACTTCATTGTCAAATTCTTGTTTTTGGCTATGAAGTGTCTCTTTTGCAGAGATTAAAGCTTCTTTTTTCTGAAGTTTAATTTCTTCTTCGGCATCTTTAATTTTTCTTGCAGCTTCCTCATTTATATTTTGAACCTTTTCGTTCATGCTTTTGAGCTGTGCAAACTGATAAACAGCGTACGCTAAAAGCAAAACTGCAAGCACTGCCAATACTATTGTAACAATACTAATGCTTTCGATTGTCCTATACCTCTTTTTAAATATATAACTATTACTGATTTTAATTTAAGTTTTTTGTCATCCTAAGCAAAGCGAAGGATCTGTCTATATTAGAATTTTAAATATATTAATTGCTTACCTGACAGATTCTTCGGAGTAAAGCCCTCAGAATAACAGCATAATATTTAAATTTTGCAATATAATCTTAGCACAATTAATGCTTGTTAATATACTGCATTTAAATAATTTTTAAATTATCTTATTCAGAATCTTCTGTTTCTGAAATTTCGGCAGGAAGAACAGCAATGCTGCCTTTTATGTTATTTCTGACAAGATTTTCCACTTCCGCAAGCATCTGAGGATTTTCTTTAAGGAATTCTATTGCCTTATCCCTGCCTTGCCCGAGCTTGTTGTCATTATAACTAAACCAGCTTCCTGATTTGTTTACAATATTCATATCAACCGCAACGTCAATAATACAGCCGACTTTGGAAACACCTTCACCGTAAATAATATCAAATTCCGAGATTCTAAACGGAGGAGCGACTTTATTTTTAACGACTTTTACTTTAACTCTGTTTCCAAATTCCACACCGTCTTTTTTAAGCGTTTCGATTTTTCTTATGTCAAGTCTTAAGCTTGCATAGTATTTTAAAGCATTTCCGCCGGTTGTTGTTTCAGGATTTCCGAACATAATACCGATTTTTTGTCTTAACTGGTTAATAAAAATAACGGTTGTTCTTGTTTTTCCGACGATACCCGTAAGTTTTCTTAAAGCCTGACTCATAAGCCTTGCCTGAAGTCCCATGTGGCTGTCGCCCATTTCGCCGTCAATTTCTGCTTTTGGAACTAACGCAGCGACTGAGTCAATAACGATAACGTCAATAGCACCGGATCTAACAAGTTCTTCTGTTATTTCAAGAGCTTGCTCGCCAGTATCAGGTTGACTTAAAAGAAGCTCGTCTACGTTTACACCAAGATTTTTAGCATATTCAGGATCAAGTGCATGTTCAGCGTCTATAAATGCGGCAATTCCACCTTTTCTTTGAGCTTCTGCAATAATATGCTGCGCTAAAGTAGTTTTACCACTGCTTTCAGGTCCATAGATTTCAATAATTCTTCCTCTTGGAACGCCGCCTATACCTAGCGCCACATCTAAAGAAAGGATACCTGTAGGAATTGACTCTATACCGACTCCGGTTTTATCGCCAAGTCGCATTATTGCGCCTTTGCCAAAATCTTTTTCGATTTTGCCGATTGTTGCTTCAAGTGATTTTCTTTTTTCTGAATCCCCTGTAACCTGGATGGCTTCAGGTTTCGATTTTTCTTTTACAGCCATTTTTACCAACTTTCTAATATATATTCTAAATTTTTTTATGCGCTTAGCCACTTTTTATTTTTAATTCATAAATCTTGGCGAGTGCATAACTTAATCAATAAATTATACTTCAAAAGAGCTTTTATAAGCCAAATATTTAATTTTCTTTACAAAGCATTAATGCTTTAATATTCTGCCAATTTTTTCTGACATTCTTGAAATTTTTTCTGATTTTTCAAGTGCTATTTCTGCCAAAACATCTTTTTCAACATAACTATCTGATTTATAAATAACATGCTCTAATAAATATTTAATATTTTGTGATTCTATAGAAATATTTTGTCTTAAATTAAAAAGTTTCTGTTTTTTACTCATTTTTAATTCCTTTTGTAAAGTTATTTTTTGTTATCTATCTCTTAGTTTATTCTTGTGACACTAATTAGAGATAATTATATTTTTTTTAGAAATATTTGTCAACATTCGAGAGATAAAAGTAAAATTAAATAATTCCAATTGCTAATTAATCCGAATCGTTAAATAGCCAAAAACTGCATGAATTAAGGTATTGTCATTCTGAGGGCTTTAGCCCTAAGAATCTGTCCATAAAAATATTAAAGCTTAAATCAAAAAAGGGACAGATGTTTCGCTTTGCTCAACATGACAATTTAAAAATTAATACTAATTAAATTAAAATTTTTATGATGAGGTTATATGCCTGCTCGAGAAGAAGTAAAATATTTATTATTAAAAAAGAAAATGACAATAATTGAATTAGCCAAAGAGTTGACTGAAAAAACCGGGCATAAATATACACGTCAAGGAATTTCAAATAAACTCCACAGGGGAACTCTTCGTTTTGATGAAGTTGAAGAAATTGCTAAAATTTTAGGCTATGAAATAAAATTTAAAGAAATAAGTGATTAAAAACCTTACTCTTTAACTCCGCCCATCATGATTCCTTTGATGAAATATTTCTGTCCGAGCAGAAACACTCCTATGACAGGAATTACAGAAATAACGGCACACGCCATGAGCTGCCCCCATTCTGTGGTTTCCCTAAAACTTCCTTTGAAAATCGCAAGTCCGACAGGTAAAGTTCGCATATAATCGGAATTTGTAACAATTAACGGCCACATAAAAGCGTTCCAAGTTGTGATAAAAGTAAAAATTCCCAGAGTTGCTACAGCAGGAAGAGCTAAAGGCATCGCTATTTTTAGATAAGTCTGAAACGGATTGCAGCCGTCAATTTTTGCAGCGTCTTCCAGTTCGGAGGGAAGGGTTTTAAACCATTGTCTTAACAGAAAAACCCCGAATCCTCCGAATAATCCGGGTATTATCAAAGCCTGATAAGTATCAATCCAGTGCATCTCACGCATTATAAAAAACAGCGGGATAATGTTTACCTGTGGAGGAACCATCATAGTCGCCAGTAATATTAAAAACAAAGGCTCTCGATGTTTAAAATTAAGTCTTGCAAAAGCATACGCCGCCATTGAAGAAATTATTACCTGTCCAATTGTTGTAATTATTGCCACTAATGCACTGTTAAAAAAATATTTTAGTAAGGGGATAGTTTTTGCGACGTTTAAATAGTTTTGAGGATAGAAAGGATGAGGAATTAAGACAGGCGGGTATGAAAAAATCTGCCCTGTTGTCATAAAAGAAGTTACAAGCATCCAAAAAAACGGTATAAGCATTGAAACTGCGCCCAGTGTTAGAATTATATAGGCTGTTGTCATTGCGAGGAAAGACGAATGTCTTGACGTGGCAATCCATTTCTTTGTTTTTTGGATTGCTACACTCCTGTTAGTAGCTCGCAATGACGGTTTGTTATTTTCTTTACTCATTTAACACCCATTTTTTTCTTGTAACCCACTGAATATAAGTTAAACTAAGTATTATGACAAACAAAACATACGCAATAGCGGAGGCTTTGCCTATATTAAAAAATTCAAACGCCTGCTTGTAAATCCAATACACCATAACAGAAGTCGAATTTTCAGGACCGCCTTCGGTCATAAGGTAAATCAAGTCAAACACATGAAACGAAGAAATAGTCGTCATAATGGAAACAAAAAATACAGTGGGACTTAACAAAGGAAGAGTGACCAGAAAGAATCTTTTTATTCCCGTTGCTCCGTCTATTTCGGAAGCTTCATTGATGCTTTCAGGGATTGCCTGCAAACCTGCGAGAAAAATTACCATGTTATAGCCGATATTTTTCCATACGCTTACTATAATTAATGCCGGCATGGCAAAATCTTTGTCGTAAAGCCATTTTATATTATTACCAACTCCTAAAATCCAGTTTAGGATTCCGTAATTAGGATCAAAAATCCATGTCCAGACAATTCCTATAACAATCATAGGTGTTACAAACGGGATAAAATATGCTGTTTTAAAAAACTCGCTGCCTTTTATTTTTCCGTTGAGCGCAACAGCAAGTATTAACGGCAAAATTATGCTGAATATTGCAGTTATCAGCGCATAATACAGGGTATTCCATAAGACCTGATAAAACACAGGGTCATTGAAAAGCCCTGTATAATTTTCTAAGCCGACTATTTTAGGTTTGTTTATGAGGTTCCAATCGACAAAACTCAAACCAAAAGAGGCAAATATCGGAATTATTATAAAAATCAGCGTTCCTAAAAACGCAGGCAGGACAAAAACCCACGCCCAGAAGCTTTCTTTCTGAAACATTGCCGATATTTTATTTTCGATTTTATTTTTCATAGAATTATTATAACTGACTAAAATTTTTAAAACTTTAGACAGAAAATTATTAACAGGTATAATTTTATTAATATGTTATGTCATCCTGAGCAAAGCAGGGAACCCACTTTTTTGATATTTAATCAAAAAAGAAGGGGGCATCTGGCTAGTGTTGTTATTTGGAAAGATTCTTCGGGCTAAAGCCCTCAGAATGACACTTATAAAAAATGGTTTATAAAATGGCTAAAGTTAAATCAAAATGGATATGTCAGACCTGCGGGTACGAAACCTCCGGCTATCTCGGGAAATGTCCCGACTGCTCCAGCTGGGGAACTCTTGTCGAGGAAACTTATTCAAAATCTCCCGCCAGAGAACTTTCTTCCATTGCTGATTCAAGAAACTCATCCCCGCAGTTGTTAAAAGACATTTCCCTTGATGAATCAATCAGATACACTACCGGCATGTTGGAATTTGATACTGTACTGGGCGGTGGGCTTGTAATGGGTTCTCTTGTTCTTATCGGAGGCGACCCCGGAATCGGAAAATCCACAATAACCTTGCAATCCTGCGGAAATTTGGCAAAAAATGGGCTGAAAACTCTTTATGTTTCTGCCGAAGAATCTGCTAAACAAATAAAACTCAGAGCAGAAAGACTTAATGTCAATTCTGAAAATTTATATATCTTTGCAGAAAACAATATCGAAGAAATTCAAAAAACTTTAACTGAATTAAAACCGGAAATTTTAATAATAGATAGTATTCAGGCAGTTTATAATCCTGCAATAACAAGTTCTCCCGGGAGTGTAAGCCAGGTTCGCGAATGCTGCGGAATTTTGATGCATATTGCTAAGTCAATGGGAATTACGGTTCTTGTAATAGGTCACGTCACAAAAGACGGAGCAATAGCAGGTCCTAAAGTTCTGGAACATATGGTGGATACAGTTCTTTACTTTGAAGGTGACAGGTATAAGTCTTACAGGCTTTTGAGAACTATAAAAAACAGGTTCGGAAGCACAAATGATGTGGGCGTTTTTAATATGGAAGAAAACGGATTGGTTGAAGTCAGTAACCCGAGCGAACTTTTTCTTTCCGAACGCTCAAATGCTATAGCACCGGGAAGTGTTGTTATTGCCAGCAGTGAAGGCTCACGACCGATTCTCGTGGAAATTCAGGCACTTGTAGGTCCCACTTCATATCCTTCTCCAAGAAGAGTTACAACAGGAATTGAGTACAACAGAGTTCTTCAAATACTTGCCGTACTGGAAAAACGTGTGGGGCTGAATTTAAGCAAGCAGGATGTTTATGTTAATGCCGTCGGAGGGATTGATATTCAAGAGCCCGCTGCGGATTTGGGTATAGCTCTTGCCGTTGCAACTTGTGCCAGAAATGTTACCGTTGACCCTGAAACTGTTATAATCGGAGAAATAGGTCTTTCTGGTGAAATAAGAAGTGTGAGCAATCTTGAATCCAAAATAAATGAGGCTTACAAACTCGGGTTTAAAAAAGTTCTTGTGCCAAAATCAAATTTGCCGTTAAAAACTATACCGCATAATTTAGAAATAATTGGGGTTTCAAGACTTCTTGAAGCTATAACAAGCTCTATTTCAGTCGCATCAAATAAATAAACTTTTTATTTGGCAATATTTAGCCCTAATAATTGCATAATTAATTCAAATAATTTTTGCATGAAATCAGCATTAGTATTAGTTTTTTCCGGCATTTGGAAGGTGTTTTCCGCATCACTTATTTTATTATCATCATAAGATTGTTTTACTTTAGTTGAATAATCATCGGATTGACTTAATTTTTTACCGTAAAGTCTTTCTTCATAAGTAATTTTACCGTCATTATTTTTATCCCAGATCATTGTTTCTGCAAGTAATTCGCCCGCGCTTATGAATCCGTCTTCATTAATATCAACTGCTGTTCCGCCACTTAGTTTGTTTTCATAAATTGAAACTTTGCCGTCGCAATTTCTGTCTTGAACTTTAAGCATTTCGGTTTCGTATGCGAGACCGCTTTCTTTGCTTAAGACTCCGTTTGGTCCCAAGCTGGGATTTTTATATAAATATTGTACGTCTGTAAATAATAAATTGTTTTTGTTTGTTCTTGCTGCTTCATATCCGGCATTTGCACCAAGAGATTCCAAGTCTGCTCCACCGACATTGCCTTCAGGAACTCTACTTTTGTAAGGTCCTTTAGAACCATCTATAATTGGAGCTGTTAGCTTAAATTCAGCGTCGGATGCTTTAATTTGGTCATTATTGCCTTTAAGCATATTTTTAATTGTTTCAGGCGCGATTGTTGCCAGTACATTAAACACGCTACCGGCATTTTGATTGACATTTCCGTCTATGCTGCCGTCTAAGCTGTCAGTAAAAAGATAATATGATGTTAATTCTGATCTGCCTATAAATCCGTCTCCATCAACATCTAAAATTGAGCCTAAGCTTGTGCCTGATCCTTTATTAAATTCATTTAATGATACTTTTCCGTCAGAATTACCTGCTTTTCCGTCAGTTGTTTTAAGTGTCATTTCTGAAAAAGCAAAAGCACTATCCAGACTAAAGTTTTTATTATTAGCACCGCTTATTGTATTTCCTGTAGTTGTTTCTTTTGTATATGAAAAACCGCCGGATTTTGCATTTAAATATGCGTTTGCGCCCCATCCTTCATTTGTCTTTGCATCAAAAGGACCATTATTACCCGCTATTGATTTATTTAAATTAAATTGTGAAAAACTTCCATAATTTGAAATCATCACCGGACTCCTTAAATTCTTTAACTTGTGTGTTGCCTTATATACCTTTTATTTACTTCTGTAATATTATAAAAACAAAAAATATATAAAAATTGCGTTTTTTGAGTTAATCTTGTTAAGTTTTTGTAACAAAAAAGATGACTCCTGAGAGCCACCTTTTTAGAAAGATTATTATTTTGTAATATTTGGTTCTATTTTTCTTATTTAACTTTTTCAATACCTTCCGGCATAAATTTATAACCGCCGCCATAAATAGTTTCAATATAATTTTTATACGATGCTTTTTCTATTTTTGAACGGAGATGTCTGATATGAACTCTTATTGTTTCTACATCATCGTCTTTTGAATAGCCCCATATTTCTTTAAGCAGGTTTCCTGATGAAACGACCTGTCCATGATGTTGAATAAGATTACTAAGTATTTCAAATTCAATAGGAGTCAATTTTATGGCGCAATCTGACACTTTTACCGTAAGGTTTTCCGGTACAAGAGTAAAATCACCCACAGAAAGAATTTCCGGTGTTTTTAAAGACTCGGGGGTAGATCTTGATCTTCGCAAGAGAGCTTTTACTCTAACTTTTAGTTCTTCGAGTTCAAAAGGCTTGACTAAATAATCATCTACACCGGAATTAAAGCCCTGAACTTTGTCCTGAATCATTCCAAGGGCAGTAAGCATAAGAATTGGTGTTTCTTTTGTTGCCGAATTTCTTCTGATTCTTTGAGCAACAGTAAAACCGTCTACTTCCGGCATCATTACATCAAGGATTATAAGATCAGGCAATTCCTGTTTTACAAGCGCAAAGCCTTTTATTCCGTCAAGTGCCGTTAAAACGTCGTGTCCCATTAACTCCAGATTTATTTTTACGAGCTCAAGAATTGATTCATCATCATCAACTACTAATACTTTGCTCACCATTATTCTCCTTGACTCACATATATTCAAATATTCAGACGTATTTTAATCCAAATTATAAAAATTTAATAATTAAAAGACAGTATACATTATAATTCGGGATTTTAAGACATATTTGTAAAACAAAATTAATATTTAGTTAAAAAATTTTTTTAAAAATTTTCGCCTTTAAATTTTTCAGGTCTTCCGGCACGAGAAACTACAAACATCTTTTCATAGTTATGGTCGTCACAACAAGTTTTTTCTTTTACAAGAATATTACCTGATGAGGGATTAAATGCTAATAATTCTCTAATTCGTTTAAAGACTTTGCCAGCTGTGTCCTGAATGGTATAATTACCTGAAATTAAATAATATTCCTGCTCTATTGAAGCTGTTACAGGATTAGAATGACTGAATGCAAAAGATAAAACTTTTTCTTCTTTCATAAATCCCACCTCTTAAATTTTGTTTCTCCCAAAACACAGTACTATAAAACATTCATTTTTTAATTGTTTTAGTATAGCATTTTTTTAATAAAGATACTAAATATATTAAAATATACAAACAAAATTTAATTTTTTAACAAGATCAGTTTTTAAAATAATCGCAAATAAGTTTTTCTTGTCGTTTTTTGTTCAATTTTTGACAAAAATTTGTTAATACATTTTTTGATTTTTTAAATTCAAGTTTTTTTCTTATTGCGGCTCTTTCTATAAGCAAGCGGTTGTATGTCCTGTTTAATTCTTCACTATCTAATTTGTTTTTTAACATACTAATTAAATAGTTAAGACGATTTTCCGAATTATCAAGTTCTTTGTTTTTTCTCATTATAAGCATATAACCTCTTACTATACATAATCCCTTAGTGACAAAACGATTTCAAGACAACTAGTGTTTAAGTCCGCAATACAAACTTAAATCTTTTAAATTAGATATTAAATTTCGGTAGTTTGTTAATAGTCCAACTAATATCTATTTATTATTTTTTCTATTAAAATATTAAAGCAGGAACTTGAATATTTGTTCCTCTAAATAATTGAACAACAAAGGCATAGTTATACTCTAAAAGTATTATTTAAAAGGTCTTATGGACAAAACTCCAAAAATATTAATAGTAAGATTAAGCGCGATTGGCGATGTAGTTCATTCTACACCTATACTTCATTCCTTGCGGAGAAAATTCCCTGATGCTTATATTGCATGGGCTATAGAAGATAAATCTTCCGATATTTTAACAAATAATCCTTTGATAGATAAAATATTTGTTTTTCCAAAGCAGCAATGGAAAAAAAGAGGGTTTCACATAAAAAATTTGTTTGAATTTTTCTCTATAATAAAAGAAATCCGAAAAGAAAAATTTGATATTGCCCTAGACTTGCAGGAATTGTTTAAAAGTGCAATTATAGCATTTTTAAGCGGGGCAAAAAGAACCATTGCACACGCGGGAACAAGAGAATTCGCAAGTATTTTTGTAAAAGAAAAACTTCCTGCTCATGATAATTTTGATCCCGATAAAATAATTATAGAAAGATATCTTGAACCCGCAGCATATCTTGGCGCGCCGGTTGACGAAGTTCAATTCAGCCTTCCTCCTGTTAGCGAAGAGGCTAAAAATCATATAGATAAACTTCTGGAAAATATTGACAAAAGAAAAGAAATCATAATATTTTCTCCTGCGACTATCTGGCATTCAAAACACTGGCTTGAAGAATACTGGACAGAACTTTTGGAAAAGCTTTCGTTAAATTATAATATAATCTTCACAGGCACGGAAAAAGACAAAGAACTTATAAGCAGGATAACTTTAAAGGCTAATACTGACAATTATCTTTCACTGGCAGGAAAAACCAATCTTTTGGAGCTTATAGAACTTTTTAACAGGGCAAAATTTTTAATAGCGCCGGATACTGGTCCCGCCCACATAGCAAATGCCACTCAAAAGCCTTCTATAATTATGCTTTTCGGGTCAACAGGCTTTCGCAGAACTCCTCCTTATGGTGAAAAACATAAAGCACTGGCAGCCGAACTCCCTTGTCAGCCTTGCTTTAAAAGAAAATGTCCCGGAACTGACAACAATATGGAGTGCATGAAAAAACTTACTCCCGATAAAATTCTTGAGTTTATAAATTAAACAATCAGGGTATATTTAGTTAAATAATAACGATAATTTTTTAATTTATATTATAATTGTTTTTGAATAAATTAATTTAAATTTAAAAATGTTATAATATAATAAATTATACGCATTTTAAAAACATCTGATAACGTTTAAACATTCAAAAAATATCTTTTAAGCGGGTTATAAAAATTTATGGCAGCAGGCTGGTTCAAAAATATTGCCAAAAAAGTAAAAACCTTCAAGAATCAAGTTAATGTTCTTGAAGATAATGTTATGGATGAAAGAAAAAGATTCAGGCATATTTTTGAGAGAAATCTCTTACTTGAGAGAGAGATTACGGAACGAACAGAAGAATTAAATCAGGCAAACAAAAGTTTGCTGACATTAAAACATATCTGGAGCACAATGAATTCGGCAGAGCCGCTGTCTGAAGTTCTTTCTACGGTTATTAACGGTTTGTCCGATGAACTAGGATATTTATACTGTTTTGTATTTCAGGTTTACAATTTTGAATCAGGCACAAGACTTAAAATAAGAGCCGCTAACGAAAATAATTTTTCCACAAAAATGCATGACATCTTGCAAAGTTCTATATTTTCCTATGATATACCATTAAGCAACGAAAATAATATTATTGTAAAAGCCTTGAAAAACAAAGATATAGTAAACACAAAAAGCTTTAAAAAACTGTTTGAAGGTGCTGTACCGGAAATAGAAGAGGAAAAACTTCAGGCTATTGACGACCTGTTAGGAAACAGGATTATATCAATATTACCAATAGTTGTACAGGGTGATCCATTTGGTTGTCTTGTAACTATTTCTATAAGAAGTGACATAGGAAATACGGAAAAAAACTTCTTAAGTCTTTTTGCGGGACAAATTGAACTTGCTGTTACAATAGCAAATCTTTTTGAACAAATCAAAAAACAGGCTATTACAGACGGTTTAACCGGCTTGTATAACAGAAGGCATTTTGATCAATGCTTAACAGCAGAAGTTGAAAGGGCAATTCGTTTAAATCAGCCGTTTACTCTTGTTACGCTTGATTTAGATCACTTAAAGAAACTTAATGACACCTACGGACATTCTGTAGGAGATGAAGCAATTAAACAAATAGGCGTAATTCTTAAGAAAAACGCCCGTTCTGTTGATATTGCGGCAAGATTTGGCGGTGAAGAATTTTCATTAATACTTCCCGGTATTGATGTAGAAGGAGGTCTTATTGCTGCGGAAAGGCTGAGAGTTGCTATTGGGGAATCACCCATTAAAGATTCTTTATATATTTCAGCAAGTATAGGCGTTGCAACATTCTTAAAACACACTGAATCTATCGCGGAACTCCTTGAGCTTGCCGATCAGGCAATGTATTCCGCAAAGAAAAACGGAAGAAACAAAGTTGAAGTTGCAAATAAACAGGAAGAAACAGATTGGCAGCATTTAATTGTTAATACATTTGTAGAATTGCTTGTTAAGCAGCAAATTCCGGCAGCTTCTCAAATTGTAAAAGACGTTCAGTCAAACAAACTTCAAAATGAAAATCTGCTTGAAATAATGAAATGCATTTATCTTTCACTTTCTCAAACATGTACTAATATCTATAAAAATGAATACATAAATGAAAAACTTGATCTCGTTGTCATGCTTGCAAAAAAATTCGGTCTTTCAGAGCAAGAAATTGAGAAATTAAAAGTTGCCTGTGTATTACATAACATAGGAAACCTGTTAGTACCTGAGAATATACTCATAAAACCCGGACCTTTAACAAAAGACGAAAGAAAACAGGTACTAGAGCACCCTATTTTAGCTGCAAAAGAAATATTAAGACCTATTAAATCCACAGGATATATTATAAATATTATCGAACATCATCATGAACACTGGGATGGAACCGGATATCCGGGCATTCTTTCCGGCGATAATATCCCTCAGGGTTCCAGAATTCTTTATGTAATAGATGCATATTATGCAATGATTAATGACAGACCATACAGAACTGCTCTTGCACCCGAAAAAGCTTTTGAAATATTAATAAACGGCGCAGGTACAGTATGGGATTCCCATGTGGTCGATCAATTTGTTAGTATGCAAAGAAATAAAAAAGATTTGTCTAAAACAGTATAATAACATTGTTATTTCGGGCAGGCGTGAAACGCTGACGCGGCAATTTTTTTATTACCTTGTTTGAGAAGCAAAAACTCCGAAAATTTTGTGAAAATTCTTTAAAGCTCTACTAAAGAAGCTATAATCACTTAAAACCTTTTCATGATCAAGTATACTGTAGCTAAATACTTGCTTTTCAACTGTAACTTTT
>Ga0209212_1005344_pt1 | contig 15357 bp, 11 predicted proteins | sample RifGroC2_FD_183996 | JGI IMG/M metagenome (GOLD analysis project Ga0209212, IMG submission 183996) | Groundwater microbial communities from Rifle, Colorado, USA - Groundwater C2 (SPAdes) (version 2) | ecosystem: Environmental > Aquatic > Deep subsurface > Groundwater | place: Rifle, Colorado... | reverse complement strand
GGTGAACCTGGAGAAAAGGTGCGCCCGCCCCGGTTAACTCTGCTAAACTGTACGCCATGACTCCAGCCAAAGACAACGCCCCTCCCAACGTCAGACTGCCGGCAGATCTTTCCGCGAGACGGACTGGCATCGCATACGGATTGGCAGCCTACCTGCTATGGGGATTCTTCCCCCTTTTTTTCAAGCAGCTCGCCCACGTCCCCCCCCTGCAGGTTCTTGCCCACCGGATCGTCTGGTCTCTTCCCACCCTGGCGCTGATCATCGCGGCCGCCGGAGGATGGAGCGAGGTACGGAAAGCGGTCCTGCAACGCCGGGTGATGCTGACCCTCTGTTCAACCACGCTGCTTATAGCGGTCAACTGGTTTGTCTTCATTCTCGCCGTCACCCAAAACGAGGTGCTGCAGTCGAGCCTCGGATACTTCATCAATCCCCTTGTATCCGTTCTTCTCGGGTTCCTGTTCCTCCGGGAGCGGCTTAACCGGCTGCAAACGGCAAGTGTGGCTGCAGCGTTCGTCGGCGTCTCGATCCTTGCCGTGCAGGGAGGCGGAATACCGTGGATCGCCCTTGTGCTTGCGGTAACCTTCGGAGTGTACGGACTGCTGCGCAAGGTAGTGAACGTCGGTGCCCTGACCGGCCTGTTCGTTGAGACGCTCCTGCTTTTTCCCGTTGCCGCCGGCTATCTTCTCTTTATCGGCCAGCAAGGGAGCGGCGCCTTCCTTGCCATTTCGACATCTACCACCATCTTTCTCGTCCTTGCGGGCGTCATCACCGCAATACCGCTGCTCTGGTTTTCACTCTCCGCCCGACTTCTCCCCCTTTCCACCGTAGGATTCATGCAATACCTGACCCCGACGATCCATTTTCTCCTGGCGGTGCTCCTCTTCAGTGAATTCTTCGATTTGTCCTATCTGCTGAGCTTCCTCTGCATCTGGACAGGGCTCGGCATCTATTCCTTCGACGCCGCGCGAAGCATTGTGGCGGGGAGGAAGGCAGGGGGTGGACAGCAAAAATAAAGACTTGACCCCTCTGCTTACAGCTGGGCGTTTTCGGTCGAAGTGATTGGGCTTTTGGAAAGGGGAGGGAGCGGGGAGAGTGAGTTTCCGGGTCTGCTATACTGCTTGCGCACCGGCTTTTTCACCTTTTTGTTCTTGTTCAGGGAGAGTTTGGCGGGTTTCTTCTTCTTGGAGGCGGTAGCCACCTTCGAAGTGCCTTTTTTCGAAGCCTTGGCGATCCGGGACGGCTTTGGCAGGTCGCGTGGCGTTCTGGCTTCGCTGTCGGCCACGCTCGCGACACTGAACCCGGCTGCGGCGAAGGTGGATATGTCCCGGCGGAGCTGGTTGAATATCCTGGTGTTGTCATAGTCCAGGCGAGTAGTGAGTACTATCACGAATAGGTCCTGGGTCGGGTCGATCCAAATGGAGGTGCCGCTGTACCCCGTGTGGCCATAGGACGACTCGGAGAAAAAATTCCCCTTGGGGGCCGAAAAAGGCGATTCCATGTCCCACCCCGGCGCGCGGATGACTGTCTTGCTGCTGCAGTAATAGGGGATTGTCATCTGCCTGACCAGCTTCTTGGAAAGGACCCGTTTGCCGTCGATGGTGCCATTTCCCAGCAGCATCCGGGCGAATTTTGCCAGATCATTGGCTGAACTGAACAGGCCGGCGTGGCCGGCTACGCCGCCCAGACGGCGGGCATTGTTATCCTGAACAACACCGCTTGCCATTCCCACCGTGGGAGCAATGGTGTCCGCGATTTCGCCGGGGGGAAGAAACATCGTCTGGCGAGCGCCGAGGGGCTTGTACAGTTCCTTCCGGCAAAACACATCCAGCCGCTTGCCCGAAACCCGATGGACCAGTTCTCCCAGCAGGATGAAGTTGACGTCGGCATAATTGAAGCGCGTGCCCGGTTTTGCTGCCCTTTGCCTGGCGATTTTACGAATGAACGATTTCTTGCTCTCGCCGGGCAGGAGGTTGAAATCCGTAAGGCCCGATGTATGCGTCAGCAGGTTGATGATCGTGATGTTGCCGTACCGTCTTTTGCGGAATTCCGGAAACCACCGTGAAATTGGGTCGGTCAGGGAAACGAGCTTCTTGTCCACCAGTTTCATGACTGCGGGCGTAGTCGCCACCACCTTGGTCAGGGACGCAAGGTCAAAGATGGTATTTTCGGTAAGGGGAGGGGCGCCGGGAAGATTGAGAGTTCCTCGGGTGGTGGTGGAGAGGATGCCTTCGCGGTTGCCGATGACGACCACTCCGCCGGCAATCAGGTTCGAGGCGATGGCCCGCTCCATCAGGAGGCCGATCGTCGCATCGCGATGAATTTCGGGGATTTCTTCGCCCATGACGGGGAGCGTCTGGGTAAACAGGGTGAACGATATGATTACAGCGATAAGAATTCGCATGATACAGCCTTTGTCGTCGCCTGGGCGGGAGGATCCCCTGTCTTGTACGGCTGCAGGGTGCATGGAGGCGATCATACAGCCGGAAAGCGACCATCACAGTGATGTCCATCACTCATCGTGCCGGAGGTTGATCGACAGGCTTCCCTCTGATTCATATCGGCAGGGCGCGCTGATTATTGATTCGGACAGGGGATTGGCAGGGGCGAAGGTTGGAAGGGGCGCCCTTCAGCGAACAGGTGCCCCGTGGATGACATAAGGCCGTCAGGCGATACGGGTGTGTACTGAAAATTCGGGGGGGGCTGCTATGGCTTTTTTCACGGTGCACAGCTCCGCTGCTTTCACGATGGCTTTCCGGTATTTTTCCGGAAAGCCGGGGGGAAGGATTATTTCAAGGGAGACCTTTTCCAGTCTCCTTTTCCCGTCTGCTTCCGTAAAATCCATCTTTTGCAGCAGGCTCATTCCCTCGGTGGCAATGCCCCGTTCCTGGCAGAAAGCGAGGGCATAGATACCCGCGCAGGTCCCGATCGAACTGAGGAAATACTCAAAGGGGGACGGGGCGGAACCCTCTCCACCCGAGGCTGGCGGCTGGTCGGTCCTGATCACCGTGCCGTCGAATTCCGCGTTGACCTTCTTCCCACCAGGAAACGTTATCTTCATCTCCATCATCTTCCTCCTTGTCTACAGGTTGTTGAAAAACAGCCATCTCGCCGCCGTCCTCGAAAGCCGCCTCGTGCGACGTAGCGCTGCTACGCCTCCTCGGGGCTTTCTGCGGGTGCGTCGATCTGACTATTTTTGAACAACCTGGGTTTGCAAAAACAACCTCCCATCACACATGGTTGCGCAGCATTAGTTCTGCGGGGTGCGGGGACAGGTATACCTGGCCCTGGAGATAGTGCTGCTCATATTTCATGACATAGTGGCGCAACAGGGTGATCGGGACGATGAGCGGCACGAGACGGTTGCGGTACTGATCGATGATCGCCAGCAGCTCTGCCTTCTCGACTGCCGAAAGCTGTTTTTTGAAGTAGCCCATGATGTGCATGAGCACGTTGGCATTTTTTTTCGGCGTAGCATGCAGGGCCAGGCCGCGCATCAGCAACTCTCCATAGGCCGTGAACAGATCCGCGCCGGCATTCTTCCCTGCGGCGGCCACAACTTTTCCCATTTCCCGGTATATAGCCGGACTGTGGGCCATCATCAGCAGCTTATGGGCCGTGTGGAACGCCACCAGCTTCCCGGCTTCCGGTTTGTCGGCCAGAAAACAGTTCCAGCGGTGGAAGGCAAATACCCGTTCCAGGAAGTTTTCCCGTAACTGCGGGTCATTGAGGCGACCTTCCTCCTCAACGGGAAGCAGGGGAAAGTGCCGGACCACGGCCGCAGCAAACAGGCCGCTGCCATTGCGGGCCGGTTGTCCGTCCTGATAGACTTTGACGCGATACAGCCCGGAACTGGGGGAGTTTTTCTTGAAAATGAAGCCGGACAGCTTTTCCCTTTCCAGCTCGCGCACCTTCCTTTCGGAAAATTCCAGCATCTGTCCCGTTTTGTCCACGCCGCTCCGTACGGTTATCAGCCGTGGATTTTCGGGACTTCCCACCAGTCGCATAGCTTCCCGCGGTATCGGCATGCCGCATTCCACCTCCGGACATACGGGGACGAGCCGAAAGAACGTGCCCAGCGTGCCGGTAATGTAGCTGTCGTGCTTATGCCCGCCGTCGTACCGGACCTTTTCCCCCAGCAGGCAGGCGCTGACGCCGATGGCAATCTGAAGAGCCACGCAGGGTTTCCTTTCTCATGAAGCTATAGTCTTTTTAGTATGTCAGATTCCGGTGCGGAAGCAACTCCGAATCAGGACGCAAGGTAGTACTTGCCGTTCTTATTTAAGTATATAGGTTGTACGGTCGATAATACGAATAGAATTATTTCTCACCGGAACAAGCCATTTTAGTTGAAGTTTCTGTCGTTACCGGGGCAAGGTTATTTATGTTCGCGCTGTTATTCAAGTCTCTGCGGGTACAGCTGATCCTCATGGTGCTGGTTGTTGCTCTGCCGGTGTTCGGAATCATCCTGTACGCAGGGTTGGAACGTCGACAGCAGGCGATAGACGAAGCTTTCCAGGAAACTGCCAGGTTAGCCGAAGCGATTGCCGACGAGCAGGAGCATATGGTGGCCGGGGCTCATCAACTGCTGCGGACGCTGGCGCAGTTGTCGGAGGTCCGTGCATTCGACGGGCCGAAAGTGCAGCCGCTCCTGGTGGACATTCTCCGCAACAACCCTCAGTTCCTCAACATATTTGTGGCTGATCCTGCAGGCACCATGCGGGTTTCAGGCCAGCCGATCATGGCACCCATATCGGTGGCTGATCGGCTCTATTTCATCAAGGCGATGGAAACGGACCGGTTTTCTTCCGGCGAGTACATCGTCGGCAGAGTCAACGGGCAGCCTACCATAGCGTTTGCTTTCCCCTTCAAGAACGACAGCGGCGGTATTGCCGGTGTCATCGTTGTCAGTTTCAACCTGGACGGCTGCCGTGCGGTGTTCAACAAAGCCCTGCTTCCCAGTGGCACGAACTATGGCCTGATCGATCACCGGGGCATTGTCGTCAACCGGTACATTAATCCCGAGCAGTACATCGGTAAGCCCGATAATCCCGAGATTTTTCGGCGGATGGTGACCGGGCCGGATCAAGACTCTTTCCAGGGAAGTGGCAATGACGGGCTCTTCCGCATTTTCTCAACCCGCAAGATGCACCTGGCGGGAGAGGACCATCCCTACCTCTACGTGCGTGTGGGCATACCTGTCGACAGCGTGCTCTACAATGCCAATCTGTTGCTGCTGAAGAACCTCGGGCTGCTGTGCCTTTTTCTCCTGTTATCCCTGTTTTTGACCCGGATTATCGGGAAGAAATCCATTATAGACCGTGTCGCCAGGCTGCAGGAGGCATCCCGCCGCCTGGCGGACGGCGACCTCGATACTCGAGTAGCCGCCGTGGTCAACGGCGGAGAACTTGGGTCGCTTGCCCGGTCGTTCGATGAAATGGCGCGGCAGCTTGCCCTGCGTGAACAGCAGCGTCGTGAAGCAGAAACGGCTCTTCGTGAAAGGGAAACAAATTACCGGGAGATATTCAATGCGACCAATGATGCATTGTTCATTCATGATTCATGTACCGGTGCCGTCATAGAAGTAAACAAGGCAGCCGAAGAGATGTTCGGCTATCGTGGCGAAGAGTTCAAATTCCTGTCTATCGACGATGTGAGCCTGGCACAGCCGCCTTATTCCATAGAAGAGGCGATGGAGTTTTTCAGGCTCGCCCGGAGCGAGGGGGCGCAAAGGTTCGAGTGGATTTCCGTCAGGAAGAATGGCGAACGGTTCTGGACCGAGGTTGTCCTTTCCTCCACCACCATAGGGGGAGTTGGACGGGTTCTGGCGGTCGTGCGCGACAACAATGAGCGCAAACATGCACTCGAAGAAATTCTTCGGGAAAAAGAGGCTGCGCAACGGTACCTGGACATTGCCGGCGTCATGTTCACGGCCCTTGATGCCAACGGGGACATCACGCTCATAAACAACAAGGGATGCCAGATCCTTGCCTATACGGAGGAGGAACTTCTCGGGAAAAACTGGTTCGACATCTGTGTTGCTCCTGCCGAACGCGACGAGAGCAGGTCGAAATTCCTCGCCTTCATCGGTGGAGAGCCGATGACGTCGCAATTCGATGAAAACATCGTGGTCGCCCGGGATGGTAGCCAGCGTATCCTCGCTCTCCATATGACGCTTCTCCGTGCCCAAGACGGCGTCATAACCGGAATGCTCTTCTCCGGGGATGACATCACCGAGCAACGGGAGGCGGAAGAAGAGCGCAAGCTGCTCATGGAACAGCTCAACCAGTCCCGCAAGCTGGAATCCATCGGCAGGCTTGCCGGCGGTATCGCCCACGACTTCAACAATCTTCTTACCCCCATAATGGGATACGCGGACATTCTGAAGATTAAATCTTCCCTGGGAGAGAAGGAGCGCGAGCATGTGGGCCTCATTTCCCAGGCTGCCGAAAATGCCCGTATTCTCGTGCAGCAGCTGCTCGGTTTCGGGCGGAAGCAGATTCTGGATATGCAGATTCTCGATTTGAACAAGGTGCTTCTCTCATTCCAAGATATCTTACGCCGTACCATACGGGAAAGCATCGACATCGACATGCGGCTTTCCCCCAACGTTTACGGCATACGTGCTGACAGGAACCAGCTTGAACAGATAATCATGAACCTGGCAATTAACGCTCAGGAGGCAATAAGCGATCGGGGGATGATTCTGTTCGAGACGGCTCCGGTGGATATAGATGAGGAGTATGCCCGTCAACATTCGGGAGTCGTTCCCGGCAAGTACCTCATGCTGGCGGTGACCGACAACGGCAAGGGCATGGACAAGGAGACGCTCGAAAACATTTTCGAACCGTTCTTTACCACCAAGGGTCATGGCACAGGGTTGGGCCTGGCCAACGTATACGGGCTGGTAAAGCAGCATGGGGGAAATATCTGGGTCTACAGCGAACCAGGCAAGGGAACCGTGTTCAAGATTTATTTCCCCATAGTCGAAGGGGTGACGGCGGAAGAGCGGGAATCCGTGACCGGACTGCACACGCCGACGGTATGCTCGATCCTCCTGGTGGAAGACAACGACCTGGTTCGCACCATGATCGAACAGGTCCTGGAAGGATACGGATATACCGTCCTGTCCGTAGAAGATCCTTCACAGGCCTTGAAGGTGATGGGAACGAAGCATATCGATATCCTGCTGACGGATGTCGTAATGCCGGGAATGAACGGGCCGGAACTTCACGAGCAGATCAGGAAGGCTCACCCTCACATCAAGGTACTGTATATGTCCGGCTATACCGATGACGTAATCGTCCTGCAGGGAGTACTCAAGCAGGGGGTAAACTTCATCCAGAAACCTTTTGCCATCAATGATTTGCTTATTAAACTCGACAAGAGCATCAAAGAGCGGGACCCCCTACAAGGTGATGCGACGTAGCGGCCCCCGGCGGGAAGAAGGTCACGGAGCTTGACACTTCACCAAAAGGTGAGTAAATAAGGGGAACTCTCCCGCAACTGCAGATACCTGCCTTTACTGGAAGCACGACGGTCGCTGGTGGGCCGCCCGGTCTTCAAAACCGGTGGGGGGGATGAGAAATTTCCCCGGTGGGTTCGATTCCCATGTGCTTCCGCCATTACTGCCCACTCTGATAGATGTGTCACTTCGTATATTTCCACTGTGTATTCCATCTAATATAAAGGTTGCTGTTGGAGCGTCTCAGTACACTCCTGTGATGTTGTCATGATCAATATTTCATTCAAACTATCCAGTAGTTACTTATAGTCGGGGAATAGGATGGTATCGTCAAATATATTAATCGGCCTCCTCAATAATGCGGCACTGCTGCTTGCCATGGGCCTTATCTACGACATCCTCTACAGGCCTAAGGATTCAGGCAGAAATATTCTTTATAAGACTGCATCGGGCCTTATTCTGGGAATAATTGCCGTTGTTATCATGTCGACCCCGGTCAAATGGGAAGATGGCGTCATATTCGATACCCGCACCATACTGCTGGGATTGACGGGCCTGTATTTCGGCATAATCCCCACGACTATCTCTGTGGCGATCGCAGCTGCCTACCGGATTTTTTTGGGGGGCGCGGGCATGGTGGCTGGCCTCGCCACAATAACTACCGCTTCAGTAATAGGCCTGATCTGGAGAAAATACAGGGGCCAGCGGCTGCAAGACGTCTCGCTGAGCGAGCTCTACATTTTGGGGATTGTTGTTCATGTAGTAATGATCCTCTGCATGCTGCTCTTGCCCCAAGAAGCAATGAGCAGTTTTTTTGGTACGCTTGCCATCCCGGTCATCGTAATCTACCCGGTCGCAACAGCCTTGCTGGGGGGCCTTCTCTCCAGTCGCCAGAGACGCATTAATGCCGAAGAAAACGTCCGACTGCTCCTGGATTCGACTGCTGAAGGTATCTACGGGATAGATCTTGAGGGGAAGTGTACGTTCTGCAATAGTGCGTGCGTGACGATTCTCGGCTACAACCATCCGAATGACCTTCTCGGCAAGAATATGCCTCGGCTCATCCATCACAGTCACCAGGACGGCGCCTGTTTTCCGTTGGCAGATTGCCAAATTTTCAAGGCATTCCGAAGTGGAGAAGGTAGTCATGTGGATGGTGAGGTCCTGTGGCGGGCCGACGGCACCAGCTTCATCGCCGAATACTGGTCATATCCCCAGATCAGGGACGGAAAGACCGTGGGGGCCGTAGTGACGTTCCTGGATATCACCGAGCGGATGCGGTCGGAAGAAATCCTCCGCGAGAGCAACGAGCGGTTCAGTACCGCCTTCAACTGCGCGCCGGTCATGATGACCATCAGCGCTCTTGAGAATGGTGTCTACCTCGATGTGAACCAGGTCTTTCTCGAGGTGTCGGGATTCACCCGGGAAGAGGTTATCGGCAGGACATCCGTCGAATTGGGGTGGATAGCTGAAGCCGATCGTATGCAGCTGAAAGAGCAGCTTTTGCAAGATGGCAATATACGGGGCATGGACCTGATGCTTCATGCGAAATCGGGCAGAACCGTGCTCTGCAAGTACTGGGGCGAAATCATCAGCGCCGGCGGCCAGCGGCAACTCCTCTCCATTGCCCTGGATGTGACGGAACATCGCCGTGTGGAGCAGCAGCTCGTCCAGGCTCAGAAGATGGAATCTGTCGGCCGGCTTGCAGGGGGTGTCGCCCATGACTTCAATAACATGTTGAGCGTCATTCTCGGCCATGCGGAGCTGGGGCTCGTACGTCTGGATCCAGCCCATCCCGTAGCGGCGGATCTGACCCAGATCAGCAAGGCCGCCGAACGTTCCGCCGATCTTACGAGGCAACTCCTGGCCTTTGCCAGTAAACAGACGATTGCCCCCAAGGTTCTTGACCTGAACGAGGTGATAGCAGGCATGCTCAAGATGCTGCAACGCCTCATCGGCGAGGACATTCACATCGTCTGGCAGCCGGCGCCGGACCTCTGGCAGGTCAGGGTGGATCCCTCCCAAGTCGACCAGATCCTGGCCAATCTCTTCGTCAATGCACGTGATGCGATTACCGATATCGGCAGGATCACCATAACGACAGAAAATGTCGTGGTTGACACTGAGTATGACAAACAGGTGGATTTTGTGCCAGGCGAGTACGTGAAGCTCACCGTGAGCGACAACGGCAGCGGCATGGACAGGGAAACTCTCGCGCATATTTTCGAGCCATTCTTTACCACCAAGGGGTCCGGCAAGGGAACCGGCATGGGGCTGGCTACTGTTTTCGGGGCCGTCACCCAGAACAAGGGCTTCATACACGTCGACAGCTCACCGGAACAGGGTACGACTTTTTCAATCCATCTTCCTCGCCATGTGGGGGAAGCCAGGCAGATGCCGATCATGGCTGCAACGGCACCGCTCCAGAACGGTCAGGAGACCGTTCTGCTCGTGGAGGATGAGCCGACCATCCTGGAAATGGCTGCTACTATGCTCGCCGGGTTGGGGTATGTGGTGCTGAAGGCAGGTTCTCCCGACGCGGCGATCTCGTTGGCCAGAAACCACAGCGGCGAGATAGATCTGCTCCTGACGGACGTAGTGATGCCAGGGATGAACGGACGAAGCCTGGCTGCTGCACTCCTTCCGTTGTATCCGTCCATGAAACAGCTGTTCATGTCGGGGTATACGGCCGATGTCATCGCCCCTCGCGGCGTACTGGAGGAAGGAGTGCAGTACATTCAGAAGCCATTCGCAGTAGCTGCCCTGGCTGCCAAGGTGCGTGAAGTGCTGGATGCGAGAAACTCCTAACGACTCAATTCTGAGTCAAAATATCTTGAAAAGACATATATTGACTAAAAATATTATCTTTATTCTTGTTGATTCCTCAAGATTGACTGTGGTATAAAGTGTAGGAACACATGCATTAAGCAACATAAGTCCGAATAATGACTCATAAAGGTATCATTATGGATCTGTACAGCATGACCGACAAAGGTATCGAAGTTGAGTTGGGCCGGCGGCTCAAGGAGTTGCGCCTGCGAAGGAACCTCACACAGGATGAGTTATGCAGTGCAGTGTCTGTGGCAAGGGCCACCATCGAGCGGCTGGAGAAAGGTTCCGGCAAAATCTCTACGCTTATTGCCGTTATGCGTGAACTGGGCCACCTGGATAACTTTGACTTATTGCTTCCCGACCAACCGGCAAGTCCTCTGGTATTGGCAGAGCGACAGGGTAGAAAGAGGGAACGTGCGCGGAAAAAGCCTGGTGCACAACCTTCTCACGACACGGATTGGTAGAAATTGATGACACCGACTACGACTGCCAAAGTGTATCTCTGGGGGGAACTTGTCGGTGCGGTTGCCTGGCTCGAGGATCGTGGCTACGCAGCTTTCGAATTCAACCCGGCCTTCCTCAGAAGCGGCTGGGATATCTCCCCCCTGCACCTCGGCATCGGTACCGCCGCGGGCCGAATTTTCACCTTTCCTGCCCTGAACAAGGCGACCTATATGGGCCTGCCGGGTCTTCTCGCCGATGTACTCCCGGACAAATTCGGCAATGCCATCATCGACACCTGGCTTGCGCGTCAGGGACGTGACGCTCGCAGCTTCAGCCCCGTCGAAAGGCTCTGCTATGCCGGCAAAAGGGGCATGGGTGCTTTGGAATTCGTTCCCGCCATAAATCGGGGGCTCAACAAGGCGGTGCCGGTGGAGATCGCCGAGCTGGTGAACCTGGCGCAAGAGGTAATGCGGTCTCGACAGAAGCTGGATGTGGCGTTTGGTGATGATGAGACGATGAACGCCGAAGCGATGCTGGATATTCTCCGGATAGGAACCTCGGCTGGCGGCGCCCGTCCCAAGGCTATCATCGCGATGAACGCCGAGGGCCGCGTCATCTCCGGCCAGGGTGACGTTCCCGGGGATTACGACCACTGGATCCTCAAATTCGATGGCGTTACCGATCTGGAGCTGGGTGAGCCGAAGGAGTTCGGTCGGGTTGAATATGCCTATCACCTCATGGCCAGGGCTGCCGGGGTACAGATGACGGAGTGCCGCTTGCTGGAAGAAAACGGCCGGGCCCATTTCATCACGAAACGCTTCGATCGTCATGGAGGGCACAAGATTCATATGCAGTCCTTGTGCGGCATCGCTCATTACGATTTCAATATGGCCGGGGCGTATGGTTACGAACAGGCCTTCCAGGTCATGCGGAGACTGAAACTCCCAAAATCCGATGCGATCCAGCTCTTCCGCAGGATGGTGCTCAACGTCCTGGCGCGGAACCAGGATGACCATACCAAAAACATCGCGTTCCTGATGGATCGCTCCGGGGCCTGGCGATTATCACCTGCGTATGATGTCACGTACGCCCACAATCCAGCAGGCAAGTGGACAAACGTGCATCAGATGACCATCAACGGGAAGCGTGATGCGGTCACTCTGGAGGATTTTGTCACCATAGGGGAGTCCATCAGGATGCCTCGGCCGGTGGATGTTGTATCCGAAATCGTCGAAGCGGTGGCCCGGTGGCCGGAATTCGCGAAACAAGCCGGCATGAACGATGACCTTTCGGCGGAGATTGGCCGGAATCATCGCCAGTTGCGGTTTGTGAAGTAGCCGAACGCATATCTGAGCGTCCCGCTCACTTACGCTGCTGCCCGAATCAACCATACTCTCCTGCTCTCTCCAGGCACTTCCCCTCCTGCAATCCCCCCGCATTGCCTACAGGCGTTAATGCATTAAACTCAAATAAAGATTGACGTTAATCGCCGCGTCCCGTTGTGCTTCAACAGCATGAGTGAGGGGAATTATGGCGGAAGAGATACCGCACGTGACGAAAGCATCGCTGAAGGTGGCACTTGCCGTGGCAGCGATGCTGGTGTGCGCCATCGCCCTCTTTGCATTCTTCACGCGGAACATGGTTCTTCCCACAGTCGAGATCCCCTGGTTCCTCCCCATGATGAACGGCTTTCTGTGTCTGGTTTCCGGGTGCGTCGCCTTCCTCGCCTTCGGACGCTTTGCCGTCCTCCATGGCGCGCTGGTACGATACGAGGCATGGATTCCTGTTCTTATCGATGCTGGTGAGTTCACCCCTCTGTTCCGGGTCCTGACCGGGGTCTTTGTGGGGCTTGCCTCGGGCACCGGGACCATTGCCCTGATCCGGAGGTATGCCCGCACCGGGACGCGATCTATGGGTACGTCGCGCTCTGCACCGTTGCCATCGTGGGCGTTGCCATTCTGATGCCGGTGGAGCACTAGCCCTCCTTCGGGCACTATGACAGAGGGGCGATAAAAACTTTTACATCCTTACTGCTACCCTTGGCGAAGGTGGAGAGTTTTTTAACAGACGAAGAATCGTCACATTGAGCGCATCTGCCTCAGTTATTCCTTTTTGGAAACATGCGGTCGCCCCCTCACTCATGGCTTCGGCAAAGGAACTTTCGTCATAGGTCCCGGAAAGCACGATTACAGGTACGGAAAGGTTCCGCTCCCTTATGGTTCGGACTAAACCCGTACCGGTACAGTCCGGGAGGTTGAGATCGGTGATGATCAGGAAAAATTCTTCTTCATCCAGAAGCTTCAAGGCAGAGGCAAGCCTGTCGGTGGTCTTCAGTTCGCAGATTCCACCGCAATCGCCTACAGTCTCGGCCAGCAGCAGTGCATCACCGGGATTATCCTCAACCAGCAAGATTGATTTTCGATCATTCCTCATCTCCGACTCCTGAAAAAATGAAACCCTATATCAGCAGCACGGTAACTTTTCCGGGAGATTCACGACTTGCAACCAGAATTCCTCTATCGATTTCGCGATCCGTATGTACTGGTCGAACCCCATTGGTTTTTTGATATAGCCGTTGGCGCTCATGCAATAGCTCATTTTAATATCTTCAGGGGCTGTCGACGTCGTAAGGACGATAACCGGCACTGATTTCAGGTCCCGATGGGATTTTATCTCCCTGAGCACTTCTCTCCCGTTTTTGCGCGGCAGATTCAGATCCAGCAGAATCAGATCGGGCAGGCTTCGAGTCGTGACCTTTTCTTTCAGAAGGTCCATAGCCTCCATGCCATCCGAAGCCACCGTGAAGTCCATGGGCAACTTTGATTCGGAAAAGGCTTCCATGATCAGGTCCACGTCGCTGGCGTTGTCTTCAACCAACAGAATTTCCATTGCGCCGTTCATGATCTCTCCTGCTCATCTCGATGATCTTTTGTTTATGATTTTATCGTACACCCCCTCGACAAAGAAGGGTACCCGGAAAAAAGCCGCATGTTTCTATAGATGCTATCTGCTAACAATTAGATATGCTTAATACGTTGTGTGACTTGAGCTGTATATTCTGATGCGGAGGGGGGGCTATGACCTGTTTCCATCGTTGCTCTTGGAAAGGAGTGTCGTGCGGGGTGGCCGTGTTTCTGCTGTTCGCTGCTGGTTCGGTAGATGCTCTGGCTCTCGATTTCAGGTCCACTACCGAACAAACCACCGCCCAGGAGGCAGCGGAAGAGTCGCAACTGCCGCCCCGCCTTGCACCGCTGGGCCTGGAAAAACTTATGGAGCGCCAGGTCACGACCGTCACCCGCAGTGCGAGCACAATAGGCCAGTCGGCAGCCGCTGTTCATGTGGTTACCCAGGAGGATATCCGTCGCTCCGGGGCCACCATGATTCCCGAAGTCTTGCGCCGGGTGCCGGGACTCAACGTGGCGCGGATAGATAACAGCAGATGGACGATCGGCGCGCGCGGATTCAACGCCCGGTTACAGGACAAACTGCTGGTGCAGGTGGATGGCCGCACTGTGTATAATCCTCTCTTCTCTGGTGTTTACTGGGATGCCGTGGACTATCCGCTGGAGGACATCGAGCGCATCGAGGTCGTGCGTGGTCCCGGCGCGAGCGTGTGGGGCGCCAACGCCGTCAATGGCGTCATCAACATCATCACCAAATCGGCCAAGGACACCCAAGGTGGATTGGTCAGCGGCGGCGGCGGGACGGAAGAAAAGGGATTCGGCGAGTTCCGGTACGGAGGCACGGCAGGAGGCAATCTGTTCTACCGGGTCTATGGCAAAGGCTTTGACCGCGACGAGCAGTTCTCCCAAACAGGCGATCCGAACGACCAGTGGTGGGGCGCCAGCAGCGGGTTACGACTGGACTGGCAGGCGAGCGATCGCGATCTGTTTACGTTCGATGCCTCGTACCTGCGGAGCGTGGCCTCGCGCAAGGATCTGCGACCGACCACCGATACGGCCTCCGTTGTCACTATCGGTGGCGTCACGTTCCCCAACACGTTCCTCAACATCGAGGATGAAATCACCGATGCGGCCCACGCCTTAGTTCGGTGGAGCCGCACAGTCAACGATAACTCCAATTGGGCGCTTCAGATCTACTGGGATCTCTTCGATAGGAAATTTGAGGAAATCGGTGGGTTAGGGCGCTTCGACACCTACGACGTGGACTTCCAGCACGAGTTCCTCTTGGGCGAGCGGAACAAGCTGGTCTACGGTCTGGGCTACCGTTTTGTGGACACCTCCATTCCGGACATTGGTGAAAATGGATTTATCGTCACCTGGCTCCGTAACGACCGGCACACGCAGTTATTCAGCGCGTTCGTGCAGGATGAAATTGCCCTGGTGCCGGATCAGCTTCAACTTTTGTTGGGGACCAAGGTCGAGCACAACGATTTTACCGGGTGGGAGATTCAGCCCACCGGCCGCCTGCTCTGGACGCCGACCAAACGGCAGAGCCTCTGGGCGGCCGTATCGCGGGCAGTGCGCACCCCCAATGTCTCGGAAGACGAACTCGAATGGAACCACTTTGTGCCTGTCCCTCTCGGTCCGCCGAATTTTCCGGAGGGCAGCATTGGTTTTCCACAATTGCGGGGAAACCGTAATTTCGAGTCCGAGGAG
>Ga0209212_1005339_pt1 | contig 15370 bp, 10 predicted proteins | sample RifGroC2_FD_183996 | JGI IMG/M metagenome (GOLD analysis project Ga0209212, IMG submission 183996) | Groundwater microbial communities from Rifle, Colorado, USA - Groundwater C2 (SPAdes) (version 2) | ecosystem: Environmental > Aquatic > Deep subsurface > Groundwater | place: Rifle, Colorado... | reverse complement strand
GGGAAAGGGCTATCAGTCCTTTCCCTTCCCCCTTCAAAAACGCCTTTGCAAATCGAAACTGAAAAGGCGTTTATTTAATGATGTTTAAACTAATTCTTAATCTTATTTTTTATCGGTCAGTGCGTTGAGAAGTTTTTCAGCCGTGATCGGCAGGTCGTAAATTCTCACGCCGCATGCGTGTTCGACTGCGTTAGCTACGGCGGGCGCGGGGCAGTCGACCGGTATCTCCGACACCGATTTAGCGCCGAACGGGCCTGTGGGTTCGAATGTTTCGACTATATGGGTTTTCATTTCGGGCATATCGAGCGTCGAGAGCAGTTTATAGTCGAGGAAGGACGCGTTGGTCATAACGCCTTTGGCGTCGAATTTCATCTCTTCGCACAGAGCGTATCCGAGGCCCATGTGCACGCCGCCTTCGATCTGGCCTTCGGCCATGACGGGGTTTACAGCGAGGCCGCAGTCGACGGCCGCCGAGTATTTAATCAGTTTGATAACGCCGGTTTCGGTGTCCACTTCGACTTCGCAGCCCTGCGCGCTGAACGGCGGCGGGCAGTCGTAGGTGATGTGCGAGCCGGTGCCGATTATCTGATACTGGTCTTCTTTATAGAGCGTGTGCAGCGCGATGTCCTGGTAGCTGAGGCTTTTCTTGCTCTTTTTGGAGTGGACCGCCGAGTTTTCGCAGTAGAGGTCTTCGAGCTTTTCGCCGAGGAGGTGCGCCGCGGTTTTAAGTATCTGTTCGCGGCACTGGGCGGCTGCCTTCGCTATTGCGACGCCTGAAATGAACGTGGTCGACGAGGCGTACGCGCCGACGTCGAAGGGGGTCATATCGGTATCCGACGAATAGATGATGATCTTCGAAGTTTCCGTCTGGAGGACTTCGGCCGCTATCTGCGAGAGTATGGTATCGGAGCCGGTGCCGAGGTCGGTCGCGCCGCACAGCAGGTTGAACGAGCCGTCGTCGTTGATCTTGATCGAGGCCGCGCCCATGTCGACGCCCGGGATGCCGCTTCCGTGCATGGCCAGTGCGATGCCAATGCCGTGCTTGATGTGGCTTTTTTTATTCGATTCGTCGTATTCTTTCTTTTTATTGTAGTAGTCGAGGTCTTTGACGACCTTGTCGACGCATTCCTGCATGCCGCAGGTCCGCAGAATCTGCATGAAACCTTCGCGGCCTTCGCCGAGGGCTTTGGTCAGTGAAAGTTCTTCGCCGACCTTTACCTGGTTCTTGCGGCGCAGCTCGATGGAGTCCATTTTTAACTTTTTAGCGCATTCCTCGAAGTGCGAGTCGAGCGCGAAATAACCCTGCGGTCCGCCGTAGCCGCGCAGAGCGCCTGCGACGGGGAGGTTGGTGTATACGATGGTCGCCTCGAAGTTGACGTTCGGCGTGTTATAAAGGCACAGCGCTTTTGATCCGGTGTTGCACTGTACGGTGAGTGAGTGCGAGCCGTACGCGCCTGTATTAGCGAGCAGCTTCATCGACAGCGCGACGATGGTGCCGTCTTTTTTGAATCCGCTTTTTACGGTGATGATCTGCGGGTGTCTGGTGCGTGAGGAGTTGAACTCTTCCTTGCGCGTATATTCGAGTTTAACGGCTTTTTTGGTCAGGTGCGTCAGCATCGCGCAAAGGTCTTCGACGAGGATTTCCTGCTTAACGCCGAACGAGCCGCCGGTGCGGGGTTTGATGACGCGGATCTTCTGCACTGGAATGCCGAGCACGCGCGCTACTATGCGGCGCGAGTGGAAAGGCACCTGCGTCGAGCAGTACATGATGAGCCGGTCGTTCTCGTCGTAATATGTAACGGCGATATGCGGCTCTACGGGCGCGGCCTGGACGTACTGGACGCTGTATTCGTTTTCGAAGACGTGGTCGGCCTCTTTGAAACCCTTTTCGGGATCGCCCATGTGCGCTTTAACGTGCGCGGCGATATTTTTATCTTTATCGAATATGCCGGTGGAGTCGCGTTCGTCGTGTATGACCGTTTTATTTCCGACGGCTTCGCGCATATCGAGGATGGCGGGCAGCATTTCGTAATCGACCTTTATCAGTTCGATGGCGTGCGCGGCTATTTCAGGCGTTTCGGCTAATACCGCGCATACGCGGTCGCCGGCATAGCGGACCTTCGAGTCGAACATGAAAGTGTCGTAGGGCGAGGGTTCAGGATAATTCTGGCCGGCGGTGGTGTAGGGGACGCGCGGAACGTTTTCGTGCGAGAAAACTCCGAGCACGCCTTCGAGCAGAAGCGCCTTCGACGAGTCGATCTTTTTGATTATGGCGTGGGCGTGCGGCGAGTGCAGAATTTTTGCGTGGTAGAGCTTATCGACGGGTATTCTGATGTCGTCGACGTACTGCGCGCGGCCGCGGGCAATTTTATCGCCGTCGACCTTTCTTTTATTCTTGCCGACCTCTGTCAGTTTTTTTCTTAATTCTTCGGTATTGACTTTAAATTCGTTTATAACTTCGGACATTATTTCGCCCCCTTCATTGCTTTTGCGGCGGCCATTACGGCGTCTACCGGCTTCACGTAGCCGGTGCATCTGCAGTAGTTGCCCGACAGCGCGTCTTTTACGTCTTCGAGCTGCGGGTTAGGGTTTCTCATAAGAAGCGCGTGCGCCGAAAGGAGCATGCCCGGCGTGCAGTAGCCGCACTGGATCGCGCCCATCTCGACGAATTTTTCCTGCAGTATCGATAATTTTCCGTCTTTTTCGAGGCCCTCGCAGGTGATCAATTCCGCGTCTTCGCATTTGATCGCGGGATATATGCACGAATTAACGGCCGTGCCGTTGATTATTACGGTGCAGGCGCCGCATTCGCCGGTTTCGCAACCGTGCTTGACCGATGTATAGCCGTTGGCCCGGAGCACGTCGATGAGCGTGTCGCGGATGTCTATATCGAATACTTTGGTTTCTGAATTTATTTTAAGGTTGAGTTTCATTAGATCTTACCTCCCGCTTTAACGTATGCTTCTTCGATAAGGCGCGCCGCCAGAACTTTGGCGACGGTGCCGCGGTATTTAGCCGAGGCGCGCACGTCGGTTTTAGGATCGATCGCCTTCGCGATATTTTCGCAAGCCGCTTCTATGGCCTTTTTGGTGAGTTTTTTGCCGAGCAGGCCGTTTTCTATCTCGAGGCAGCGTATCGTGTTCTGCGCCACTGAGCCAAGCGCGAGGCGCGCGGATTTAACTTCGCCCGCATCGTCGATGGTTATTGCGGCGGCGCCGTTTACTATCGCGATATCGGTCTCGGTGCGGCCGATCTTCTGAAAGGCGCAGCCGGTTCTGTCCATATCGGCGGGGACGGGTATTTCGATCTCGGTTATGATCTCATAGGGCGCCATTACCGTCTTTCTTTTCGAGAGGTAAAAGCCGTTGATGGCGAATTCTTTAATTTCCTTGCCGCATACGTGGATCTTCGCGTCGAGCGCCATGAGCACTGGCGCGAGATCCGACGAGGGCATCGCGGCGCCCAGATTTCCGCCTATAGTGGCTACGTTTCTGATCTGCACCGATACGAACCTCTGCGCGGCGGTTGAAAGCACGCCGTTAGCGAAGTCTTTGAACAGCGGCGCGTTCTGTATTTCAGATATTGTTGTCGTGGCGCCTATTTTAATGAATTTCTTGTCTTTTTTAACGTAGGAAAGCCCGGCCCTTGTTATGTCGACGAGGTTATTAACCTCGCGGCCCTTGAGGCCCGAAACGAGAAGCTCGGTGCCGCCCGCGATAACTTCGGCGTACGGCTCCTGCATGAGCATCCTGACGGCGTCCTGCGGGGCCTTCGGCCAGTAGTATTTTTTTAAATCTCTGATATACTGCACAACTTACCTCCATACCGTTTTTATGGCTTATTTTTTATTCCGATATATTATAACACAAATGATTGAATTAAATCAATTACTTTTGATACTTTTGACTTTTGAACATTGATTTAATTTTTGACGGCTATTGTGGCGCTTATTTTAAAATTGCAGGGTCATTAAGCCCGTAGTGGATGAGGGGAAAGAAAGGGCCGACGGCCCTCTCTTTCCCCTCATAGCACCCCAATCTCTCCCGGATATAAATCCGCGAAGCGCATACTGCGTATGCTTACTTCGCGGATTTGTTGCAGCGCCGGAAAAATCCGCTGCGCTGACTTTTCCGGCGGGCGCGGGTCGTTGCCGCTGTCGTGGCGGATGTTAGTTTTTTGCCTTTTAGCTCTGTCACGGCAAATTATCTATAATTTATTAGTTTTTAAAGGAGTTTAATTATTCAGAATTATGAATAAAAAAAGTAAAACCATAAGTGCTTTTCTTTCGGAAATATTTACCGTGAGCTGTGGTGCCGATAAACCAGGGTGCCATAATGCCATGCAGGCGAAGACGCGAAGCGGATTCGCCTGCAAAAAAACAGCTGGCAGGGAATAAATTAAAGGCAAATAATAAACAAAAACAAAAACAAAAACAAAAACAAAATAAAAATAGAGATAGAATTAAAGTCGAGACAGAGAATGTGGCAGCTTGTGAAAATAAAGCGTCAGGCTAATAAGGGGTGGGAGGGATTTTTAAAGGGCGCCGCGCGCCGTTGCCATCCGTGGCGCGCGCGGCAGTGTGGCGTCCTTGCCAGGAGGAAGGGGCCTTTGGTCCCTTGCCTCCCTTTATCAAAAAACGTCGTATTAAGTTTTAAAATGGATTTTTCGGCTTGAGTTATTTAATTTAAATTAGTCCCAGAAGAGCAGTTCCGAGTATGTCGGCAGGCTCCAGCAATCGCTGTCGGTGACGGTTTCGAGGAAGTCGGCCGTGGTGCGGGCGGCCTGCATTGCCGGCAGCGCTTTTTTGACTATCAGGTCGGCTTTTTTGACCAGATCGTCTTCGTTAGTGATCTCGTTTTTAATGCCGCGCAGCTGTTCGAGCGCGGTCTGCAGTTTGGAGACGGCGCCGGCGTATTCTTTGAAAAACCTTACCTGCGGTTCGATATCGAAATCTTCTGAAGCGGCGCTTTTCAATTTTGCGTTGATGCCGGAGAGGTCTTTAAGCGTTTCGCGCAGCGCGACGGCAGATTCGACCGAGGATGCGATCTCTTTCTGGTACAGGTAGGCGGACGGCAGCACCTGGCGTGAGAGCATTTTGATCATGGTGGCCAGCTCTATTTCGATGGTTTTGTTGTACTGTTCGAAGCATATGTGGTAGCGGGATTCGATCTCTTCTTCGTTGAGGATGCCCAGGCCCGTGAGGCATGAGTTCTGTTTAGGGTCGATCCAGAATTTAAGTGCTTCGGGCGTATTGCGGGCGATGGGCAGCGATCTTGCGGCCGCCTCATTGAGCCACTGCTCCGAGTAGTTGTTGCCCTCGAAGCGGACTTTTTTAGTTCCTCTGATGGCGGCTTTCACTACTTCAATGACTGACGCGTCGAAGTTTTTGCTCTTTTTGGTGAGCGTTTCGATGCGGCTGGCCAGTTCGTGGAGAGCCTCAGCTACGGCCGAGTTAAGCACTGCGACGGGGATCGAGATGGAGGAAGACGAGCCTACGGCGCGGAACTCGAATTTATTGCCGGTGAATGCGAGGGGCGAGGTGCGGTTGCGGTCGGTCTGGTCTTTTGACACTTTCGGCAGCTTCGAAATGCCCATGTCCAGGAATGATTTTTCGTTAACGTCCTTCACTTTGCCGCTTTCGATCTGATCGAGTATTTTCGAAAGCATTTCTCCGAGGAACACGGACATTATGGCCGGCGGCGCTTCGTTAGCGCCGAGGCGGTGGTCGTTGCCGGCGGATGCGATGGAGGCGCGCAGCAGGCCGCCGTGTTTTTCGACGGCCATGAGGGATGCCATCAGAAAAACGAGGAACTGCAGGTTCTCTTCGGGCGTTTTACCCGGCTCTAAAAGATTGTTGCCGTCGGTATCGATGAGCGACCAGTTGCAGTGCTTGCCCGAGCCGTTGACGTAAGCGAACGGCTTTTCGGCCAGAAGCGCGACGAATCCGTGCTTTTTAGCGATGCGCTTCATCGTTTCCATCAGCAGCTGGTTGTGGTCGGCGGCTATATTAGCCTCTTCGAATATAGGCGCTATTTCGAACTGGCGCGGGGCGACCTCGTTATGCCTGGTTTTGCAGGGGACGCTGAGTTTGAGCAGCTCGAATTCGAATTCCTGCATGAAATCGAGTACGCGGTCCTTTATCGAGCCGAAGTAATGGTCTTCCATTTCCTGGCCCTTGACGGGGCGCGCGCCTAAAAGCGTGCGGCCGCATATTTTGATGTCGAGTCTTTTGTCGGCGAATTTTTCGTCGGCGAGAAAATATTCCTGCTCCGCGCCCACGGCGGCTTTGACGCGATAAACGCTTTTGGAGCCGAATAGTTTAAGTACGCGGATCGCGGCGGCTGATATCGCTTCCATAGAGCGCAGCAGGGGAGTTTTCATGTCGAGCACGCCGCCGTGGTAGGAGATGAAGGCGGACGGTATGCACAATATCGAGCCGCGGCCGCGCTCAATTATGAAAGCGGGCGAGGTCGGGTCCCACGCGGTGTAGCCGCGAGCCTCGAAGGTGCTTCTCATCCCGCCGGAGGGGAACGACGAAGCGTCGGGCTCGCTCTGGATGAGCTGGCTGCCGGAAAAGCGCTCTATGACGCTTATAGGATCGTCGGAATCGAACTGTATGAAAGCGTCGTGTTTTTCGGCCGTAAGGCCGGTCATCGGCTGGAACCAGTGGGTGTAGTGCGTCGCGCCTTTAGCGAGCGCCCATTCCTTCATCGCGTGGGCTACCGCGTCCGCGGTATCGGAATCGAGTTTTCTGCCCTTTTCGACGATGTCGAGGAATTTTTTGAACACCTGCTTCGGAAGTTTATCTTTCATCACGTTTAAATTGAAGGTGCATTCTCCGAATATCTCGGATATTTTGAAATTTTCAGGACCTGTGGCCATGTACACTGTACCTCCGTATTATATTCCCACCCGATGATGTTTATGTATATTTATGCGAAACATTATACTACAATATAGACTTAAAAACAATAAATCTTTTGCATCCGCGATAACTTTTGCGGAAGTTTTTCTGGAAACACAATGCGGCAAGTGAATATCTAAAATCACTAATATTCAATACGCGCAGTGCGGGCCGAAAATTTTTATTGACAAATAAAACGGAATTAGTTATAATTAAAAATAGTTAAGTTAATTTTAATAAATCGGGAGTTTAATATGTCAAGAAGTAAAAAAGACAAAGAAATTGTAAATGAAACTGAAAATAACAGCGTTCCGGCCGAAAACGGCGGTGCTGAAAAACAAGGCGGCGGAGATATTTCGAGCGTAAAGTTCAACACGATATTTTTAGCTTTAGGCGTATGCATTGCATTGATGGTAATAGCCAAACTGCTGGGCTTATAGAAACGCTCCCCGCTTTATGCCGATTCCGTTAAGACTTATTAACGGTCTGTTTATCTTATTTTGCCCGCCGGGCGGACCCGCCGTGTCTGATTTTTTTTTCGGTTCATGAAGGCATAGTCAAATAATATCGATAAAAAATTCCCGGTTTATTCCCGCGTAACATTTTATCCTGCCTCAAGGAGGTTATTATGGATAATCAATGGTATAAAACTGCCGTTATTTACGAATTGTACATAAAGGCGTTTCAGGATTCCAGCCGCGATGGGCGCGGCGATTTCGCCGGCCTTACCTCGAGGCTCGACTACCTGAAAGATCTCGGTATCGACTGCATATGGATGCTTCCGACCTATCCGTCTCCGGGGCGCGACGACGGTTACGACGTGATGGATTATAACTCCATAAATCCGGAATACGGCTCTTTAAGGGATTTCATAGTCTTTCTGGACGAAGCGCACAAACGCGGAATAAAAGTATTGATCGAACTGGTATTGAACCACACTTCCGACCGTCATCCCTGGTTCGTCGAGGCCAAAAAGGGCCCGCAGTCAAAGTTTCACGATTATTACGTATGGTCGGACACTTCCGATAAATATTCGAAGGCGCGCGTGATATTCACCGATTCCGAGCAGTCGAACTGGGCCTGGTGCGCCGAATGCCAGAAATATTACTGGCACAGGTTTTACTATCACCAGCCGGACCTGAATTTCGACAACCCCGCAGTGCGCGAGGAGATGAAAAAAATAATCTCATTCTGGCTTGATCTGGGGGTCGACGGGTTCCGCGCGGACGCCGTGCCTTATTTATTCGAGCGCGAAGGAACCAACTGTGAAAATTTAGCGGAAACTCACGACTACCTTAAAGAACTCAGAAAGATGATAGACGACAATTATAAAGACAGGGTGCTTCTCGCCGAGGCGAACCAGTGGCCCGAGGACCTGCTGCCTTACTTCGGCTCGGGCGACGAATTCCACATGGCGTTCAATTTTCCGCTGATGCCGCGCATGTTCATGGCGCTCAAGCAGGAGCACCACGGCCCGATAGTCGACATAATAAACCGCATGCCGAAGATCCCTGATTCCTGCCAGTGGGTGATATTTTTGAGGAACCACGACGAGCTCACTTTAGAGATGTGCACCGACGAAGAGCGCGACTACATGTACTCTCAATACGCCTACGACGCCCAGATGAAGATCAACGTAGGCATAAGGCGCCGCCTGGCGCCGCTGGTCGAAAACGACAGGCGCAAGATCGAGCTGCTTTACGCTTTGCTGTTCACGCTTCCGGGATCGCCGGTCATTTATTACGGCGACGAGATCGGGATGGGTGATAACATTTACCTCGGCGACCGCAACGGCGTTCGCACGCCCATGCAGTGGGACGAGAACAAGAACTCTGGCTTTTCGGATTGCAAGCCGTCGATGCTGTACGCGCCCGTGATAACCGATCCCGAATATAATTATAACGCCGTCAACGTGAACGCGCAGCTGGCAAACCCTCACTCGCTGCTCAACTTCGTCAAGAAAATGATAAGCGCCAGGAAACTATATAATAACAGCCTGATATTCGGATGCGGCGAGATAATTTTTTTATATCCCGAAAACAAAAAAATACTTGTATTTATAAGAAGATATAAAGACGATGTGGTACTTTGTTCTTTTAATCTTTCGGACACTCCGCAGCCGGTCGCGATCGATCTGAAAGAGTACGAAGGATACGAGCCGATCGAGATATTCGGCAACACGAAATTTCCGTCGATAGGAGCGCTTCCGTATTTGCTGACCCATTCGCCTTACGGCTGCTATCTGTTTTATTTGAAAAAGCACCGATAGTGCAAGCTCGATGGCGGGCCTGAAACGGTTTGCAATTAAGTTTTTTAGAAGATGAATCATTGACAACAAAGGAGGCTTGATATGAGGCTTATAGTTATCTCAAACCGGCTCGGCGTGACCGCGTCCGTAAATTCAGGCGGCGAGATCGTTTTCGCGCCAAGCGCGGGCGGCCTCGCGAGCGCCTTGAATTCATATCTGCAGACCGGCCGTTATAAAGAGCTTGGCATCGACGATTACCTGTGGGTCGGCTGGCCCGGAATGGAAATCGCCCCCGAGCTCCGTGACGGCGTGCGGGAGAAGTTATTGAAGGAATTCAAATGCTGGCCTGTTTTTCTGCCCGACGAGGTCATGGACAGGTTTTATTCCGGGTTCTGCAATCGCACCATCTGGCCGCTGTTCCACTATTTTCCGATGCTGACCTCGTACGATGATCGGGAGTGGGAATGTTACAACGACGTCAATAATTTTTTCGCGCTCAGTCTGGCCGAGATAATCAAATCCGACGATATCATATGGATACACGACTATCAGCTTATGCTCCTGCCCGAGCTTATCCGCGAAAAGTTCAAGGAATCGGCCGTCGGATATTTTCATCACATTCCGTTTCCGTCGTTCGAGATCTTCAGGCTGCTGCCCGGCGCGTGGCGCGCTAAACTGATGAACGGGCTTCTTGGAAGCGATCTGGCCGGGTTCCATACGGTGGATTACACTCATCATTTTTTCAAGTGTGCTTTAAGAATATCGAATCTGGAGAATAATCTCGGAAAGATCGCTCACGGCAGCCGCGTCACGAAGGCCGACACGTTTCCGATAGGTATCGACTTTGATAAATTCAACGACTCTTCACAGCTGGAAGACGTAAGATCGGAAATCGACAAACTGAGGTCTTCTTTCGCGGGCAAAAAAATAATTTTATCCATCGACCGCCTCGACTATACGAAAGGCATCATCAACCGCCTCGACGGCTACCGCGCCTTTCTTGAAAGGCATCCGGAATTGCACGAAAAAGTGATCCTGCTGTCCGTGATAGTGCCATCGAGAGTGAAGGTGCCGCAATATCAGGCTATGAAAAAACAGACCGAGGAGATGATAGGCGAAATAAACGGAAAATATGGCAGCATTGAATGGACTCCGGTGATCTATCAGTATAAATCCATCAGTTTCGCTCATCTGGCGGCGCTTTATACTTTAAGCGATATCGCGTTGGTAACTCCTCTTCGCGACGGGATGAACCTTGTCGCGAAAGAATACATCGCCTGCAAGAAAAACACCGACGGCGTCCTGATATTGAGCGAAATGGCCGGGGCCGCCAATGAATTGACCGACGCGGTCATTATGAATCCTAACAACCGAGAAAGCTACGTCGGGGCCCTGGAAAAGGCCATGAACATGCCTTACGGTGAAAGGCGCGCCCGGCTCGATTCCATGCGGCGGCGCATTTCGGAGTATTCGGTTTGCGAATGGGCCGAGGACTTTCTGGGCAGCCTTTTAGGGGTATACAATGCAAGGCTCGCTCTGCGCTCGAAATATCTGAATCCCGAGCGTGTCGCAAAACTCGCCGGAGATTACGCGCGGGCTTCGAAAAGACTCATTATGCTCGATTACGACGGGACGCTCGTCGATTTTTGCCCGCTGCCCGAAAACGCTTCGCCAGATGATGAATTGCTCTCAATATTGAAAAAACTGGCTGCCGATGAAAAAAACGAGGTCGCTATAATAAGCGGCCGGGGCAGGCACACACTTGAAAAATGGCTCGGCGGGGTAAAAATGGACCTTATGGCCGAGCACGGCGCCTGGGTGAAGACCGCGGCCGGTGACTGGCACGCGACCGGCGTTTTCAACACATGCTGGAAAAAAGAAGTGACGGCGCTTATGAGAAAATTCGCCGTCCGCCTTTCCGCGTCGTTCGTGGAAGAAAAAGATTACTCGGTAGCGTGGCATTACAGGGCCTGCGATATAGAACTGGCCCGCGAGAGGGCGGACGACCTTCGCGACGCTCTCGGCCACCTCGCGCGCCGCGAAGGTCTCGATATCATAAACGGCAGCCGGTTGATCGAAGTAAGGAACGCCGGCGTCAATAAATATAACGGCGCGCTTAATTTCATGAAATCGGACGATTACGGCTTTATTCTATTCGCCGGCGACGACGCTACCGACGAGGACATATTCCGTTCCATATCTTCCGAATCTTATACGATCAAGATCGGCGCGGGGCAAACGGCCGCCGGATGGAGTCTTAACTCGCCGGCGGAACTTCTCGAACTATTAAAAAAATTGTCTTCGGCCGATTGAAAACAGCCCTGTTTCTGGATGCAAATTTCAATAATTATTCGGGCGAATATTTTAGAATGACTTTATAAACTATAAATTTATTATCGGAGGTTCGGTATGAAACAATTTCTGAAGATGAGCAAACGCGAACTCGCGGAGTATCTGTGGGAAGAAAATCCCGACGTAAAGAGGCTTTTGAAATTCTCGAAAGTTTTGCGCGAGGCCCATAACAATTTTTTTTCATATCTTAATTATTACGAAAGAAGTTATTTCAATATTCATTCGGAGCATTATTCGGATGACATTTCCATAGTCGAACGCAACAACGCGAAAGAATGCATACGCGTGATGAAAAATATCATCAGGACCGAAAACGATAAAATAACGGGCGGCTCGGCGTTCGAACTGCTCTTCGGCCTGGCATGCGATGATGAAAAAGCCCTTGCCGCCGTGAGCGAAGGATTTCTATGCGAAATTATCTTTCTTTTAAAGGGCGTTAAAGCCAGGTCTGAAGGCTATTTAGACTATGTACGTCCCGTCGAGTATGAAGAAGGTCGCGAGGGCGCGCTGATGAGGTCCGCGACGCTCGATTCATATTCGAAAATGATGTTTGACAGGTTTAAAAAATATAAAACCGGAATGGCCCCCGAGCTGGTCCGCGCCCGCAAAAAACTGAAGGCTAAGATACTTGCATATTTCAACGCCGGTGAAAGCGACTGGCGGGATTACAGATGGCATTTAAAGCACGTTATCAACGATCTGGAAACGCTCGAAAACCTCGTCTGCCTGAGCGCCGACGAACGGGAGGGCCTGAAACTCGCCCGAAAATACGGCATCGCCTTCCAGATAACGCCTTATTATCTTTCACTGTTCAATGAAAAAGGCCGCTGCGAGGCGGATACATCAATACGCGCCCAGGTCCTGCACTCAAAAAACTACTGTCGTAATATTTATAAAAGCAGGAAAACCGGCATGGACATGGATTTTATGGGCGAAAAATCAACGAGTCCGGCCGATCTTATCACCAGGCGCTATGCTCAGATAGTTATTTTAAAGCCCTATGATTCCTGTCCGCAGATATGCACATACTGCCAGCGTAACTGGGAAATAACCGATCTTAAGTCCGCTAAAACGACCCGGGAAAAGGTCCGCGGCGCGATCGAATGGATCGCCGCGAACCCGTCGATTTATGAAGTTCTTCTGACGGGCGGCGACCCGCTTACGCTTTCCAACGCGGCGCTGGACGAAATTATAGGCGGGCTTTCAAAGATAAAGCATCTGGTACGCATAAGGATCGGGACGCGAACGCTCGTCACGATGCCTCAGAGGATCGACGACGGTTTTATTGAACTTTTGAAAAAATATCATAAATGGGGGCGCCGCGAAATTTGCATAATGACGCATTTTCAGCATTTTTCCGAAGTGACGCCCGAGGTCCTGGCGGCATGTGAAAAATTAAAATACGCCGGCGTAAACATATATAATCAGCAGGTTTTTACTTACTTCAACAGCAAAAAATACGAGACCTGCCTTTTAAGAAAGACGCTGAAACTTACGGGTATAGACCCTTATTATACCTTCAACACCAAAGGCAAAAACGAGACCGCCGACTTCAGGGTCCCCGTGCCGAGGCTCGAGCAGGAGCGCAAGGAGGAGGCGCGGCTGCTTCCCGGAATAGTCAGGACGGACGAACCGGTGTTCAACGTGCCTAAGATCGGCAAATCACATCTGAGAGCATGGCAGGACCACGAACCGATCATGATAACGGCGGCCGGCGAAAGGATATACAGGTTCTTTCCGTGGGAATCCCGATTCGCCGCTCGCGACGCTTATATATACAAGGATGTATCTATCTATGATTATTTAAGAAGGCTGGAGGCGGACGGCGAGGATCCCGACGATTATAAAACTATATGGTATTATTTCTGATTTAAAAAAAGAAATGCCCCCGGTATAATTTTTTATAATTTTAAGCCGAAAAATATATTATAAAGGTAATTTTAGATTTAACTTTATTTTTTTCAGATATTATTTTTAATTTCAAGCCTTTATAATAAGGGGTGAGTACATTGTCGAGGATTCTTTCTAAATTAAGGGAAGTCAAAATAAACATGAAGCAGGAAGGCTTTGCGAAAACTTTCAAGATTTTCGAGCAGGAATGGCTTCCTTCGAATAAAACCGCGCTGACGATAATATGGATAATAGTGTCGATAATGGCAGGCGAGCTGATAATTTACAAGCATCAGAATCTTTTCAGTTCTTATGTCACCAACGCTTCCGATTTTAACGGCGGTTTGGAAGCCGCAGGCAGCGCAAGCGACAGCCGCGAAAAATATGACACGAGCATAAATTCGACGTCGAAACTGTATCAGAATATCCTTACTCGCTACGCGAGCGAAGAAAGCGGCAAGCGTACTGTCAGCCGTGAAGTCGATAAAATAGTCAGCGGCTCCGGAACGAAAGCGGTATCATCCTCGCCTATGGCGGCCGGGCGTTTAGAACACGCGGGCCGGGCCGCGGCTGAAAATTCGAAATCCTTTTCAGGAGCCAATAACGGCCGCGTAATAGTCCACAGGGTCAAACGCGGCGAAACTCTTGCGCATATCAGCCAAAAATATTATAAAACCGTTTCGAAATATAAGCAGATAGCGATTCAGAATAATCTGAAAAGCCCTTATTCCGTGAAGCGCGGAGATAAACTGATCATCGTTCTGCGTTAGTAGAAACGATACTGAAATTAAAATCGATTTACCCATATAACCTTCAAACTAAAGGCCGCCCGCTGAACAAACGGACGGCCTCTTTTTTTTGTTTTTATCATTAAGATTATAAATTAATAATTAAGCGTTAGTTGAAAGTTTAGAGTGGAGAACTATGCACTATACACTATGCGTTATGCCTATTGCCGCCTTCGCCGCGCAAGCCTCATGGTTAAAGCGAGAAGGAGCCAAAGGGCGGAATACAAGACTGCGGCGTTTTGAAGGCGGGCCGCTAAAAAAGGATTTTGCCAGGGGTTCTGACCCGAGTATTTGTGCTCTTTTGCCGCGGCCGCGTCGTAATCTCCGGATTCGCCGTGATCGTGCCCGCAGCCTGGTCCGTGCTCATGGCCGTCTTCATCCTGGCCCTGGGAGCATATGTTGAATTCTTCGAGTTTTTTATGGATATCTTCGTTGCTTAAATTCCTTCGGTATGCGTTTATGTCAAAATTACCGGTCAGGGAATTTTTTAAAAAAGCGAGCAGCCTCATCGCAAGATGAGCGTTGTCCGGGTCGCATTCTTTGCTCATGTATTTTTCGCTGGCGGTAAGCGCCACTATGGCTTCTTCGGTATCGCGCTTCAATACGATGCTGATCCATCCGGACTCGAAAAAAAGTTCGGAAAGTCTCGGAGCCGGCGGTTTGAGATTGTTTTCGATTCCGTCCTTAAGGACGTTCAGCGCGCTTTCCGTCTTTCCGAGGTGAAAGGCGAGATGGTGCGCCAGAACTAAATAAGCGTCGATGAACGTTGGATCGAAGATCGTGATGAGCTTGAATAACGGAACTATTTCGGTGTTTTCGGACAGCCTGACCGCCGTTGAATGGAAATATTCGTCGACCCGAAGCCACAGATAAGACGCCGCGATCTGCCTCAATTCCTTCGACATGGAAAGCGAGAGCGAGACGATGGGATTCATTGTCGCTTTATTTTTAAGCGCCAGGGAAACCGCGTCATTTTTTGGTTTCAGAAAGTGCGCGGATGCGAAAAAAGCCGCGGCGGCCGCGATCGTTAATAATATAAGCGGTATGTGAGTTATTTTTCTTTCGTAATTTTTCATTTTCTCCAGATGAAACCGCGCCGGATCGAATTACAGGTCTTTTTTTCTGAAAACGGCCGCTGCGGCTCCTATTATTATCAGATCGGCGGCGACGGCGTATAGCGTGAGCCAG
>Ga0209212_1005336_pt1 | contig 15376 bp, 15 predicted proteins | sample RifGroC2_FD_183996 | JGI IMG/M metagenome (GOLD analysis project Ga0209212, IMG submission 183996) | Groundwater microbial communities from Rifle, Colorado, USA - Groundwater C2 (SPAdes) (version 2) | ecosystem: Environmental > Aquatic > Deep subsurface > Groundwater | place: Rifle, Colorado... | reverse complement strand
ACGCGTATTCGGTTATCAAAGAGCAAAATGTAGTGCCAAGACTTTTTTCAGGGCATCTATGTGCCTAATATCTCAGAACATGTTTTTTACAACTGTTAAAGATCAGTTAGAAAGGAATACCATGAAATCCAGCACGCAGGACCAAGCGGAAGGCACGTTTCATAAAATAAAGGGTAAGGTCAAGGAAATCGTTGGGGACCTGAGCGATAATCCAGGATTGGAAGCTGAAGGTGCCGATGAAAAGACAGAGGGAAAAGTTCAGGAAAAGATCGGTCAGATCAAGAAGGTCTTGGGGAAGTAGAAACTGTATGATCACTGCCGGCTGGTATGGCGATGCAATAGCCGTCAGTAGGAATGAGTGAAAGAGAAATATCTCTATCCACTTTTTAAGTAGCAGAAAGGAGTAAAAAAATGGGGACGATATTGATTGTTATTCTTATTCTTGTCTTGATCGGCGCACTGCCCACCTGGTCTCACAGCAGGAGCTGGGGATACTACCCCAGCGGCGGACTCGGATTGGTTGTTCTGATTTTGGTCATCCTGCTGCTGATGGGGCGGATCTGAACGGATTGGTCTTAAACACAGGAGAGAAGTGATGAAATGCGCAAGAAGAACGTTCGATGCGATTCTTTCGGTTACGCCGCGGCCGGTAATGTCACCCGGGTGGGGGAACGCGACTACCATTACGGCGTCGCCCCTCAAGGGCTCCTCGGGTTTCGCCTCATCCTAGGCGACAGGGCCATGTTCGACTTAACGGGACGCGCGTATGATGTGACCGACCTGGGTGGCGGCGACCCGGGGGGAAGAGAGACCGTCGGCCGCCTGAATATGGGATTCACTGTTCGCATTTACGGCCGTCATGCCCTTGGCCTCCAATATATTACGTCCATCCGGGATGCAGGCTATCCCGATCGGGCCGGCAGTCGCCAGACGGTGGGCACCGTCAGCCTCGTTTACACCTTACTGGCGGACACGAAACTTGGCGCTGTCGAGTGGCGCGGCATTGACAGCCGCTGATCCCGAAACAACACCGATTCCCCTGCGAAACACCTGGGAGTGAAATGGTTATCGGTACCTTTTTTCTAAATGGGTTCAGGCGCATGCAGATCGGCTCCCTATCGGCGGCTCGGCAAATCCGTGGTATCCGCTTGGGCAAACTGCGTTGGCAAAGCGGCGTTATTTGCCTTCTCATTTGTACAACAGTCCTGACGGCCACTCTCGTTGCATCCGGGTTATATCACATCTATTTTGACCGAACCAACCTGCCCGACATAGAACCATTCGCCCGTTTTGAGTTTCCTACGATCGGCCACGTTTACGATGCCAATGGTCGGCCTCTCATTGAGATGGCAAGAGAGTACCGGCGTAACATCACGTATGAAGACATCCCGCCTATTGTTCGTGAAGCTATCCTCGCCGCCGAGGACAAGAACTTCTTCACGCATAGCGGAATTGACTATACCGTAATTCCTCGCGTACTGGGCAAAGTCAGGATCGGGACTCTGGCGGCAAGACTTACAGGGCTCAAACGGCAGGACGAGGTGAATAGTTCAGCGATCTTCCCGCATGGCGGATCGACGATCACCCAGCAGCTCGTGCGGGGTTATTTTCTCAAAGACCTGACGGTTTTCCAAAACATGACGGGAGAAGAAAACAGCAACCAACTCCGGCACGGCGAGCTCTTGCCCAGGGTGCTGTCCTATTTCATCGGCTCGCGAAGCGTCAACATGCTGGTTCGGAAACTGGAGGAGATTCGACTGTCATTGTGGGTCGAAAACAGGATGGAGGAGCGTTTCGGTTCGAAACGCCGCGCGAAGGAAGAAATTCTGGCCAGATACGCCAGTTTGATCTACATGGGGAGCGGTCAGTACGGATTTGCGGCGGCTGCGGAATACTATTTTGGTCGGCCTCTCGCCATCCTCACCGCGCAGGATGCCGACAAGGCAGCACTACTCGCAGGCATCGCAAAGTCGCCTCGTTACTATGCGCCCAATGCAAACAACACAGAGAGAGTCTTGCTTCGGAGAAATCAAACCCTGGCGCTTATGGCGGCGAATGGTTTCATTTCCCGAGACAGGATGAAGGAAGCCGAACAGCGCCCGATTCAGACGGCTGTGCGGCGCAAGAACAAGGCGCCTCTGGGATCCGCTGTCGTTGGGAATGTCCTTGAAGAGCTCAAACGCCTGCATGCCGACCTCGGCATCGAAGACCTCCTTCAGGGACGTATCCAGGTTCACTCGACGGTGGATGCCCGAGGGCAGCAAATCGTGAACGAGGCACTGGAGCACGGCCTCAAGCTTTATGAGAATCGACACCCGCGCACCAAAGGGTTAATCCAGGGCTCCGTCGTTGTGCTGAGAAACCACGATGCGAGCATCCTCGCCGAGGCGGGCGGTCGCCAGCGCTACAAAGACCGTTCCACCTCATACATGGATCTGAACCGCGTCACGCAGTCGCTTCGCCAACCGGGGTCTGCAATGAAGCCCATTGTCTACCTCGCTGCTTTTCAGCAGGGAACATTCAATCTTGATAGCATGGTTCCCGACGAACCCATCGGTGTTCCCGATGGAGGGAATCAGGATATGAAATGGATCTCAAACTACGATGGTCAATTCAAGGGCATGATTCCAATCCGTGAGGCGCTGGCGGAATCCAGAAACACCGTCGCGATTTGGATCACAGAACAGATTGGGATCGACAGTATCCTGCGGACGGCGCGGAGCCTGGGGGTCCAGACGCCCTTGAAGCCTTTCGCCTCGACCGCGTTGGGTGCGTCCGAAGTGAATTTGCTGGAACTGGCAAATGCGTACCGCACTATGGCATCGGGCATCTTCGCCAAGCCGCATGTGATCCGGAAGATCGTCTGCGATTCAGGCGACGTGGCGGTCGATAACGAACATGGCAGTCCACCGGTCTCTGTCGACGACCACGCGCTCTCGCTCATTCAGGAAGGTCTGCGCGGCCTTGTGCGCATGCCTACCGGTACGGCTCATTCGCTCGACTCGATCAGGTTTCCGATCCCCGTTATGGGAAAGACAGGCACGACCAATGACTTCAGGGATGCGCTCTTCGTGGGCTCCACGTACGGTACTGAAGGAATCACCATCGCCGTCCGTATCGGCTTTGACGACAACCGATCACTCGGAAAAAAAGAAACCGGCGGCAGGGTTGCGCTTCCTGTGTTCAAGGAAATCACGCTCAGGGTATACCGCGAAAGGATAGCAGGACCCGCGCCGGAGTTTCCCGCTCAAATGGAACAGAGCATTAATGATTACCTGAGAAGCGGGTCGGCCGAAGGTGCGTCGCCACCGGAGGATGGACAAAAAAGAATACGTCTTAGTCAAAACTATTAAACGTTCGGCAACTCTAAACCTTGGAGAAAGGACGATGAAAAGGCCCGAAGACGTGACGATTAGAAAACGCGACGACCGTGGTGAGGAGGAGTACGAGCACCGGGCCAAAGGCATGCCCGCAGAGCTGGCAGCGGCCATTGCCGTCGAGATCTCCACCGATCGCCATAGGAAAGAACATAGTCTGCCGGCGAAAACGGATGCGCCCGGCAGTGGTCGGACTCGGGACCGAGCCGGATCTATGTGGTTCTAATAATAAGGAGTGGATAAAAAATGAAAAAAATGATGGTGTTACCGATCTGTGTTTTTATATTGTTACTTGGTTATGGGTATCACGGTTATACGGACGAGAGATATGTAATGCCTATTGAGAAAAAGGAGTACCAAGGGATCCCTTATATGAGCGGTGGTATTGGGATTGATGAGCGCGAAGCGTTTGCCGCCATGGGCAAGGACTATAGCCTGAAACTCATGTTTGCGCTGAAGAGCAGAGAATACCTTTCGGACGTCAAGGTAGAGATTTCGGATCGCATCGGAAAAAAGGTTCTAAATGCCGTTGCAGAAGGCCCCTGGTTCTTCACCAACCTCCCACCCGGGAATTACACGGTCACCGTGACAATGATGGGCAAAGCGCAGCAGAATGTGGTGAATATTGATAAAGGTAAAAAGCAGACCACTCTTCGCTTTTACTGGAATGAATAAATGAATCGTACTCCCCTTTTTTATGCTTTAGCGGTGCGATATGCCTATGACTATATCAGGCGAAGAAGAAGTTTCCCGGCTTCGTCGTGCTGTCGGCCTTTGTAGAAACGAATATCCTTGACGATCCGCAGTATGAGCAATCAGGGAGAATAAAAAAATGCTTTGGAGCATCTTATTGTTTCTATTAGTTTTGTGGCTGCTGGGGTTTGTAAGCGGCTACACGATGGATGATGTCATTCACATCCTGCTGCTTTTTGCCATTGTCGCCATGTTGATGAAAATCGAAGCTGATTATAGCAACTATAGCTCTTGGCTTACCAAGAAGAGGTATTTGAAAAGGCACTTGATCAGCAGGTCCAGAAAGATGTTGCCAAAGCTTGTCATACTGTCAAGGGAAAAGGCCCCGCAACCAATCATTCCAACACACACTTTCAGAGAGGAGTAACTACTATGAGAAAAAGAAATATCGTGACCAACTGTCTATTGATCCTTGCACTGAAAAGAATAATCTGATCGTGAAATAGGCGACCGTTATCTTTTCTCGGATGGAACACGACAGCTGCGCCTGCACCCTTTAAGCTAATGATATTAAGAAATATACTTCCAAGTATACGTTCGAGGCCTGTGGGATAACAGGTGATGAGTTACTATGATGCAAGATACTATAAAACTGCTCAATTTGATCATATCCTTAATAATCATCGTCGCATCGATTATCTTAGGCTATCAAATTATTTCGAATTCAATTTCCAACCAAAAGGACAAAACCGATTATGCCGAACTCAACGATGTCAAATACGGTCTTTTCAGTGTTGAAGAATGGAAACGACAAATTAACGTAATTCTTGCCGCGGAAATCAATAAGCTATATTTGTCAAGGGCGAATGAGCGGAAACTCCGAAAACATATCGAAGTTCTGTTGAATACACTTATTGATAAAGTCGACAAGAAAATTAGAGAAGGGAATTTAGGCTCCGCGGAGGGTTGGGTCAAGCAATCCTTTATAAATATTTTTATCAGTCTGGAAGACATTAAAAAAGGCATCCCTGAATATGCGGATGCTGTCATTAATGAGATGACGCAATCGAAAACAAGGGGTCAGATAAAGACCATGCTGAACAAACAGCTTAAGCAATATTCTAACCAAACCTTTGATACACAGGATACATCTCAAATGAGCCGCATCCTTCTCAGGACTGATTCTAAGGATATCGAAAGTGCGAGGATCAATCTCGATAAGACAATTTCGGTTAAGCATAACCTGATTTCTAAGGAGGCTATCCTGTTGATCATTCTGTCGGTTATCCTTTTTGCTCTATCTGGTTTCAGCAAGCAATCTTTGGCGCCATCCCGGTTTATACTGCTCATTCTGTCTCTTATCATACTGCTGACAGCCGGCGTAACCACACCCACGATCGATATGGACGCAAAAATCTCACAGATGAGTTTTGTGTTGATGGGGCATCCCATCCGTTTTGAGAACCAGGTATTGTATTTCCAAAGCAAAAGCATTCTGGATGTATTTTGGATCATGATGACTCATAAGGATATTCAGATGAAATTTGTTGGGGTCTTGCTGATTACCTTCAGTATAATAATCCCTCTGTTAAAAATAGTTTCGTCGATGGGATATTATTACAATTATCACCATGCAAGGGAGAACCCTGTGATCAAGTTTTTTGTTTTAAAATCCGGGAAATGGTCCATGGCCGATGTCATGGTGGTTGGCATATTTATGGCCTATATCGGATTTAATGGGATTATTGCCAGCCAGTTCGGTCAATTTAGCTCAGTCGGCCAGGAATTGGTGCTCTTAAATACGAATGCCACTTCGCTTCAGCCGGGGTTTTACCTGTTCCTGACATACACCCTACTGGCGTTATTATTATCAGGATTCCTAACCAAAAAACCTGAGACATGTGAGCGTAAGAATCGATAGAGAGGTAGGTTCAAGAAACAGGAGCGCAGATGTCAAAATCATTGAAAAACATCCTCCTCGCCATTGCCGGGATCATCGGGCTGCTCATCCTCATCTCTGTTGCCCTGATTTATTTTGTTGATACCAGCGTCTACAAGCCCCGGTTGGAAAGGGCCGCATCCGAAGCCCTGGGAATGGAAGTCCACACCGGCGGCCGACCGGGAATTGCTTTCTTCCCGGGCTTGCATGTCAGGTTTGATGATGTACACATCCGGAATCAGGGGATAGAGATCGCTTCTGCGAAGGAAGCCAGCCTTGAGATCGCTCTCCTCCCTCTGCTCCGTAAGGAAATCCGGATCAGGAGGCTCGGGCTGCAGCGCCCCAGGATCTCCATCAAGCGGGACCGCGATGGCGTGTTCAATTTCGAAAAAAAGAGGGAGGCCAAGGGGATATCCTCTACCATGGCCCTCGATCATCTTTCCTTAACCGACGGGGTTTTTTTCTACAAAGACGAACACTCCGGGGATGGATTCGAGATGGATGAATTCAACCTGGACATGCGCAGCTTGCGGATTGAAGAAGGCAATAGCGCGGAGCCTTTGAAGCATCTTTCCTTCACCGCAGATTTCGCCTGCCGGGAGATCCGGAAGAAGGACATCGTTTTTTCTGATGTAAAGTTTACCGGAAGGGGCAAGGACGGCGTCTTCGCTCTCAATCCGGTCACTATGCGGCTTTTCCACGGACAAGGGTCGGTGAGCATCGAGGCAGATTTCTCGGGTCCGGTTCCTCATTATGTTGTTCGCTCATCCCTGACAAAGTTCCAGATCGAGGAGTACTTCAAAATCCTTTCTTCAAAGAGGGTAGCAGAAGGTTCGATGGACTTCTCCGCAAGCCTGTCGATGCGGGGGAATACCTTCAAGGAGATAACGCAGACTGCCGGCGGGGAGGTCTCTTTGCGCGGCGAGAATCTTACGCTCTACGGCAATGACCTAGACCGGGAGTTTGCCAGGTTTGAGTCCAGTCAGAACTTCAACCTTGTGGATGTAGGCGCCTTCTTTTTTGCCGGCCCCATTGGTCTTGCGGTCACGAAGGGGTACAACTTTGCGAGCGTCTTTCGGGGTTCGGAAGGCAGTAGCAGCAGCATCGGGAAGCTCCTCTCCGACTGGAGGGTTGAAAGCGGCATAGCGCAGGCCAAGGATGTCGCCATGGCAACCAACGCGAACAGGGTTGCCCTCAAAGGAAGAGTTAATTTCGTCAACGAACGTTACGATGACGTGACCATAGCGCTGATCGACGCCCGTGGGTGCGCCAGGGTGCAGCAGAAGATCAGCGGCCCTTTCGGGAAACCGGTAGTGGAGAAGCCAAACGTCCTGATGTCTCTTGCAGGTCCTGCGCTCAATCTGCTCAAGCAGGCCAGGGACCTCTTCGCCGGCGAAAAGTGTGAAGTGTTTTATTCCGGCTCGCTACCTGCACCAAAGTAAGGTCCGAAGATAATCTTTTCCACACCATACACCCATATAGGTTCAGCAGATGCGGTCGTGATGCCGGTTATGATGTCTTGACAGTGTCTTTTGCCTTCGTATAGTATTCAAATGAAGATCATCCGACTTGACGGTGAAGCGAGGAAGGAACAATCGATGCACACACAGGGGGAGAGAAAAAGATGAGCCTCCACGAGCTTGCCGGCAAGCCGGCGCCGCGATCGCTCCTGGCGAACATCCCGAGACTGGTCTCCGCCTACTATACCCATGCGCCCGACGCATCCGATCCCGATCAGCGGGTCGCGTTCGGAACCTCGGGCCACCGGGGGTCCTCGCTGAGAAACAGCTTCAACGAGCGGCACATCCTGGCCATCGCTCAGGCGATCGCCGAATACCGAATATCACAAAAGATCGACGGGCCGCTGTTTATGGGCATGGATACCCACGCTCTCTCCGAACCGGCGCTGGCCACCGCGGTCGAGGTCTTTGCCGCCAGCGGGATCGCGGTGACGATCCAGCAGGGACTGGGCTACACCCCCACCCCGGTCATCTCGCACGCCATCCTGACGTATAACAGCGGCAAAAAAAGCGGATTCGCGGACGGCGTGGTCATCACCCCCTCGCATAACCCGCCTGAGGACGGCGGATTCAAGTACAATCCCCCCGAAGGCGGACCGGCGGACACAAAGACGACAGGAGCCATCGAAGCGAGGGCAAACGCCCTGCTGGAGAAAGGGACCGGAGGCATCCGGCGGATCCCCTTTGAACGGGCGCTGAAATCGGGATCGGTGCATGAATATGATTATGTGACGCCCTATGTGGAGGATCTGTGGAACGTCGTCGAGATGGAGACGATCGCCGGAGCGGGGCTCAAAATCGGCGTCGATCCTCTCGGAGGGGCGGCGGTGGACTTCTGGGATCCGATCGCGGAGCGCTACGGGCTTTCCCTCGAGGTGGTGAACCGGGTCGTCGATCCGACCTTCGCCTTCATGACCGTCGACCGGGACGGCAAGATCAGGATGGACTGCTCGTCTCCCTACGCCATGGAAGGCCTGATCCGATTGAAAGACCGTTTCGACATCGCCTTTGGGAACGATACGGACGCCGACCGCCACGGCATCGTCACACGGGGTGCGGGGCTCATGAACCCCAACCATTACCTCTCGGCCGCGGTCCATTATCTCTTCAGGAACCGTCCGGGGTGGAGAGAAGACACCGCTGTGGGGAAGACGCTGGTCTCCACATCCATGCTCGACTGGGTGGCCGCGGGCCTCGCGAGGCGGCTCTACGAGGTCCCCGTGGGCTTCAAATGGTTCGTGTCGGGTCTACTCGACGGCTCGTGCGGATTCGGCGGCGAGGAGAGCGCGGGGGCCTCCTTCCTCCGCAGGGACGGCACGGTGTGGACGACGGACAAGGACGGCATCGTCATGGATCTGCTTGCCTGCGAGCTTACCGCAAAAACCGGGCGGGACCCGGCCGCGCTCTACCACGATCTCGAGGAACGATTCGGCGGGTGTTTCTATGAACGCCTCGACACCCCCGCAACGGCGGAGCAGAAGGCCGCGCTCGCGAGGCTTTCGCCCGAGATGATCACCGCAAAGGAACTCGCCGGCAATCCCATCCTTGCCTCGATCACCCGCGCGCCGGGCAACAACGCCTCAATCGGAGGGGTCAAAGTGGCGACCTCCCGGGGATGGTTCGCCGCCCGCCCGTCGGGGACGGAAGAGATCTACAAGATCTATGCGGAGAGCTTTCTTAGCGAAGATCATCTGCGGGAGATCGAGAAAGACGCGGTGACGATCGTCGACGGCGCGTTTGTTGCGGCCGGGTTGTAAGGAGTATCAAAGAATGTGTTGTTTCTCGCCCGAATACCACGAGCGTTCCCGGAACATCCTCGGGAAAGCGTTAGCAGAGCTTTCTGCATACACATCATGGCAGGCATTCGATCCGGGCCCCGGACACCCTATCGATGCGCGCTATGCGGCGATGCCGGCGCTGACCAAGAAAGAGATCCGCGACCATTTCCCGGAGGGATTCGTACCGCCCGGCAAGGACATCAAACAGGGACTTGCAAAAGGTGAGATCGAGTTTGTCAAGACGAGCGGGACAAGCGATGTCGCTGTGACCAACATCTGGAACCAGAAATGGTGGGACGAATCGGAACGACTTTCCTGGAAACTGAACTCCCATGCCGGAAGGCTGGCTACAGGGACCCACAACGAGGCTATCCTTGCCAACCCGATCAATGTAGGCTTTATCTCGAATGACGCCGACCTTCCGATGGAAAAACGGCGGCTGGCGCGGTTCCTTTACCTGAATGAAAAGACCGACCCGGCCCTCTGGACACCGGAGCTTGTCGACAGGATGACCGATGAGCTTGAGCGGTTCAAGCCGGCGGTCCTCGAGGCGAACCCGTCGCTTCTGGCGAAGCTGTGCCGCCGCATTGCCGGGCGCGGCAAGCCGGTTTTCCAGCCGGGGCTGATTGTTTTCACTTTCGAGTATCCTTCGGTTTTGCACTACCGGCAGATCCGGCAAATTTTTCGCTCTCCGCTAGCCAGCTCATACGGCTCGACCGAAACCGGCTACGTCTTCATGCAATGCGAAGAGGGGAAATTCCATCAGAACAGCGAGTCCTGCCGGGTCGATTTCCAGCCGCTCAAACCCCTGCACGGAGGGCACGGGATAGGTAGAATCCTGGTCACCCCGCTCCACAACCCCTGGTACCGAATGCTCCGTTTTGACGTGGGAGACCTGGTGCGGCTTGACGAAAGCGGCGCCTGCCCTTGCGGGCGTAACTCCGGTATCATCCTTTCCGCTATCGAGGGCCGCATGGCATCGGCAACCCTGACTACAGCGGGCAGACTGGTCACGCTCCGCGAGCTGGATGGTATTATCGGCGGACTTTCAGGTGTGGATGAGTACCGGCTCGAGCAGACTTGCAAAGACGCGTATGAATTATGTATCGTCGGCCCGACGAACGATAAGCCCGCGCTTGCCAAAGAGGCTTCGGCCCTGTTAAGAAAGCTCTACGGCGATGGAGCGAAAATATCGGTGCGTGGTGAAAAAGTCATTTCCCCGGAAAGCACGGGCAAATACCGGCTGGCAAAGGCGGATTTCCCCATACGCATCGAAGACTACCTTGATAAAAAATGTATGAGATAAAACCTTTGTATCTCCTCGGCGGGGGCTGGTCTGCGAATCGCAGGGCAAACGATTTGCTGGTCCGTGGGGCTTTTTGCGTAAGCGGTAAAGAGTCTCCGTCGATCGGCTACGTGGGAGCGGCAAACAATGATGACGAAGGTTTCTTTAGCCGTTTGGCGGGCATGTTCGGGGAAAACGGGGCGGGTGAGGTGAAGCACGCCCTGCTCGCCTCCGATAACGCCGACATTTCTGAAGCCAAAACCATTTTAAGGCAAGCGGATATGATTTATATCAGCGGGGGGGATGTGGACACGGGAATGCGGACACTTAAAAAAAGACGAATGGTCCACTTCCTTGCCGAGCTTTATCGGGAGGGTAAGCCCTTCTTCGGGCTCTCCGCCGGGAGCATCATGCTGGCGAAGGAATGGGTGCGCTGGCGCAACCCGGGCGATGACACAACGGCCGAGATATTTCCATGCATGGCGTTTGTCCCCGTGCTCTGCGATACCCACGATGAAGAGGGCGGCTGGGGAGAGCTGAAAAGGCTGTTGATGCTTGAAAAAGATAGTGCTGTCGGTTACGGGATTGCCACCGGGACCGCCTTGAAGGTATTCCCGGACGGAAGGGCGGAGGCGCTGGGAGGCGCCGTTCACCGGTACGTCAGGCGAGGCGGCAGTGTGAAGAGAATTTCGGATATGATGCCATAATAGCAAGGAGGAATGCTGATGCTGACGCAAAAACTGGCAGAATTTGTAATTAACACAAGCGTTTCTGACATGCCGCCGGAGGCGCTCGACGGCGCCCGCGACGCCCTGATCGATACCATCGGCTGCGCGCTGGCCGGCACGCCGGAGGAGGTCTGCCGGATCGTGGTCCGTTTTCTGCGCACCCAGGGGGGCAATGCACAGGCGACGGTCTGGGGGGTTGGTCTGGCGACGACGGCGAGCGATGCGGCGTTCGCCAACGGCGTGATGGCCCACGCCCTCGATTATGACGACACCCAGAGCAACCTGCGCGGTCATCCTAGCGCGACGCTGGCGCCGGCGATCCTGGCCGTGGGAGAGTACGCGCACGCATCCGGCGGGGATGCGCTCGGCGCCTATGCGATCGGCCTGGAAGTCGCCGGAAAGCTCGGCCGGGCCTTCGGCGACGGCCATTATCTGCATGGCTGGCACGCGACCGCCACCGTGGGCGTGTTTGCCGCCACCGCGGCGGCGGGGCGTCTGCTCGGACTTTCGGTCGGGCAAATGCGTCATGCGTTGGGCATCGCCGCCTCGGAGTCGTCCGGACTGGTGCGCAACTTCGGCACCATGACCAAACCGTTCAATGCCGGCCATGCGGCGAAAGGCGGGGTGATCGCCGCGATGCTGGCGAAAGCGGGCCTCACCGCGGATGCCTCCATCTTCGACGGCGAGGACGGATTCCTGGCCACATACGGCGGCGCGGACGGCCTGCCGCTGGGCGAATTGCTCGGCCGTCTCGCGCAACCCTGGGAGGTGATCAGGCCGGGTCTTTTCTTCAAGCGCTGGCCGTGCTGCTACTGCAACCACCGGTCGATCGGCGGCCTTCTCCAGATGATCCCCGAACACAACCTGACGCCGGACGAGATCGAGGCGGTCGAGATCGGTTTCCCGCCCGGTTCCGACACCGCGCTGATCGCCAGCGATCCCCGCACCGGTCTGCAGGGGAAATTCAGCATCGAGTACGTTGCCGCAGCGACGCTGCTCGACGGCAAGGTCACGCTGGAGAGTTTTACCGACGAGCGGGTGAACCGTCCGGAAGTGCGACGCCTGATGCAGAAGGTGCGGCGTTACCGCATCGAAGATTCCCGCACCTTCGCCGGCACGGTCGGCTACAATGACCTCACGGTCAGGACGAAGCGCGGCGAATACAAGATGCATGTCGACAAGACGCCCGGTTCGCCGGCGTGGCCGGTCAGCGAGGCCGAGCGTGACGAGAAGTTCCTGGATTGTGCCGGGCGTCTCCTCGGCGGTGCGGCGGCGCGCGAGCTGCTCGATCTGCTTTTGAAATGCCGGTCGCTTACGGATGTGGGTCCGCTGGTCCGGGCGACGGCGCCGCGGACAAATTCTTAAACCAAGGGGGAGGAATTCTCATGCAGGAGCTGAAGGACAAGGTGGCGATCGTTACCGGGGCCACCCGAAAGCGCGGCCTGGGGCGCGTCATTGCGTTGGCGCTGGCAAGCGGCGGCGCCAACGTGGTGGTCACCGGAAACAGCCGCTCGGCGAGCCCGGTTCCCGAAGACGAGACGGCATCGGGGTGGCGCGGCCTGCCCGATGTCGTCGCCCAGATCGAGGCGCTGGGCGTGGAGGCACAGGCCGTTTACGCGGACGTGACGAGCAGCGACGAGGTCCAGCGGATGGTTCGCGAAACGCTCGACCGTTTCGGGCGGATCAACATCCTGGTCAACAATGCGACCTATCCGCGCGGCGCCGACCGGGTGCCGCTGGTCGACCTCGACGTGGATGTCTGGCGCAGGATCGTCGACGTCAATCTCACGGGGACGATGATCGTGTCGAAATACGTGGCAAAGCAGATGATCGCCCAGGGCGCCGGGGGCTGCATCGTCGGCATCTCTTCGGGCGCGGCGATGAAGGCGGCTGCGACATTCTCGGCCTATGCGGCGTCGAAGTCCGCCATGCATACGCTGAACGGTTCACTGGCCGAAGAGCTCGGCCCTCACGGCATCACGTGCAACATCGTTGCCCCTGGTTTTCTGAACACGGCGCGCATCGATATGCTGCGCGAGGAGGGGCGTTGGGAAAAACGGCTCTCCACCCTGCCGATCAAGCGTCCCGGTACGGCCGAAGAGGTGGCCGAGCTCGTACGGTACCTGTGCGGTCCGCATGCGCGCTGGATCACCGGGGAGGTGATCATGATCAACGGCGGGGAGGTTCGCCGGGCGGCCCGTTAGGGTATCGTTTCAGCAATATGGGTTAGTCACTTTTTACGAAGCCGTCAAAGAAAGAGCGCTCAGTCATCAGAGTCCGGGCGCTCTTTCTTTAATGTGAAATGTGACAAAGCAGGGTCGTTATTTCTTCTTCTTGGCTTCCGGTTTGGCCTGGGCTGCGACCATTTCCTTGAAGGCGGCATCCCACTTCTCGACAACGGCCTTCAGCTCGCCCGCCTTTGTCCTGGCGCCGAGCGGGTCGGCGGCGATCATCTCCTTGCTTGCCTTCAGTCCATCCACAAAGGTTTTGGCGTCCGTTTCCCAGGCGGCCTTCTGGTCCTTCATCTTCTTTTCGATCTTTTTTACGGACTCCTCGATGCCTTTCCAGCCTTCTTCGAGAGCGGCGACGGCGGCGGTCGCCTCATCGGCTACGGCCTTCTTGCCCGCCGCCACGGCGCCTGCGGCCTTCTCGAATGCGGCCTTGGCATCCACATAGCCCTGTTTGGCCTCCTTGTATTTCTTTTCCTTCACCTGGGCTGCTGCGGCTTCCAGGAGCTTCTTGGCGGCCTCGAGATCGGCGGCGGCGTACTTGTCGGCGCCCGCGGACACTGCAGCGCCCATGGCGGCCTCCGCGGCCTTCTGTTCCGCTTCGGGGGGTTTTGCACAGCCGATAAAGACGATAAATAGGGCGAGTACCACCATTAATGATGCCGAATACTTTACATGTTTCATCTTTTTCCTCCTTCGTTTGATGATGGCAGTGTGGTCTTTGAAACGACTAATTTATATATACCTTTTCCCGTTGTTGTCAAGATAGGAGTAGCCTTTGCAGACCGGAATAAAAAAAATAGCCGGCAAAGACAACCAGGATGACCGCGCACCCCCCGATGATCCCTCGGTAGAGGCGGTCGCTCAGGAAGCGTCTGCCTCCGGCCACCGCACCGGATACCGCCGAATACCAGAAGAAATCGGCGAGGATGTGGCCGGCAAAGAAAAGGGTGATGCCGGTGATGCCAAACCGGCTGCAGTGGAGAATGTAACCGAAGCCGATCGTTGCCCACCAGATGACCCAGTAGGGGTTCACGGCACTCAGGAGGGCTCCCGTGTATATCAGATTGCCTTTCTGCGGAGCGGCGATCTGGTGGCCAAGGCTCAGGGTCGGCAGGGACCGGAACATGGCGAAGGCCATCCAGAGGAGGACCACGGCGCCGGAAAGAGCGATGGCGACAAAGACTTCCTGCTGCTGGAGATACGGTGCGAGGCCGAGAAGAAGGGCGGCGACCATGAACAGCTCCAGGATGCCGTGGCCGACAATGAGCAGCGGTCCCGCGGGGAAACCCCGCCGCGAGGCCTCGCCGATAGTGGCCGTCAGGAGTGGTCCCGGCATCATCGCCCCGGAGAGGGCGATCAGGAAGGAGGAGAAAAAAATGGTGAAGAATGCCAGCATCGCTTCAGGTTTCCTCCCATGTCAATTGGAGAGTGCGCTGGTTTCTTTCCGAGGGCGACAGCCCAGTAAAGAGCGAGTGCAGGGCAAACAGTTCCAGCGAAAACGGCAGATAGCCGAGATAACCCAAAAGCGGCATCTCGAAGAGATGAAGCCAATCGCCGTAGGGGATCCTGTATACCCACTTCGGATAGGAGCAGAAATTCCACATCTCCCAGAAAAGACCGCAAACGAGGCAGCCCGCGCCGAGGGCGATGATCTGCCTCCAGTCGCCCCGGGTCAGATTCGCGAGGAGGGAGGGGTTTCCCAGCCGGACGTTGAGCGGTTCGATGATGCAATAGACCGAGGCCCAGACAAGAGGGAAGAACAGCTCCGGCCAGAGAAGAAGGAAAAACAGCATGGTGCAGCCGGCTGCGAACATCCCGCGCAGAA
>Ga0209212_1005335_pt1 | contig 15378 bp, 10 predicted proteins | sample RifGroC2_FD_183996 | JGI IMG/M metagenome (GOLD analysis project Ga0209212, IMG submission 183996) | Groundwater microbial communities from Rifle, Colorado, USA - Groundwater C2 (SPAdes) (version 2) | ecosystem: Environmental > Aquatic > Deep subsurface > Groundwater | place: Rifle, Colorado... | reverse complement strand
CTGGAAAAAAGCGGACTCGAGATTCACGATCTCAGGCAGAGGCGCATATTCGTTTCGGAACTCAATTTCATCGCGTCTGTGATCAATTTTAAACTAGGCAATCTTTCCCGCAGCCGCGCGGGTTTCGCTAAATGCGTCTCGGTGAGGCATCTTTCGGCTTACTCTTCTCTTTTTATGGCCGCCGCGGCCGATTCGAGGCAGAGCCGGTCGGAGGCGCACGGCTATATCGCGCAGTACGCGTCTGACGGCAGCGACTACCACTATTTCAAACTGATGGAGCTTAAGATATCTTTCGAGGACGGCGAATACGAAAAAGCCGCCCGCGACGCAAAAAAACTTATAGATATTTTAAGCGCGCGGAAGAACGACGTGAAGCTTATGCCGCCGGTCGAATTCAATATCGTCGACGCGTTCTATATAAAAGGCCTTATAGAAAGCGTTTTCGAACTCAATAATTTCCTTTACGAAATTTTATTCATAGCGGCCGAGTCCAACTTTTTTATCGACAATTACGAAACGGCCTTTGAATATTACAAGGAGGCGTCGTTCTGCCGTGACGACGCCGTGACCCAGGCCGCCTGTTTTTATAAGATGGCCTGCTCTAAAATGCGCGTTTCGGACTTCATAACGGCGCGCGGCCTGCTGGAAAAAACGCTCGAGATAGCGGGCGAAAACGGACGCGGCGCGCCCGATCGCGACTGCGTTCTGCTCGATCTGGCTAATCTGTACGAATACCATTTCGGCGAAACTGAAAAGGCCGTTCAAGCTTTGTCGGGTTACGTTTCGGCCAATCCCGGCGATACGGACGCGCTCTTGCGCCTTGCCGCGATGCTTTATGAAAAAGGCCGCTACAACGAAGCGGTGGTTTACCTCGCAGGCGCCCTGCCCGACGGCGCCGAGAACCAGTTCAGCTGCGCGATTTTGACCGCGAAATGCCATTACGCCTCAGGCGGATTTTCCGAATGCCTCGGCATCCTCGACCCCTTTCTGGCTGAAAATTCCGCTCAGCCGGGCGGCGATTACTTTCAGGCGCTTCTTCTGGCCGCGAAATGCCTTATAATGCTTAACAAATATGACCTGGCCGGGGAGGCCGTGAAAAAGATCCGATCGTGCGCTTCCGGCGAGGAAGACAAGTTCCATGCCGCTGAATTTCTGATGTTTTTCAACCAGCTTAAATCGGCCCCTTATATAATCTTTGTAAATAAAGATAGAACCGATGTTTTCAGAGGGTTCGTCAAACACGGGTCACTGGTTCTTCCCTGTACCCGGGCCGGCGAAATTAAAGATTTCGCCGAAAAAATTTCAGACGGAGACACCCTGGTCCTGGTTTCGCGCGATCTGGGCCCCGCCGAATACGCATCCGTCCGCGACGCCTTCGAAGGAAAGATAACGGTTTATGAAAAACATCTCGGTTTCATAAATTCCGGCCGCTATTGCGTTTCGCTCAGGGACAACCCCCTCGGTTATTCTTCGCCTGATCCATGTCTGGCCGTTTTCATCGTCTTTATTTCGCTCATGGGCCGAATAAATTTAAACAATATGCCTCAGCTTTATATAGACGGCGACGGCTGCGCCGACGGTCCCGGAAGCGGTTCTTATTCTGGAATTTTAAGGCTTTATGAACTTTTCAAGACCGGCGTCAGGAGCTTCGCCGTTTTTACCGGATACACCCGCGCCGCGGCTTGCGGCGGCGAGGACGGCGGCCCCGAAGATGATAAAAGCCGCCTGTGGCCGTTCATAATCAATTTTAAAAATATCGACGTATCGTGCGGCCGCTCCGGGGACGATATCGAACGCGTTCTGGCGAATGGCAGCCCGGACATATTCGTTTACAATTACCTGCGCGAGAACAAGGCCGACATTGACGGCCGTCCGGGCGTTCATTTTTTCGTGGATTCCGCCAAAGCCGGCCACTTCAAAAAAATACTCGAGTTCATATTAAAAAAATTAGGATACGCCAGATCGTCAATATTATCTTTCGACGATATAGAAGGCCTTTTCTGCATGAAAAAGGTTAATGAACTTCTGGGCTGCCGCGCGTCGAGCGAAAACGAGTCGTTCGACATCCTCTCGGTCGTTCTTTCCATGAGCTCCGGCGTCCGCTCTTCGGGATCCTCCGGCGCCGCGATAAGCGACGGCCTTATGGAACGAATAAAGTTCTGCGGCGGCGACTGCGACTATGAAACCTGCGCCGAGAGAAACATATGCAAAATTAGTAATATACTTGACGGCTACGCGTCGTCGGCTCCGGCTTTTTACATATCGTCTTTCGGCAATTTTTTCTTCGTCAACCGGCGCGGTGAAAAAACGCCGGCTTTTTCAGAATTCAGGCAGGTTTTTCTGGGCGCCGCCGGCTTTTACATCGCCGGCGAAAATTATCACAAGCGCGAAGCCTCTCTCACCGAGGCCTGCGGGCAGATAGAAAAGGCCATGCGTGATGAAAACCTCGTTGAAGAAGACGCAAAGGTTTTCGCTTCAACCCTGGCCGCCCTGAAAAGCGCGTCCGGATTTTTCAACGAATTCATCCGCCGTTCCGACGACGCGGCGCTGGTGGAAAGGCTTTGCGCGTCTCTTGCTCCGTGCGCCTCCGCCGCCGGCAGGCACTTCGGCGGCGCGGATTCGCGGACCGGCCGGCTGATAAAGATGGCGGGCGATCTCTCAAGCGCGTCCGGCCCGCAGGCGAAAGCGCTGTTGAAGGCTGAAAACGGCTGCGTGTCTCTCGTTATATACAACGAACGCTGGGCCGGGGATATAATTTTCGACCGTTCGGTCCGTAAAATTTATTTTATCAGCGAGGAAGACCCTGACGAATACTACGAAAATAAACTTTGCGTACTGTTCAAATTTTTCAAGAGGGTCAATATCGCGGAAAAATATTTCCAGGCGGCCGCCATCACCGCGAATATTCTGGTTCAGGCCGAGAACGGGCCGGAATACAAAAATATAGTCAATAAATTCGTTTCGAATTCGAAAAAAGCGGCCGTTTTCTTTCTTAACAGCAGCGAGAGGGACGAGACGGAATTCATTCCCGCGAAACCGTCCGGGATCCTTTACAAGTTCATCGACCTTCCTTCCGACATCGAAACCGACCTGGTGGACCTGGATTGCGTTGTAATTAACTACCATTATAAAAACAGGGAGCACGCGCGCTCGTTTTTGACCATGCTGAAGAACCTGATCGTCAAATATAACGTAAACCTTTTCTGGATGGTCGTTTCGACGGAACTTTTCGAAAACGCTTTTGCGCGCGGCTCTAACTTTTTAAATATCGACCGGGTAAGGCTTTACTCTAACGAGATCGAATACGCCAACGCTTTTTATGGCGAACAGGACAACGTCAATTTTTTAAGCCGCCAGTCTCCCGGCGTTTACTACGACGGCTCCGGCGCGGTAGAAATGCCGGGCAAGTATGATATTTATTATCCGGGTTTTCACGATCAGGCACAGAAATTCTGGCAGCAGGCATATGATAACATCATCGAATGCAACATCAGGACGCTGTGCGACGAAAGAAGCGAGCTGTCCGAAAAAACCGCTTTTATCATAACGATGATGGCGCTTTACACCAGATTCAAAAAACATATAATAATTTACCTCGGCCGCGCGTCATTTAAAACACGTTTCGACAATTTTTTATACCGTTTCGAACTGACCGGCGACTCTTATAAAAGCGAAAGGAACCGCGTCGTAATACTTCTCGGCCGCGAATATGAAAATTTTGCGATGCAGGAAAAGGGCGTCCGGCACTCGGAAGCGTTGCTTATAAACTTTAACGCGCGCTTCATGGTCTTTAATTCGTGCGAGTTCAACGTTATCGAATATGAAAAATGGCAGGCGTTTTCATCGCGGTTCGACCACGCCCTGAATCTGGTTTCTATAGCGCCTCCGCAGGAATGTCCGGACCAGGGGACCTTCGGCGATTTTTACGCGTTCGCGTGCGCGGCGGTGAAGGAGCGGCCGCAGGATGTTCACATTATATGCTCCCGGCCGGAATTGACCGAAATAATTCACTCCGGGGTCCGCGCGCTGCTTAAGGCGGAAGACGGCCGCCGTGCTACATATTGTATTTCATATGAGAACGCCGGGACGGCCGTCAAAAATATCATCGAAAAGAATCTGCCGTGCCGCGTCAGGATATATCTTACCGGGTCTCCTTCGGGCGACTCCGATTCGCGTATGGCCGCTTCCTGCGCCGGCGAGTTCGAAGCATATCCGGGCGTCAGCGTTGCCCGCTATCAGTTTTTGGAAGGCGAAGCGCATCTGCGACTCCCCGACATTTTTTATAACGAGGCGGCCTTCATGGTGGCCTTCATCCGGCAATATAATTCGGAAAATATCGTCATAAGTCTCGAGGAATTGTCCACATACCTTCCGGCGTCGGTTTTTTCAAAAGCGTCAGCCTCGCGCTGCCTCGCGGTTCTATCGAAGATGGATATCGTGAAAGTTTCCCGTGCCGGCAGGGGCGCTGAAGAGCCGGGCGCATGGGACGCCGATCCTTCGTTTTTAAACGAATTGAGCGTCTCCGGGGCGATAAGGATATTTTTCACTCCAGCGCCGGGCGAAAAGTACTCGCTCCCCGATCTTTTGCGCCTCGGCCTGATCCGCGTCGCTGACCGTTACGAACTTATCGACGGGTTTTACACCCATTGCAAAGATCCGGTCAAAATAAGCGTGAAAATGATCGCGGACGGCCCCGGCGGCTTCGATCTGCTCAAAAAAATGGCGCGGGTCAGAAAAAATATGCTTCGCTGCCTTTATGATATAGACGGTTTCAGGGAAGGAAAGCTCGTGGCCCTTCCGATATCGGATTTTCACGATATGTCGCCCAACGATTTTTACTATATCCGCGAATTTTCGTTTTTGAAATGGCACAACGCGTGCGAGTTCACCAGGAGCGAGAACTGCAGTCCCGGCTTCAAAAGGGTATTGAGCCAGATCCAGATAGAACGCGTGACGGAGAATCTGGAGCGCGACCTGAACGATCTGTATGCGATTCTGCTCGAGATCGAAAGCGCAGGAAAACTTTCGGAGGCCGCCCGCCCGTCGCGGCTCGCTTCCGCTCTGAAAGCCAGGGGCGGCCAGCAGCAGATAAAGCAGAGGGAGAACCTCACGGTTTCATATACTTTAAAACTGCTAAAACATCTTTTTTTATACGGCCTGATCAACCTGGCGGCCGACATCCCTTTTGAAAGGGAAGATTACATCGCTTCGATCGAATTGTCGAAATCCGCGAAAAGAATAGACTACAAAGGTTTTATTGAAGCCTGCGAAAAAATGTATAAAATAAACTGAGAAAAAGGAAAAACTGAAAAATCAAAAAGGCCCGTATTGCTGCGGGCCTTTTTAATTCAATGGATTTATTCAAATTGTTAATGCGCCAAAAATTACTATTAGCGTGTTGTAAGTTTCGAATTTTTATTTTAAAACCGATATCAATTTTTGATGCTATGTCATCTGCGCCGTATAAAATGCTGCGTATAATGCTACGAATAATGCTGTGTACAATTTTTTCGGTCCCGGAACTGTATTAAGAGCTCCGCAGTACCCGATTTTCATAAACTAAAGCGTTTACATTCGATATTAAAATAACTCTTCGAATTTTTTAAAAGAACTTTAAACCTTACTCCGTAAATACTCTTTTTACCCATTGAAACGTGCGCCTGATATACCTGTATGATTTTATTTATTACCGTTGATCCGGGTTTGTTTATTAATGTCAAGTTATATTCTGGCCGGTTCGTCTTTCTTCATGAAATATCGGCCGAAAATAAAAAACCTTTAACAAAAATTTACAAATTAGAATTTTTGCCAAGGTAATTAGTTAAAATGCCGCGAACAAAATTTTCAGGTTTAGCGATGTTCACTCCAACTATTTCGTGATTGATTTCTACGTCTGAATAACCGTTTTCTTTCAGGAATATTTCGATCGTCATCAGCCTCATCCCCTTTACGATAAAATTTTGCTTGCGTTTGACTTACACTTAATGTATCGGTAGTATTTAGATTTTTTTAATAGCTATTTTTGTCGAGGTTGTTAATATTTTTGGAGCCCGGCTTTAAAACCACTGAATTTATTTTTGAATCATCCTGGTATGTCAGCGTGACCTCGGAGTCGCCGTAGGGCGATATCACTTCGAATTTCTCTTCAAAAACGACCGATTTGGCCGGCGCGATATCGCCTAAATAGATGTTGTGATCGTCGTACGCCGCTGCGTTCGTCTGATATATCCTGATCCTGACCGTCGCCGAATAAGCAGGCTGGCGGCCGTAATTGAATATCTCCCCGCCGGCGAAATAAGAGCGTTTTCCGTTGTCGAGCGTGTAGCCTCCGCCGAAATGCTCGTTTTTTAAGGCCAGATAAGGCCTTTCCACGTTCAAATATGGAGAGTCGCTGTCCGAGGAATTGATCCGGCTTTCGGCGCAGCCGGCGGCGAACGCTATTGCGAGGATAATTATATTCAATATTCTGATTTTATAGCTGAAACGGAACTTATTGATAGACATATTATTATTATCGGAAAATTTAAATTTTACTTTAAAATTAGAATATTTTATGTTAATATTTTAATATGAACGACATCGCAATTTTCAGCGACGCGAAATTGAATAACGAACTGAGGGCCATTTACGAATCTCACGGTTCTCCCGTGGCGGTGCTTTTAGAGCATGACGACGACGGGGCGGCCGCGGCTTCTGCCGTCAGGGCTTTCTGCGCCGACATTCCCGACGCGGTCTACATCGAAGGCGAAGCGTTGTCGCCGTATCCTTTTTTAGTGCCGTGCGGAGCTTTTTTTTACGCTATATATTGTGCCAGGGAGCGTTTCAATAATTTCATGAGCATCGATGCCGACAGGGTCGACAAGATCGCGGCCGCGCTTAAAATAGGCGGCGCTCAGGCGTCCGAAAGGCCCCGCCCGTTCGAGCTTATAACCAGCTTTTACGGGTTCAAGCGCCGCGATTCGGAGGCGTTTGCGGATGCCGAGATCTTCCAGCAGATCCTGAACGTGCTGCTTCATATATCAGAAAAGAACAATATAGTTTTCCAGATAAAGAACGCCGATCTGATGGACGACGAAAGCGTTTCGCTCATAAATTATATCTGCAGGAACGTAAAGAACAAAAAGATCTTTTTCGTTCTGACCTACCGCGGCGACCGGCCCGCTGTGGCCTCCATAAAGTCGAAACTCGCCGATTCTATTTTCGGACAGTTCCGGACATGCCCGGTATCGGCCGACGGCCTCGCGCAGATATTCCGGGCGGAAGGCGCATACAGCGACGATGCGGCTTTCCTGGTCAGCCTGGTTTCCGGCCGGCGTTCGCTGCTCGCGGCGGCGCTGGAATATCTGCGGGCGCGCGGGGCGGTTGTTTTTAATTCGGGCGCCGCGAAATACGATCCGGCGCCCTCGTATAAGGCCGGCGATATCCGCGCCGCGCTCGCTTCGGGCGGCCCGGCGGAATTCGCGAGAGCGGTTATCGGCAATTTCACCGGGACCGCCCGCCAAATTCTCGCGGCGGCGTCTATTTTTCACGGTGAGTTCAGGGCCGCAGAGGTAGCCGTCTGCCTGAAATCGGGCGCCGAAGAAATAAAAAAAGAACTCGACGGCCTTAAAAGTGCCGGGATTTTATATCAGACCGCCTACGGCGGCGTTTTTTCGTTCGCTCACCCGGCCTTCGCTGAAGCGGCGGCGTCCCTTGTCTCGAAGGACGAAGCGCTGGAGTACAATCTTCGCGTTATCGAATTTTTCAGGGGTTCGGTTTACGAATTGCCCAATATCGCCCTTGGCAGGCTTATATATCACGCAATGAAGACGGCGAATTATTCCGATATCGCCATATTCGCCGAGCGCCTCGCCGACACGCTGTGCGCGATAGGAAGCGCCGGGAGGGCGCTTAAACTCGTAAGGTTCGTCGAGATAGTGGTTTTTTCGAAGAAAGATGCTCGAAGTTCCGTGACGGGCGAGCAGAAAACGAAATTAAAACTGGCGCACGCCAAAATATTGATATTGCTCGGTCGCTATAAAATCGCGCGCGACATACTGCTTCGTGCAGAGCTGGAAACGGCGTCCCCTGGCGACGAAGGGTTCCGGACGGCGCACGCCTTTGAAATAGACAAATGGCTCGGCTATATTTATATGCTCAAGCCGGCCCTGGCCCCCGAAGGTGAGGATGGCGCGATGAAACGGTTCATGGCGGCGCTTAACCGTCAGATGTCGAACGTGAAAAGCCGCATCGAGATAACCAATCTTATAGCACTCGCGCACTACCACAGGTCCGAACTCGAAAAAGCCTCCATATTCTACCGCGACAGCCTGAAGACGCTGGCGATGAAGAAGAACGACCCGGGAATGTGGCTCGAACTCGATTCGGCCCAGCGCGGGCTTTCATCAGTGTATCTCAGGCAGGGCGAGTTCCGCAAGGCGCTGGCCTACCTTAAAAAGTGCGAGGAGTTGTGCGCGGCTGCCGGCAATAAAAAAATGCTTTCCAACACATATCATTATATAGGGATGCTCCATCACAGCAGGGGAGAGTACGCGGAGGCGACGTCAAATTATGAAAGGGCGATCGAGATCTCGGAAGAAATTTCCGACATCCTTGCGCAGAGCCGCATTTGGACGTCGCTGGGCGTGACGCATTACAACCTGGCCAACTACAGGACCGCCCTCGATTTTTTCAACCGCAGCATGCAGGTGGCGCTGAGCACCTCTAATAAAAAGGCCGTCGCCATATTGAACGGCAATATCGCCCGTGTGCAGGCCGTGCTTAACAACATGGAAGCGGCGTTCTTCGCCCTGAGGGAAGATATCGCCATATTGAACGACACGGGCGATCTTTACGGACTGGCCCACGCTTACGCCTATCTCGGCGACGCCTGCCATATGGACGCCAAAAGCGACGCGGCCCGGGAATATTATTTAAAGTCTTTCGAAATATCCAGGAAGAGCCAGTTTTTAAGGCCGCTCATACTTTCGGCGTGCGGGCTCATAGCCAGTACGCCAGCCCATCTTTTAAGCCAGCAGGCCCAGAATATAGTTAACGAGCTCATGCTCATCGATTCGCGCGAGATCGACATCGTTTCGAAGTCCATGATCTTAAGGGCGCGCTGCGCTTACGAGACCGCGTCGGGCACTTATCACCGCGCGACATGCTTCATAAACCAGGCGCTCATCAATTTCGAGAAGATGAATATGCCCCTCGAAACTGGCTTATGCCTTATCGACGAAGCCAATATAATGAAACTCAACGGCCTCTTCGACATGGCCGACGCCAAAAGATCTTATGCTGTCGAAATTTTCAATAAAATAGGCGCGGATTACTACGCCAAAAAATATTCCGCGGTTTGATCCTATCTTATCCTATCTTATCACAACATAATACCGAATTTATCAATTTTAGAAAACAATTCTTGACAATTTGCCCGCTTTTGTTATATAATTTAATGACCTAAAATTTATTTTGACAGGAGAGTGACTTATGCCCAATCCAAAACACAAGCATAGTAAAACGAGGAACAGACGCGACAGAGCCGTCTGGTCGAAGAGAGTCGAAACGGCGAAAACGATAGCCACCTGCACCAATCCCGAATGCAAACAGCCCGTTCTTCCTCATCATGTATGCCTCGCTTGCGGCACTTATGACGGAAAGAAAGTCATCGAGATAAAAGAAAAGAAGAAATAACTCAGACTTACGGCCACCCCCGTTTTTGAAAAAAAATTTAATATAAGGGAAGGATCCTTGTGAGAATAGCGGTTGATGCAATGGGCGGCGACCATGCCCCGGAACAGATCGTCAAGGGCGCTTTAGAAGCGGCCGAAGCGACGCCCGGCATTGAGTTAATTTTAGTTGGCGATGAAGAAGCCATTAAAAAAGTCGATGGTTTTAAAGAACTCGCTAATGTGTCGATCAATCACGTAACCGGAGTTATTTCGTTTAACGACGATCCAGTTTCGCGTTCCCGCGAAAACACTATCGCCGTTTGCTGTAATCTGGTTAAAGAAAAAAAGGCGGACGCTTATGTTTCCGCCGGCCACACCGGCGCCTGCATGGCGGCGGCGGTAATCAACTGGAAAAAGATCGCCAAGATCGACAGGCCCGCTATTCCGACGCCCATACCCACGCCGCACGGCGAGGTTATTCTTATCGACGCGGGCGCCACGGCAGACTGCAAGCCATTAAACCTGCATCAGTTCGCCATTATGGGTTCCATTTACAGCGAGCGCATATTCGGGCGCAAAAATCCGCGCATAGGCCTTCTTTCAAACGGGACCGAAGACCGCAAAGGAAACAAACTTACCCTCGAAACTTTCGGGCTTTTAAAAAGCTCGAAGCTGAATTTTATCGGCAACGTCGAGGGTTCGAGCGTATTTAAAAATGTATGCGACGTCATCGTATGCGACGGTTTCACCGGCAACGTCATGCTCAAAAGCATCGAGTCGTCGTGCGAAATGGTAATGTCGACCGCGAAGAAGATCATGGGCGATATGGCCGGCGGCTCTAAATCCGGCGAGGCCGTGAGCGGCGTTTTAAAAGTGATGACCGACCTTCAGAAAAAACTCGATTACGCCGAATATGGCGGCGCTCCGCTGCTCGGCGTTCTGGGCACGTGCATAATTTCGCACGGCTCGTCGAAGGCGAAGGCCATTAAAAACGCCATTGGCCTGGCGAAAAAATTCGTCTCCGAAAAAATTAACGAAGCCATCGAGCAAGATATTTCAGGGCTTTTTTAGTCCGGAGTCTTGCTTTTTTTTTAATTTTGCCTGAAAATCGCGAAGGGAGTTTTGCTAAGATATATTATGAATAATAAAATCGCTTTTGTTTTTCCGGGACAGGGTTCACAATACAGCGGCATGTGCGCCGAGCTTTACGCGGCGTACGGCGAAGTGCGCGACGTTTTCAACGAAGCGCAGTCCGTTCTGGGCTACGACCTGGCGAAGATGTGTTTCGAAGCGCCGAATGAAACCCTTACTCTGACGATAAACGCCCAGCCGGCGATCTACACGATGTCGGTTGCCTGCCACAGGCTTTTAACGTCGCGCGGTATCAGCGGCAGCAAAATAGTCCCCGCCGCGGTCGCCGGCCACAGCCTTGGCGAATACAGCGCGCTTTGTGCGGCGAATGTATATTCTTTCGCCGACGGCCTGAAATTCGTCTATAACCGCGCTAAATTCATGCACGAAGCCGGCCAGAATACCCGCGGTACCATGGCCGCCATCGTCGGCATGCCCAAGCCGAAACTCGACGAGCTCTGCCACGATGTGACCAAAGCCGGAAATTACGTGGTAGTGGCTATCGCCAACTCGCCCGAGCAGATAGTTATTTCAGGAACGATCGAAGGCGTCCGCGAGGCCGGCGAAAAAGCCAAAGCCGACGGCGCTTCGGTATTTCCGATGTCGGTGTCGGGCGCGTTCCATTCGAATATCATGAAGGACGCCGCCGATAAACTCATGAAAACCATGGATGAAATAAATTTTTATCAGCCCGACTATCCCGTGGCGATGAACGTGCTCGGAAATCTCACTACCGACACCAATACTATAGTAGACGCGATAATACGTCAGATTTATCAACCTCTGCTGTGGGTCGACTGCGTGAATTCCCTCTACGACATGGGCGTGCGCACCAAGATCGAGCTCGGTCCGAAAACGGTTTTAAAAGGCCTTGTCAGAAAGATCAACCGCGAAATTAACGTCTTGAATATCGAAGATATCAAAACGTTCGAAAAAACACTCGAAACTCTCGAACAAACGCAAATGGGAGAGGTAACAAATGGAAGGTAAAAAAGTAGCTTTAATTACCGGCGGCTCGCGCGGCATCGGAAAGGCTATCGCGATAGAATTCGCCAGGGCGGAATACAACGTCGTATTCACCTACAATTCGACCGTTCCTGACGGCGTCATGAGCGAACTGACGGCCCTCGGCGCGGAAGCGCTCGCGGTCAAATGCGACGTAACTTCCGAAGAAGCTGTGACAGCTCTTTTCAAGCAGCTCGAAGAAAAATACAACCGGCTCGACGTTCTGGTGAACAACGCCGGCATAACCAACGACAAACTCCTTCTCAGAATGAGTTTCGACGATTTCACGAAGGTCATCAACACCAACCTGAATTCGTGCTTCCTGACCTGCAAGAACGCCATAAAGGTCATGGGGCGCGCGGGCGGCGCTATAGTCAACGTGAGCTCGGTCGTGGGACTTATGGGCAACGCCGGTCAGGCTAATTACTGCTCTTCGAAGGCCGGCCTTATCGGCCTCACGAAATCTGTCGCGAAAGAATACGGCAGCCGCGGCATACGCGTTAACGCGGTGGCTCCCGGTTTCATCGAAACCGACATGACCTCGGGCCTTACCGAGGAAATAAAAAAAGAATACCAGAAGCAGATCCCGATGAAACGCTTCGGTAAGGCCGAAGACGTGGCGCAGGCTTGCCTGTTCCTGGCGTCGGAAAAAGCTTCATATATAACCGGACAAGTTTTAACAATAGATGGCGGAATGTACATGTAAAGGGGGTGACGTAAGTGAGTATTACCTACGAAAGCGTTTATGAAAAAGTAGTTAAAATAGCTGTCGAAGAACTGGACGTCGAAGAATCGAAGATAACGAAAGAGTCGAATTTCCAGGAAGACCTTAACGCCGATTCGCTGGCACTAGTTGAGATCATCATGAAGTTCGAAGAGGAATTCGAGATCGAAATACCCGATGATCAGTCGGAAAAAATTAGAACCGTCGATCAGGCAGTAAAATATATTCTCGAGAAAAAAGCTTAAATCGCGGCATATTTCATAGCCCTCTTACCGGCGGCATTTAACCGCCGCCGGTAAAGGGTTTATTGAATTTGGCGAGCGCTGAATTTACGATTGGAGGAAACGATAAGATGTCCCGCAGGGTGGTAATAACAGGCATGGGCGTTGTAAGCCCGATCGGCACAGGACTGCAAAAATTCTGGAACGGCCTTATAACCGGCGCTAACGGAGTCGACGTTTTAAAAGCGTTCGACATAACGAATTATTCGTCTAAGATGGCGGCGGAAGTCAAAGATTTCAACTGTGAAGAATTTATCGATAAAAAAGACGCCAAGAGAATGGACCGCTTCACGCAATTCGGCGTCGCGGCGGCTAAAATGGCGCTCGCAGACTCCGGGATAAACCTCGATTCCATCGATCGTGACATGTTCGGCGTAATTCTCGGCTCGGGCATTGGCGGAATACAGACCTTCGAAGCCCAATACGAGGTTCTGAAGGCCAAAGGGCCGAACAGGGTCTCGCCCCTTTTAGTTCCCATGATGATCGGCAACATGGCGGCCGGCCAGATCGCAATACAGTTCGGCGCTCACGGCGTCAACTACACCACGGTTACGGCGTGTGCGTCGGCGAATCATGCCATAGGCGAAGCGTTTGAAACTATCAAACGCGGCGCGCAGGACGTTATGCTCTCCGGCGGAGCCGAAGCGGCCATAACTCCTCTCACCTACGCCGGTTTCTCGTCGCTCCGCGCTTTCTCGCAGAGAAACGACGACGTAAAAACGGCTTCCAGGCCCTTCAACAAAGACCGCGACGGCTTCGTGATAGGCGAAGGCGCCGGCGTTGTGCTGCTCGAAGAACTCGGCCACGCGAAAGCGCGCGGCGCAAAAATTTACGCCGAGGTAGTAGGCTACGGCGCTACCTGCGACGCGTTCCACATAACCGCTCCCGCCGATAACGGCGCCGGCGCCATGAAATCGATGAAGATTTCCCTTAAAGAAGCCGGAATCGCCCCTGAAGCGGTCGATTATATCAACGCTCACGGCACTTCCACCGATCTGAACGACAAGTACGAAACCGCGGCTATAAAAGCCGTATTCGGCGAGCACGCGAAAAAATTGTCGATATCCTCGACGAAATCGATGACCGGCCATCTTCTGGGCGCGGCCGCGGGCATCGAAGCCATAGCTACTGCCATGGCCATCAAAGAAAGCAAGGTTCCGCCCACGATAAATTACATCAATCCTGATCCCGAACTCGACCTCGACTATACGCCGAATACGGCGAAAGACCGCGTCATAAACTACGCGATCTCCAACTCGTTCGGCTTCGGCGGGCATAACGCTACGATATGCCTGAAAAAATACTCAGAATAGTTTTAAATGGATGATTTTACCAAAAGAACCACGCTTCATACTTTTGAACGCAACTTAAATTATAAATTCAATAACCTTGCGCTGTTAAACGAGGCGTTGACTCACGCCTCGTTCGCGAACGAACATAAAATCGACTATGATTACGAGAGGCTCGAAGTCCTCGGAGATTCCCTGATAGGGTTCATCATAGTCGATTTTTTATTCAATTCCAATCCCGAAATGCGCGAGGGTGAAATTTCGAAGATAAAAAGTTTCGTCGTTTCCGAACCGACTCTCGCGAAGGCGGCCGCGAAGATCAACGCACCCGATTATATCCAGCTCGGCCGCGGCGAAGAGCAGAACGGCGGCATGAACAAGCCTTCAATTCTCGCCGATGTTTTCGAGGCGCTGGTCTCCGCCATTTATCTTGACTCCAAAAAGATCGAATTCGCTTATGAATTCGTTATCCATAACCTCCATCCCGAAATAATCAAATTCACGCAGAAGGACGGCGGCGTCAACCATAAATCCATCCTGCAGGAATTTTCCCTGAAAAGCTACGGCGTGAAACCGAACTACAGGCTCATTAAAACCCTCGGCCCCGAGCACGACAAAACTTTCATCATGGCGGTCGAGATAAACGAGATCCAGCTCGGCACGGGCCTGGCCAAGGTCCGCAAGGAGGCCGAACAGATCGCCGCCTCGAACGCTTACAAGCATATAATGGAAGTGGAGAGCGAAAACAGGTCCGAGAATCGAGAGCCGGGAGCCGATAAGAGAGAATAGAGAACAGAGAACGGATGAGGAATGGGAAATTATAAAAAAAAGTGGAGAGTTGAGAGTGGAGAAGGGAGAGTTAAGGAATTTTTGAATTTTTTAAAAATAAACAAACGCTTTATTTAAATGTCAAAAGTCATTAACTATTCTCTATTCACTGTTCTCTGTTCACTAAACCCCCGTTTATTAACCAACACTTTTCACTCACTTTAATTAAAAACTTATGCATTCATCCAGACACATAATCGTTCCGGTATTTTTAAACAGCCTCGGCTGCCCGTCGAAGACCAGATGCGTATTCTGCAATCAGTCGGTTTCAGGCGGCGAACCTTGCGGCGCTGCTTCCGTCGAGGCGTTTCTCAGAAAATTTCTTTCCGACGTGTCGCGCTCGAATATTGGGAAAACTGAATATAGCTTTGAAATAGCCTTCTACGGCGGAACATTCACCGCTCTTCCGATCGACGGTCAGGCCGTTTTTTTCGACGCCGCGGAAAAGGTCCTTGGCGAATTCAGAT
>Ga0209212_1005334_pt1 | contig 15381 bp, 14 predicted proteins | sample RifGroC2_FD_183996 | JGI IMG/M metagenome (GOLD analysis project Ga0209212, IMG submission 183996) | Groundwater microbial communities from Rifle, Colorado, USA - Groundwater C2 (SPAdes) (version 2) | ecosystem: Environmental > Aquatic > Deep subsurface > Groundwater | place: Rifle, Colorado... | reverse complement strand
TTACCCGCCGTCCCCTTTTTTTGCCCCCCCCCGCACCGCCTTGGCCGCCAACTGGCCGCTTACCCGCACCCTGCCCGGCATACTCTCTCCCTGCTGCACCGCCCGCCGCCCAAGCGCCGCCTTAACGTCCGCATGGTGCTGTTGTATTGATGAGCGCTTTCTGGTAACGTAAGCGGTTCGTTACTCGCAGCCCCTGGTGGGAGAACTCAGGTCAAATGGATAACATGGGCAACGCCCTGCTGCGGCATCTGCTCCAGATGCCCGTGGCGGTCATATACGCACTGGCGGACAAGGTGCATCTCTTCAACGGCTTCGAGCTGTGCAAGAGAACTCCCGTCTCCCGGCTCCGCTGGAGCGAAGACGGCACCGCCTTGAACCTGGAGATCGCCGACAACGGGGCCCACCAGGTCTCCCTGACGCTTGCCCTGGGTGAGCTTTCCAGTTCCTGCGACTGCGGCATCTGGAGCCCCCGGGGGCGCTGCCCCCACCTGGTCGCCTCCCTCGCCACCCTAAAGAAGGCGCTTCTCCCGGCCTCCTTCCCGATGCTGCAACTGCCGCAGCACTACCTGGATGCGGTCCGCGGCGAGTTGCTGCGTTTCCCCTCAAAAATCCCCGCCCAAGACGAGGCTGCCGTTCCCGCCGAGGCGCGCTACTCCCTGGTCATTGACCGGGAGAGAGGACCGGTCCGTATGCGTCTCATGCAGGAGCGGACCCCGGTGACCCTGTTCGACCCTGCGCTCCCCTCCTCGATACGCGAATTCCTGAGGCTCATGTACTCCTCCGCCTTGCGCGGCAGGTGCATCGAGGAGTTCCTCCTCAGGTTCCGCGGCAGGTTCCCGGTGCTGTACGCCGCGCCCGAGGCGCTGGTGCCGCTCGATTTCGATCCCTCGGCGGAGCGGATGGTCCTTTTGCAGCTCGACCTTTGCCAGGGTGAACTCAGGGTGCAGACCACCCTCGAGGACGGCACCCCCCTGGACCACGATTCCTTTGTCTCCCATGGCTACCATTTCGACCTCAGGCGCTCGACCATCCGGAGGGCCGACGACGCCGGCGCCGAGTTGTACGGCACGCTCCTCGCCCGTGTCGGGCACGCCCCCGACGCCGAACTGGTGCAGGAGGCGGACGGCTTCCGCTTCGCCGCCCGGGTCTTCAACCGGATGCAGTTCGCCCTTGCCGCGAGCGAACTGCCGCGTTTCCTGAAGCGCACCGCCCTGTCCGTCGACGGCGCCAAAGTCCAGCCGAGGCAGGTTCTGCCACGCTACCGCCTGAACATCCGCGAACTGAGCGACACGGTGCAGGTCGTGGCGGAGGGGGTGGCCGACGGGCTCACCTTCACGCTCTCGCCGGCCACCTTCCGGTTTTTCACCCCCGAGGGACGCGCCCAACTCCCCCAGCCGCTCAAGGCGAAGAAGCGGGTCAGCGCCATCATCATGGCCTGCTTCGCCACCCTGGCCGGTAAAACCCGGACCGAGCGGGAAAAAATCGCCCGCCTCTCCCTGAACACCCCCGACTTCTTCAAGCGCGGGGTGAGGTCGGAGGCGCGCAGCATCATCACCGAGTTTTCCCAGGCGGCCTTGGAGCCGGTCACCATGTTGCAGCTCTCCGACGGCGAGTGGCTCGCCGTAACCATCGAGGGTGAGCGCCAGGGGAGGCTCCTCGAGGTGGCCTGCGAGCTTTTCGGCTGTGAGATCTTCTGGCAGGCGGAGCTGCCGGGCGAGATGGTGCTGGACCGAAAGCTCCTGATGAGAAACCTGTCGCGGCTTAGAAGCCTGCTTGCCGACCGGGATTTCTCCCTGGCGATCGGCGGCGAGGAGCTGGAAACCGTCTCCTGGTCCTTCACGCTCGACGCCACCCGCTCGACGATAGACTGGTTCGAGCTGCGCCCGGAGATCCGCTGCGACGGGGAACTGGTCGACGAGGGAGAGCTGCTGCAGGCCTTGCAGGGGGGAGGGGTGTTCAGAAGGGGGGGCGGCATGGTCATCCTCGACGAGCAGAGCTCCAGCACCCTCTCCCTGTTCGCCCCGGGCGCCAGGCGGGAGGTGGTACGGGTGCCGCGGCTGCAGATCCTCGACTGGATCACGCTCAGGAGAAACGGGGTCCGCGTGCTCCTCTCCCCCGAGGACGAGCGGATCTTCGAGAGCCTGACCAATTTCGAGAGCATCCCCGGGCGCAGCGCGCCGAAAGGGCTCCAGGCGACGCTGCGCAACTACCAGATCGAGGGGTACAACTGGCTCGCCTTTCTCTACGAGCACCGTTTCGGCGCCTGCCTGGCGGACGACATGGGGCTCGGCAAGACGATCCAGGCGATCGCCCTCCTGGCCGGGCTGAAGGAGGGGGTGATCGCCTCGGAACTCCCCGCCGACCTGCCTCATCTCGTCGTGGTGCCGCCGACCCTGATCTTCAACTGGGAGAGCGAGCTGGCCCGCTTCTATCCCTCCCTCAAGGTGGGGGTCTACCGCGGCCAGGGGCGCCGCGCCGAATTCGCCGGCCTCGACCTGGTGCTGACCAGCTACGGCGTGATCCAGCGCGACATCGAGGTGCTGGGCGCCATACCTTTCAACGTCATCGTCTTCGACGAGGCGCAGTCGGTGAAGAACATCCACGCCGAGACCACCGGCTCGGTCAGGAGGCTCAAGGGGCGGTTCAAGCTTACCCTGACCGGCACCCCGGTGGAGAACCATCTGGGGGAGTACTTCTCGGTCATGGACCTGGCGCTCCCGGGGCTTTTGGGCCCCTACGAGCAGTTCCGCAGGCAGATGGGACGGGAGGGGACCGGGTTCATGGAGACGCTGATCCGGCGCACCCACCCGTTCATCCTGAGAAGGACCAAGGACATGATCGCCGCGGAGCTGCCGCCCAAGGTGGAGACGGACATCTACCTGGAGATGAGCAGCCGTCAAAAGGCGCTCTACGCACGGACCGTGGCCCAGGTGAAGGCGACGGTGGCCCAGGCCTACAGCTCGAACGCGCCGGGACAGGCCCGCATCATCGCCCTCACCGCGATCCTCAAGCTGCGCCAGATCTGCCTCTCTTCCAGGCTCCTGCTTCCGGAGGCGCCGGACCGCTCACCGAAGATCGAGTTCCTGGTCGACCAGCTGCAGGAACTCTTCTCCGAGGGGCACAGCGTCCTGGTCTTCTCGCAGTTCACCTCCTTCCTGGACATCGTGCAGGAGGGGCTCTCCCAGCACGGCATCCCGTGCGCGCGGCTCGACGGCTCCACGCCGGTCGGGCGCAGAAAGGAGCTGGTGGAGAGCTTCCAGGGTTCGGTCGAGCCCGGGGTGTTCCTCCTGAGCCTGAAGGCGGGGGGGAGGGGGCTCAACCTGACCCGCGCCTCCTACGTCTTCCACCTCGATCCCTGGTGGAACCCGGCGGTGGAAAACCAGGCCTCGGACCGGGCGCACCGGATCGGGCAGCAGCGGCAGGTCACCATCACCAGGCTCCTGATGCGCCACTCGATCGAGGAGAAGATGATGGAGCTGAAGAAGCGCAAGCTGAAGCTGTACCGGGCGCTTTTGGAGAACGCGGAGCACGAGGGGGCGGGATCGATCGGGCGCGAGGATTTCGAGTACCTGCTCGGGTAGGTGGGGAGTTTTGTTTCAGGCCTGGGGCTGGGTGAAGTACCTGCAAAAGGAGAGGGTGTTTCTGCCGTTCTTGGAACTGTAGCTCACCTCGTCCATGATGGTCTCGATGATGAACAGCCCCATGCCGTTCTCGGGAATCGACCCGATCACCTCGGGGTCGAATTCCAGGCTGCGCGGCGCGTAGTCCTCGATCGACTTGCCGTTATCGGAGATCTCGAAGGAGATCCTGTCGTGGTGCAGGGTGATGGCGGTCTCGACCTTGAAGCCGTCCTGGCGCCGGTAGGCGTGCGTGATGGCGTTGTTGACCGCCTCGACGACGCACACCTCCATCTCGCCGTAGGCCTCGGCGCTGAGCGGCGAGCAGGCGCAGACCCCGCGCACCGCATGCCCTACCAGGGCGACGTCGCTAAGCCTGCTTTCGATGCTCAGATGTAGGGTTTTGCTCGGTTTTTTCGTCACGGTTGTCCCGCTCCGGCCGCCCTGTCCGATGGCCGGTCGTCTATGCTGCCATTCTTAGCCAGGTTCAGCCGGGGTCTGTCTCGGCGCCCCCTGTTCCACCCACGACTGCGCCACCGAAAGCTGTTTCAGGAATTCCGCGGCAAACAGGAACTCCCCGAGCGGGGCGGCCACGTTGATGCTCTCGTCGCCGCGCTGGATCGAGAAGGCGTACCCCTTCCTGCCGTTTCTCAGGTAGCACTCCACGCTCAGCTTGGTGACGGTCTCGCCGTCCGCGGATTCGAAGCGGTGCGTCAGGGTCTCTTTGCCCCCTTCCGGTTGCACCGCGGTGATCCTTCTGGAAAGCTCGAACGCCTCCCACGGCTCGGCGACGAAGCGGATCTGGTGCGCGCCGGAGGTGAGCCGGAAGAAACGGAGCGCGATCCTTCCTTCCTCGGGCTTTCCCTGCTGCTTCTTCTCGCAGGGAGAAATCTCGACACCGCTCTCTTTGGCGTAGATGGTGAACCTTGGTATTCTCATTGGACCCCCGGGCAACGCTAACAACTTTAGCGCCCAATGGAGCCTTGTCAAACCGGTTACAGCAGCACCGGCAGGCAGTGGCTCAGGCGCACCTCGCTCCGGGTGACGGTGGCGCGGTAGGCGAGCAGTTCCACGCCGGCCTGCGCCGCCTCCCTGAGCAGCCTGCCGTAGGCGGGGTCGATGGCGTCGGCGGGGGAGACCGACGCGCCGTCCCCCCTTTGCACCACGAACAGGTTCACCCCCCGGTGCCCCAGGCGCACCACCTCCATGAGTTCTCTTAGATGCTTCTGCCCCCGGGCGGTCACCGCGTCGGGAAAGAGCGCGCACCCCCCCTGCACCAGGGTGACGTTCTTCACCTCGACGTAACAGCTGCCGCGCTCCCCCGACAACAAGAGGTCGATCCTGCTGCCGCTGCCGTAGGGGACCTCGGAGCGGATCTGCCGGTAGCCGGCCAGTTCGGCGATGGTGCCGTCCTCGATCCCTTCCCGGACCAGGAGGTTGGGGAGCTGGGTGTTGATGCCGACCCAGAGCCCGTCGGCGTGCACCAGCTCCCAGCTGTGGGGGTACTTCCTCCCGGGGTTGCCGCTTTTGGAGAGGAGCACGCGGCTGCCGGGGCGGGCGCATCCCTGCATGCTCCCCGTGTTCGGGGTGTGGGCGGTGACCAGGGTGCCGTCGTCCAGTTCCACGTCGGCGAGAAAGCGCTGGTAGCGGCGGATCAGCGTGCCGTGGAAAAGCGGCTGTGGCAGTTTCATCGGGCGATTGACCTCTTCGGGGTTGGGCTGCCAGCGAGCGTTAACATTACCTCCGGCGCAAGTCTGCTGTCCAGCCAAAAATGCTGCCGGGCTGCGATCTTGCGCGCTCCAGAAATGTATTGATCTGATTGGCCGTTCTGCTACACTCAGGGGCTGGACCGGCCCGGGGCTCACCCCCGGGCGCGGCAAGACGGGGAGGTGGCATGGCCAAGGGGGACAAGAACCACAAGGAGCACCTGGAAGCGGTACAGCTTCTTGGCAAGTCGATCAGCAAGAGGGCCGGTTTTCGCTGCGAATGGTGCGAGGGGAACGAGGGGTTGCGCCTCTGGGAGTACCAGCCTGACCGGGAGCCGTCCCCCGAGAACGTGGCCCTGCTCTGCGAGTCGTGCCGGGAGCTTAACTCCGCCAAGGGCGCCGATCCGCGCCGGCTGCGCGCGATACGCAACGCCCTCTGGAGCGAGGTGCCGGCGATAGCCGAGGGGGCTGCCGTCGTGCTGTCGCGCTGCAAGGAGTCCTGGGCCAGGGAGGCGATCGAGGAGAGCCTGATCGACCAGGCGGTGAAGGAGAGGCTCTTGTAGAGGCAGATTAAGATTAAGGACTTCCCTTAGTCTCAATCTTAATCTTAGTCTCAGTCTTATCCTTAAGAAGTTGACGCGGGATGCGGCTCTGTGGTAGTAAATACCCTTTGTTAATGTGTATTTCTGCTCCAGGAAGAGGTGCTATGACGCAAGGAATCAAGAAGGGAATTCTGCTGGCCGGAGGCGCGGGGAGCAGGCTCTACCCGCTGACCATGGTGGCGAGTAAGCAGCTTCAGCCGGTCTACGACAAGCCGATGATCTACTACCCCCTGGCGACGCTCATGATGGCGGGGATCGCCGATATCCTGATCATCTCCACGCCGCACGACACCCCGCGCTTCGAGGCGCTCCTTGGGGACGGCTCGCGCTGGGGGATCCGGATCAGCTACGCGGTGCAGCCCGAGCCGAAGGGGATCGCCCAGGCGTTTTTGGTGGGGGAGCGGTTCATCGCCAACGACCCGGTCTGCCTGATCCTTGGCGACAACATCTTCTACGGCAAGATGCAGCTGGACCGCCTGATCGCCGGCTTCGGCGGCGGAGCGACGATCTTCGGTTACTACGTGCAGGATCCCGAGCGCTACGGCGTGGTCGATTTCGACCCGCAGGGGAAGGTGCTCAGCATCGAGGAGAAGCCCGCGGTCCCCAAGTCGAATTACGCGGTCCCGGGGCTCTACCTCTACGACGGCAAGGTGGTCGAGATCGCCAAGGCGATGACCCCCTCGGCGCGCGGCGAACTGGAGATCACCGACGTGAACCTCGAGTACCTGAGGCGCGGCGAGCTTTCGGTCGAAAGGCTCGGGCGCGGCATCGCCTGGCTCGACACCGGAACGCACCAGAGCCTTCTTGAGGCATCCCACTTCATCGGTACCCTGGAGGCGCGGCAGGGGCTGAAGATCGCCTGCCTCGAGGAGATCGCGCTCCGGATGGGATACCTGGACTGCGAGGCGATGGCGCAGGTGATCAAAGACACCCCCAACTCCTCCTACCGGGACTACCTGCTGCGGGTTTACCATGAGACGACCCTTTGCGGTGGAGGGGCTGCCAGATGAAGGAAGTGACAAGCTACCGCAAGGGGCGCATCCACGACGTGACGGCAAAGCAGCTGAACAAGTTTCTCGACGAGCGGGGCTGGCTCGCCGAGCTGTACCGCAGCGACGAGCTCGACGCGGCGATCCTGCCGACGATGGCCTACATATCGATGACCCAGCCCGGCGTGGCCCGCGGCCCCCATGAGCACAAGGACCAGACCGACTACTTCTGTTTCATCGGCCCTTCCAATTTCAAGGTCTACCTCTGGGACGCGCGCCCCGATTCGCCCAGCTTCGGCGTCAAGCAGGTGCTCTTTGCCGGGATAGACGCGCCGATGATGCTGGTGGTGCCGCCCGGGGTGGTGCACGCCTACCGCAACGTCGGCATCGAGAACGGCATCGTCTTCAACGGGCCGAACCGGCTCTATGCAGGCCCGGGGAAGAGCGAGCCGGTCGACGAGATCCGCCACGAGGAAGTGCCGGGGTCGCCCTTTCAGCTGGACTAGCGCGGGGGCGGTTTGCCGCTTGCCAACGATCCGATCGTTTTTACTTTAATAGGGGGCCGGCTGCCCCCTAAACCATTTTCTGAGACCGATGCGAAAGCTTTTAATCCGCTACAAGCGATTCCTCATTACCGCGCTCTTCCTGCTGGTGGCGTTTCTGACCTACGCCCTCAACCTGAGGAACAAGGAGCACGCCAACCCGCTGGAGCGCGCCGTGATGAACGTCACCGCCCCGGTGGCCGGCGGCGCCGCGACCGTAACCGGCACGGCGGGGGAGATCTGGAGCAACTACATCGATCTCCTCGAGGTGCGGCGGGAAAACGTCGAGCTGAGAAAGAGCGTCCAGCGGTTGAACGAGAGGATCGTCGCCAACAACGAGGCGGTGATCGCCAACGCCAGGCTGAAGGCGCTCCTCGATCTCAAGGGGAGCATCGACGCCCCCTCGCTCGCCGTCTCCGTGATCGGGGAGGACAGCTCCGCCTGGTTCAAGACGCTGGTGGTCGACCGCGGCAGCGCCGACCGACTGGCGGAGGGGATGCCGGTACTGGCGGCAGGGGGGGTGGTAGGGCGCCTGGTCAAGGTGGCGCCGAACAGCTCCCGGGTGCTGCTTCTCACCGACCACGCCAGCGCCATCGCGGCGGTCGTGCAACGCTCGCGGGCCCGCGGCGTCGTGCGCGGCGCCGGCGGCGGGCGCTGCTCCCTGGAATTCACCGTGAAGGACGAGGACGTGAAGGTCGGTGACAGCGTCATCAGTTCCGGCATCGGCGGCGTCTTCCCCAAGGGGTTGCCGATCGGCGAGGTCACCATGGTGAAGAAGGGGGAGTACGGTGTGTTCCAGACCATCGAGGTGAGGCCGACGGTCAACATCGGCAAGTTGGAAGAGATGCTGGTGCTGGTCAGGCAGGGTGATGAATAGACTTCCTGAGCGCGGGTAACTGCTTTGATCGCTTATCTTAAAATAACCGCCTGGGTCGTCGCGGCATGTCTGCTGCAGATGACGCTGCTCCCCAGGTATATCCTGGACCCCTTTCAGCCCAACCTGATCATCATACTGGTGGTCTATCTCGGGCTCAAACTGCCGCACCGCTTTGCCGGGCTCGCCGCCTTCAGCCTGGGGCTGCTCCAGGACAGCTTCAGCGGCATCTACCTCGGTCTGCACGCCTTCTCCTATCTCTGCATCTACACGCTGCTGTCGGAACTCGCCGACCGGCTTTACACCGACAACCGCGCGCTCTTCGTGCTGGTGGTGCTCCTCGCCACCGTCTTGAGCGCGCTTTTGAACCTGGTTCTGCTCATGATCTTTTCCGTCTCCAATGGGGTGTACGCCTCGCTGCTCCCCGCCCTGATCCCCCAGGCCCTGGTCAACGCCCTGATCGCGTCGCTGTTTTTCGGCGTCCGGTTGCCGGTGGAGGAGTCCAGATGAAGCCGCTCAACAACATCCTCCCGGATGACGATGGAGGGCGCCGCATCATCGGCCTCTCCTTTGGCGCCTTCGCCCTGTTCTTCCTGCTGCTCTCCCGGCTTTGGTACCTTCAGGTGGTCGACGCCGACAACCTGCTGGCCCAGTCGGAGAACAACCGTTTGCGCTTTGTTCCGGTCGCCGCGCCGCGCGGGGCGATACTGGACCGAAACGGCAAGGTGCTGGTCACCAACACCCCCTCCTTCAGCGTCGCGGTCATCCCGCAGGACGTCAAGAACAAGGAACTGCTGATCGACAACCTCGCGAAATACCTGAACCTGGACCGCAAGGAGATCGAGACCAAGTGGAACAAGGGGCAGGGGCGGGCCAAGTACTACCCGCTGGTGGTCGCCTCGGGGATCACCAGGGACCAGATGGAGTTCCTGGAGGAGAACCGGCTCGCCCTGACCGGGGTCAACATCGAGATGAAGCCGATCAGGGCCTACACCTACGGCCAGCTCGCCTCGCACCTCTTGGGCTATCTCGGGGAGGTGTCCGAGGATGAGCTGAACTCGGAGCGCTACCAGGACTACAATGCCGGCGACTACACCGGCAAGAGCGGCATCGAGCGGAGCTGGGAGGCGTTCCTGCACGGCGTCGACGGAGGGCGCCAGATAGAGGTCGACGCGCGCGGCCGTTTCCTGCGCACCGTCGAGGAGACCGGCTCGAGCGTCGGCAACACCGTCCTCCTCACCATAGACCTGGAGATGCAGCAGGCGGTGGAGCAGGCTCTGGGCGACAGGGCCGGCGCCGCGGTCGCCATGGATGTGAACAGCGGCGAGATCCTTGCCTTCGCCAGCAGCCCCGATTTCGACCCGGCCCTCTTTACCGGCCGGATGCCGCCGGACAAGTGGAAGCAGTATCTAGAGGACGAAAGGCATCCGCTGGAGAACAAGGCGCTCAAGGGGATGTACCCCCCCGGCTCCACCTTCAAGATCATCACCGCGATCGCCGGGCTGGAGGAGGGGCTGATCGACGAGCACTCCAGCGTCGAATGCCCCGGCTACTACAAGTTCGGCAACTCGAACTTCCGCTGCTGGGAGAGGAAGGGGCACGGCCATGTCGAACTCAGAAAGGCGCTCAGGGAGTCGTGCGACGTCTACTTCTACAAGCTTGCCGAGCGTCTCGGGGTGGACCGGATCGCCAAGTACGCCAAGCGTTTCGGGCTGGGGGCGCCCCTTGGTATCGGGCTTGAGAACGAAAAGGGGGGGGTGATTCCGACCGAGGAGTGGAAACTGAAGCGCTTCGGCAAGAAGTGGTTTCAGGGGGAGACCCTCTCCGTCGGCATAGGGCAGGGGTATGTGCTCACCACCCCGGTCCAGCTCGCCTCCATGATAGCGACGGTCGCCAATGAGGGGACCATCTACAAGCCGCACCTGGTGAAGCGGGTGGTCGACCTGGACGGGAAGGTGCTGCAGGAGTTTCCCCCCCAGGTGATCGGTAAAACCGGCCTGAAACCGGAGACCTACCGCCTGGTCAAGGAAGGGCTTTTCGCCGTCGTCAACGAGCCGCGCGGCACAGGCGGCATGTCCCGACTCTACGAGGTCAAGGTGGCCGGCAAGACCGGCTCCTCCCAGGTCGTGAAACTGCGTGACAGCAAGGGGGACATCCCGTACCGGTTCAGGGACCACGCGCTCTTCGTCGCCTTCGCCCCCTACGACAAGCCCGAAGTCGCCGTAGCAGTCATCATCGAGCATGGCGAGCATGGCGGCAGTGCCGCAGCCCCTGTGGCAGGCCGGGTGCTCAGGGCGTATTTCGAGGGGAAGGGGGTCATCAAAAAGCCCGTCCCCAAGGTGGTGGCGGAACCGGACGATGCCGCCGAGCCCGGAGCCGAGCCGGATGCCGGCGCCGCCGGCGACGCCCCGGCAGTTCAGCGTTGAATGAGTTGAGCGAAGGAAGATGAGAGATGAGAGATGAGGGACTTCCCGCTGCACTGATGGAAGCTGCAGATTGGCACTTCCGGGTAGGCTTTAACGTAGAACGTAGCACATAGAACGTGGAACGGTTCTTTAGAGGGTGACATGTTTGACAGACGGCTTTTTACCAACTTTGACTGGACGCTTCTCGGCGTGGTGCTGCTCATCACCGCGTTCGGCGTCATCAACATATACAGCGCCTCGTCCTCGTACCGGGACATCGGCACTCCTTATTACCTGAAGCAGATGTACTGGATCGTCGCCGGTCTCACCCTCTGCCTTACGGTCTGCAGCCTCGACTACCACATGCTGGAGGACTTCGCCTACTGGCTCTACGGCGCGGTGCTGCTCCTTCTGGTCATGGTGCTCCTGGTCGGGAAGACCACCATGGGGGCGACCCGCTGGATCCACCTCGGTTTCTTCAACATGCAGCCCTCCGAACCGATGAAGATCGTCATCATCATGACCTTCGCCCGTTTCTTCAGCCGCTACCCGATCTTCAAGGGGTTGACGCTGAAGGATCTGGTCTACCCGCTGCTCCTCCTGGGTGCCCCGGCGCTCCTGATCATGAAGCAGCCCGATCTCGGCACGGCGATCCTGGTAGCGCTGATCGCCGGTACCATGCTCCTCTTCGTCGGGGTGCGCTGGTCCGCCCTGGCCACCCTTTTTGCCGCCGCCGTTCCGATCGTCTACGGCGCCTGGCACTTCGGGCTGCACGACTACCAGAAAAAAAGGATCTACAACTTTCTGAACCCGGACCTGGATCCGCTCGGCAGCGGCTACCACATCATCCAGAGCAAGATCGCCGTCGGTTCCGGCGCCACCTTCGGCAAGGGGTTCATGCAGGGGACCCAGTCGCAACTCCGTTTTCTCCCGGAGCAGCATACCGACTTCGCCTTTTCGGTCTTCGCCGAGGAGTGGGGCTTTGTCGGCTGCCTCCTCATGGTGACGCTCTACCTGTTCCTGACGCTCTGGGGGCTCGGCATCGCCAAGCGGTGCAACGACCGCTTCGGCTCGCTCCTCGCCGTCGGCGTCTCCGCGATGCTCTTCTGGCACATCATCATCAACATGGGGATGGTGATCGGCCTGCTGCCGGTGGTCGGGGTACCACTGCCGTTCTTCTCCTACGGCGGGACCTCCATGGTGACTTCCATGGTGGGGGTCGGCATCCTGCTCAACATCAGCATGCGGCGCTTCATGTTCTGACGCGCCGCGGCAACACCCCCGGCCGGCAAAGGAGCCCTGCCATGCGCATCACCATCGTCGAGCCCTACTTTACCGGCTCACATGCCGCCTGGGCGCGGGAATACGCCTCGTACAGCAGCCATCAAGTCGATCTCCTGACGCTCCCGGGCCGCAACTGGAAGTGGCGCATGCACGGCGGGGCGGTCACTCTCGCCTCGCGCTTGCTGGCCCGCGGCGACACCCCGGACCTTATTCTCGCCACCGACATGCTCGACCTCACCACCTTCCTGGCCCTCACCAGGCCGGTGAGCGGCCGCTGCCGCACTGCCATCTATTTTCATGAAAACCAGCTTACCTACCCCTGGTCCCCCGGGGATCCGGACCGGGGCGAGCAAAGGGACCTGCACTACGCCTTCATCAACTACGTGAGCGCCCTGGCCGCCGACGCCGTCCTCTTCAACTCCTGCTACCACAAGGACTCCTTTCTCGGCGCGCTCCCGGGTTTCCTGAAGCGCTTTCCAGACGCGACGGAGCCCGCCTCGGTCGGGCGGATCGCCGACAAGAGCCGTGTGCTGCCGCTCGGCATGGACCTGAAAAAGCTGGACCGGCACCGTCCCGAGCCGCTCGCCGGGAGCGGCGCGCCGCTTTTACTCTGGAACCACCGCTGGGAGTTCGACAAGGCGCCGGAGGCGTTTTTCGGCGCGCTATACCAGCTGGCCGACGAGGGGGTGGCATTCCGGGTGGCGGTGCTCGGGGAGTCGTTCGGGCGGGCGCCGGCCGTCTTCGAACAGGCGCGCGCGAGGCTGGGGGCCAAGGTGGCGCACTGGGGGTACCTGGACGATTTCGCGCAGTACGCCGACTGGCTTTGGCGTGCCGACATCCTGCCGGTCACCTCCAGGCAGGAGTTCTTCGGCGCCAGCGTGGTGCAGGCGCTTTATTGCGGCTGTGCGGCGCTCTTGCCGGACCGGCTCTCCTATCCGGAGCACGTCCCGGCAACGGCGGCAGCCGGCGTTCTCTACCGGGAGGACGAGCCGCTGGTCGACAGGCTGAGGAGGCTGATAATGGACCTGGGAGAGGTGGAAAGGCTGGACCGTTTCGTCGGGCGCTACGACTGGGAGCATCTCGCTCCGGTCTACGACAGCTTCTTTGCCGCCCTGGCTGCCGCGCCGGGCGGCGAGGTCCCTGCGGTTAGTGCTTTCTAGGCGGGGAATTGCGGAATTGCACCGGGGGAGGAGCAGAGGGGGGCGCTGGTGACCGCCCCCTTAATCCGATTCAGGCGGCCTGTTGGGTTACCATGATGATCTCGCTGCACCTTTCCAGCCAGATGGTGCCGCAAGAGGTGCACTCCAAGAGGTCCTTCGCGTAGCCGTCGGAATGCATGTCGATTTCGATACCGTTTTTGCTGTTGCAGTGTGGGCAATGCATGTTCATTTTCTCCTGTTTACAGATATTTTGATTTTCACAATATATAGAACGCGCAGCGCAGGTCAAGTCCCAATTTTACCAAAAAGTCACGTAAAACAGCTGTTTAGCTTTTCTTTCCCCCTTTCCCGCCAAGCCTCCATTTTAAAACATGCAGCTCTCCCGCTTTCAAGTCGTCGGCTTTTATCATCCCAAGCTGCTTGAAATGCTGAGTTTTTCATCTATAAAACATAGGTATGCCAAAAATGGAAATTTCCCTTATTTCTTGCGTAAACGGGACGGGCAATTGAAATTTATTTTCCAGCATCGTGATCGGTAACGCTGGTTTGCTCCCTTTTTGGGGGAATCCATAGATTTTTTTGAATAAACGGGCAGATGGCTAACTTTGCTGTAGAAAAGTCCTCCGGCAAGTGCTATATTTGCGCTCGTTAATTTGCAGACCTTCAACCTCGTCCAACAGGAGGCTGACATGAAGGAAGCCATGTTTTACCAAAAGCTGGACGGCGACCGGGTGCGCTGCGGGTTGTGCCGTTTCCGATGCCTGATCGGCACAGGCAAGCGCGGGCACTGCCGGGTGCGCGAAAACCGCGACGGCGTGCTCTACTCGCTGGTGTACGGCAGGGTGGTGGCCGAGCATGTCGACCCGGTCGAGAAGAAACCGCTCTTCCACCTGCTTCCCGGCAGCCGTTCCTACTCGGTGGCCACGGTCGGGTGCAACTTCCGCTGCCTGCACTGCCAAAACTACAGCATCTCGCAGCCGGATGAGGGGGGCGTGGAGCACTCGGGGAGCTTCGTTGCGCCGGAGACCGTCGTTGAGCGGGCCCTTGCCGCCGGCTGCCGCTCCATATCCTATACCTACACCGAGCCGACCATCTTCTTCGAGTATGCCTACCAGATAGCGAAGCTCGCCAGGCAGGCGGGGCTCAAGAACATCTTCGTGACCAACGGCTACATCACCAACGAGGCGCTTGCGGTCATCGCGCCGTATCTCGACGCCGCCAACATCGATCTCAAGGGGTTCACCGACTCGTTCTACCAGGAGGTGGTAGGGGCTTCGCTCGGTGAGGTCCTGGACTGCATCAGGGAGTACAAAAGGCTCGGCATCTGGCTCGAGCTGACCACCCTGGTGATCCCGAATCGTAACGATTCCGAAAAGGAACTGCGCGACATCGCGCAGTTCATAGTCTCCGAGATAGGGAAGGAGACCCCCTGGCATGTCACCCAGTTCTATCCGACCCACCGGCTCACCGACGAGCCCCGGACACCGGTCACCACGCTCAGGGAGGCCCGTCGCATAGCGCTCGATGCGGGGCTTCGCTACGTGTACGAGGGGAATGTCCCCGGCGAGGGGGGGGAGAACAGCTATTGCCCCTCCTGCGGCGGGCTGCTGATCAGAAGGTATGGCTACCTGGTCGAGAAAAACTTCCTGGCGGACGGCAGCTGCCCAGGCTGCGGCTTCGCAATCGATGGCATATGGAAATAGCCCGCCCCCTTGCATCGTTGCAAAGGGTGTTCGAGCCGCGGTCGGCATCGAGCGCCTCTCTGGCGCTGGCGGGAGTGCTGCTCACCTTGTTGTTCTGGCTACTGCACGCCGCCATCGACTGCCTCTTTTTCGGCGCCGGTTCCCGCTCGGCTCTTCTGCCCGATGCGCACCGGATGGCCGATCTCTCCCTGGTGCTGCTCCTCGTCTGTTGCCTGCTTTTCTACAGCCGTCGGGCGCACCGGGTGCAGGCGGCTCTCGAACTGGCACTTAAGGAGGCGTTGCAAGAGGCCGAGAGCGAGAAGGCGAAGCTGGACGGGATCATCGAGGCGATGGGGGATGCCATCTCGATCCAGGATCGCAGCATGACGGTCCTGTACCAAAACCAGGCGCACCAGGAACTGATGGGCTCCCATGTCGGCAGACGCTGTTACGAGGCGTACCGTCACCAGAGCGAGATCTGCGCCGACTGCCACCTGATGGAGGCGTTCCAGGACGGCAA
>Ga0209212_1005333_pt1 | contig 15383 bp, 16 predicted proteins | sample RifGroC2_FD_183996 | JGI IMG/M metagenome (GOLD analysis project Ga0209212, IMG submission 183996) | Groundwater microbial communities from Rifle, Colorado, USA - Groundwater C2 (SPAdes) (version 2) | ecosystem: Environmental > Aquatic > Deep subsurface > Groundwater | place: Rifle, Colorado... | reverse complement strand
TACCTTTGAATCTCTTCTTGTTTCCTCCTCCATTATTAAACTTGTTTTTTTGTCCACCTTGGAAGGGCGCTCTTGAGCGCGCCGGGCGTGAACTGCCGGCTTTAAAGTTTCTGCTTTGCATGTATTTTCAAGAAACTGCCACGAAGAAATCTTCCAAGCAGATCGTATACATAAAAAAATTAATGTTTATCTTCGTTTCGACTTTAAGCGAAATTGAAAATAAATTTTATGTATAGATACGCTTGATGACTAAACAACTGAAGGGTATTAACATAAAAATCAATTGTAGTACTAATAGGTTATTTTGTCAAGGGATTGTACAAGATGAGTACATAGGTGACAAGTCGTTAAATTGCATGGGTGTCTGATACCCGAGGGTTTCATGTGGTCTTTTGAAGTTGTACTCAATTAGCCACTCGGTAAGATTCCTGTTGAACACTTTGGGGTCTGAGCTGTAATTACCTAAATCTATGAACTCTTCTTGGAGAGTCCTATTGAAACGCTCATTGTTAGGATTATCTTTGGGTGTTCTGACTCTGGAGTAATATTGCTCGATGCCTAATCTTTGACATGCTAACTTAAAATACTTTTCAAATTCAGTGCCATTGTCATGTCCAACCTTTGGGATATTTCCATTGAGCAAGAAATGCAGTCTCAGTAGAAAATCCTCACTGTTGTATGAACTCTTGTTTTTGTGCATCCTGGCGTACGCTACTTTGCCATACTTATCAATTGCAGTAAAAATGTACCTCTTAATGCTATCATATCTAATTTCCACCGTATCTAAACAAATGATTAGTCCTGCTTTTTTCTGATACCATTTCAGCTTATCTAAATTGAGTTCAGTGATTCGTTTCTTTTTCTTGTTTCTGTGCCTTTTGAGCCTATTCTGCTGGGTTTTTTTGGGATTGTAGTAAAGCTTGTACGTTTCAATAACTTTTTGCACTTTCCAGGGCGAAATTGTTTCCTTGAAATCAGTTTTGTAGATGACTGCTAACTTTTCTTTGCCGTAGCGAATGTGAGCTTTTCTGAGTTTAATAATTCGTTGTTCTTGAATGCTGGTAATTTCTCGTTGCCTGACTCGCTTGGGCGCTTTGGATTTATCCTCAAGATTTTTAAGGCTATGCAAATTCTCGCTATCAAATTGCCCATACCATTTGTAAAAGGTCTTTCTGGAAATTCCGAAATGTCTAGCGGTCTGTGTGGCGTCATATCCCTCGCGGTAGTAGATAATCCATTCCAATCTAAGTTTGGCTTCTTTGGATAATTTCATTATGTTAGCGACCCTTCGCCACCGCTCATGGGGATGCAGTAGTTTTAAAGGTGCTGGGATCCAATATGCCAAAGCTGCCTTGTTTGTGATATTCATTTTGATGAGATAATTTAGGTAAATTAACTCTGGATTTTAGCAAATTCCTTGAATTTTGCTAAATCTAGAGTGTTACCTATGTATCTCATCTTCTTCAGGGATTGTTGACATTTTCCTTTAAAGAGAATATAATAGATATAAGTGAGTGAGATGAAGAGGGTGGCACCTTTTCCCTTGTATAAAGGAAAATCTGCTTACTTGAGAGGTGTTCGCCAATTGGCGAAAATGCGGGTGGAACCGCGGGTTTTTTGAAACTCGTCCCGAATGTATCATTTTTTGGTATATTCAGGACGAGTTTTTTTATTTGTAAATGATTATTAATCGCTCGAATATATTTTATTTTTGTGCGGTGAAACAATTGCAACTATTGGAAATTAACACCAATGTGACTTGTTTCAATGCAAAAAATAAAAAATATCCTCGCTATAAATTGGTTAAATTAAATGTCATCTTGAGCGAAGCGTAGCGGAGTCGAAAGATCTGAGTTCGAAAATTAGATTCCTCGACTACGCTCGGAATGACAGCATTTTTATGACTGAAGAAAAAAAAGTAACAACAATGGAAGACATCGTTTCGCTTTCAAAGCGGCGCGGATTTATTTTTCCAGGATCTGAAATTTATGGTGGTTTTGCCAACTCCTATACGTATGGACCATATGGTTCGGAGCTTAAGAATAACATCAAGAAGCTTTGGTGGAAAAAATTTGTGCAGACTCGCGAGAATATTGTGGGTATTGATGGTCCTATCATTTTGAATCCAAGAATCTGGGAAGCATCTGGGCATATCGCTGGATTTAATGACGCTCTTGTTGATTGCAAGGAATGCAAAAAAAGATTTCGCGCGGATCATTTGGTTGAGGATGCGACCGGAATTGACATGGAAGGACAGTTGGATGAAATGAAAAAAGTTTTAGATGAAAAAAAGGTTGCATGTCCTGCTTGTAAGAAATCAAATTGGTCGGATGTTCGTAATTTTAATATGATGTTTAAAACCCAGCTTAATACTACTGACGGAGCAGCTGAGGAAATTGCATATCTTAGACCTGAAACAGCTGGCGCGATTTTTATTGAATTTAAAAATGTTCTTGATTCAACTCGTCAGAAAATTCCATTTGGAGTTGCGCAGATAGGAAAGGCATTTAGAAATGAGATTGTTGCTGGAAATTTCACTTTCCGTCTTAGGGAATTCGAGCAGATGGAGATTGAATATTTTATTCATCCCGAAGCTAAATGGGAAGAAATGTTTGAGCAATGGCTGAAAGAACAAGAAGAGTTTGTAATGTCGCTAGGAGCTAAAAAAGAAGATATTCGACGTTATGAGCATGCTAAAGAAAAACTTTCTCACTATTCTCAGAAAACAATTGATATTGAATACCGATTTCCATTTGGTTTTAAAGAGCTTTTTGGCCTCGCTCATCGCGGAAATTTCGATTTGACACAGCATGCTAAGTTTTCTGGACAAAAATTGGAATATTTTGATCAGGAAAAAAATGAACGTTATGTGCCGCACGTTTTGGAGCCAACTTTTGGACTTGATCGTAGCATATTAGTTTCACTTTTAGCAGCCTACAATGAAGAGGATCTTGAGGGTGGAGACAAACGTATCGTTATGAAATTTCCTAAGGCAATTGCCCCGGTGAAGGTGGCTGTGTTTCCGTTGATGAAAAACAAACCCGAGTTGGTTGCAAAGGCTAAGGAAATTTTCGATACTTTGAAATTTGATTTCATGTGCGAGTTTGATGACAATGGAAATGTTGGAAAGAGATATCGTCGCCAAGATGAAATCGGAACTCCATATTGTGTGACTGTTGATTTCGATTCTTTGGAAGACGAAACGGTGACAGTTCGCGACCGCGATACGATGAAGCAAGAAAGAATCAAGATTTCAGAGCTTCAAGAATTTTTCGCTAAGAACTTGAAGTAGGATTTATCATAAAGATGTGAAATCTCTACTATTCTACTTCATATGGTAGAGATTTTGTGAAAAGCATGGATAGAATGTAATTACTGTGATTAAAAACGCTGGCTTTTGCTGGCGTTTTTTTTGCGGATCGCATTACATAAATAAAAAGTCCATTCAACCACATAAGGAAATATAAAAGTATAATGATGATTCATAATCGCATGAGAGCTTTTTGGATTCCCGTGCAAATATAATAGAAAGACAATAGGAATACTGCCAAGAAAAAACTTCTCATGGCAATGAACATAGAATTGAAAATGAAAAAACTTACAAAGATAAAGATGTTTGGCAGAATGTATCCTGGAATTTTCATATGAATGCCTTGCATGATTTTAAGAGTCGATACGTATGCACTACCTAATAGATCGTAGCGCATACGTATCGGCTATCGCTTTTGTCATTCCCAGCTTGAGCGGGAATCCAGTGCTTGGAAATTAGGTTTTGATTAATATAGATATTACCAGGCTTAAAATTGTTTATTTCATGTATTTATATTTGTCTAATAATTATGAAAATTGATTGATATGTGTTATTTTATGCTTATGGAGAACTTACTTAAGAAAGATAAATATTCCAGAGCTCGTGGAGGAAATAGTATTTTCTATTCCTTGTCGTGTTCCAGTTGTGAGGAATTTCTTTTGGTTTATCAAAAAGATGGAATTGGAAATATGCTCAGATTGTATATTGATAGAATATCTGGCTCAGAAAGTCTGAAAAAACTTCAAAGTATAGAGAATAAAGCGGATTTGCCAATCTTGAAATGTGAAAAATGCGGGTTGGTTATTGGTGTTCCCATGATTTATGCACCTGAAAAAAGATTAGCATTCAGACTTGTGCGCGGGGCTTTTAAGAAAGAGTATTTGGCGTAATATTTTTTCATATTCTCTATTTATGAAACACAGAGTCAGGGCAATAATTGAAAAAGATGGATCGCTTTTGTTTATAAAAAGGGTTAAGAAGGCTGGCACGCATTGGGTTTTTCCAGGAGGTGGAGTTGAAGCTGGAGAAAATCATGAGCAGGCCTTGATACGGGAATGCAAGGAAGAGCTCGGAGTTGATGTTTCAATCGGAGAACTCGTTTTTGAAAATGTTTTTGAGCAGGTTGACCATGGGACACAAAAGGAATTCTTTTATGTTTGCAAGATTATTGGAGGCGAGCTGGGCACAGGTGAGGGATTGGAATTTCAACAAAACTCACATTATGAAGGCACGCATGAATTGGAATGGATAAAAATTTCAGAGCTGAAAAATTTCAATATAAAGCCAGCCGGGATAAAAAGTTTTTTTAATCGAATAAACTTTCTTTAGGACTATACTTTGTGATATAATAGTAATATCAATTTAATAGAAACTTTTTCTTATGGATAAAAAATCAAAAGTATTGTTGTGGGTAGTTGCATTTATGATTACTGCTAGTGTGGGAGTGACATTTTGGAGAATTATGATTGAAAAAGATTATATCATTGAAGCTGAGGTGGATTGCGACCCAACACTGGAAACATGTTTTATTTATGAATGTGATCCTGAGGCAGAAGAATGCACTGGCAATCCAGAAGAAGACACGTCGTATTTCAAAAAAGCAAAAAGAGTAGCGGCTAATATCCCGCTTTGTGACCCAGCTGATGAATTGTGCCAACCATTTGTTTGCGGAGAAGGAGAGAAAGATTGTGAAGAAATTCTTTGCACAGAAGAAACTTCGGAAGAGGGAGATGTTTGCAATAATCCTGAACAATATGTTCTTGATAATCCGATAGAAGATGAAGAAGCTGTTGAATGTGACCCGTCTGCCGCCGAGGCAGGAGAAAGTGATGAAGAATGCCTTGCCGCGCAGGAAGGCGAAGAAGTAATTTGTGAAGAAGGAGACGAGGAATGTGCAGCTGTGCTAGAAGGGGATGAGGCAGCTGAAGAAATTAATGCAGGCGATTCAGGAGAAATAGAAAATTCTGCAGACACTGTTGAATAAATAAAAAATAGATTCTTAGTGGACCGTCCTTGGTTGAGGGCGGTTCTTTTTTCTTATACAAAGGTGTAGTATAATTGATACAGTAAAATAAATCGGAGAAGAACTCCGTGGGAAGAAATCTTATGCCATCACGAAAAATACAATTTATCACTGACGAATATTATCATGTGTATAATCGCGGTGTGGATAAGCGCATGATTTTTTCGGATGCTAGTGATTACGATCGATTTCTTGGTGCTATGTCTGATTTTAATTCTACTGTGCTGAGAGAAGAAAGAATTTTTCGGAGTCGAACTCCGAAATCGGAGTTCGACTCCGCACCTTTATTTGCAAATGAGTTGGTTGAAATTGTTTGTTATTGCTTGCTTGAATCCTAATCACTTTCATCTGATCATAAAACAGAAACAAGATGGTGGGGTGGTGTCGTTCATGCAGAAGATTGGCACGGGCTACACTAATTATTTCAACATTAAACAAAAACGATCCGGAGCGTTATTCCAAGGGAAATTCAAGGCAATACATATTGATTCAAATGCTTATCTTTTATACTTGTCAGCATATGTGAACTCGAATTATTTTATTCACATGCAATCGGAGAAGAACTCCGCCAGTTGGCCTTATTCAAGTTTTGCTGATTATATCACAAGAGCTGGCGTTTCTAAATATGATGAGAATATCATCCTTAGTCAATTTTCTGGCGCTAGTGATTATAGGAGATTTGTTGAGAATAATGCGTTCTACATGAAAGAAAAAAAGAACTTGCAGAAATACTTGCTAGAGGAATAAATCGGAGAAGAACTCCGATTGAGAACACTCCGATTGAGAACAATTATCCTAAGAAGAATATTAACACTTTCTCTGGTGGACGGTCTTCTGTATAAATGGTAGGCATTGCTATTTTTCGGATAAAAGAAAGAGCCTAACAACAGTTAAGTTGATAGGCTCTTATTTCATAATAAGATGTTAGAGTGTTTCCTTATACATTCTAAAGTAATACCCGAGCGCTTCATCGAAGTCTTTGGCAAAAATTATTTCGCCGTGCAATTTCATGATTCCGCGCTTATGCTGCTTGAGAATAGGCGCAATTTTGAATAGATCGCCCCATTGTCCATAATGTAGATATTCACTACTGTGGTATCTGATCATCTTTGATGAATATGTGATATCACGACAATGTCCATGAATTATCACATTAGCATCGGGAAACGCGTTGAAAATTTCTAATATTAACGGCGTTTCCGAGGATGGCATACCTTCGCCTGACCACGACACAATTCGACGTTTCCAATCAGTGATAAGAGTTAAGTCGTTGCATGATAAATTTCCAACCAATGAACCAGAACGCGTTACCAAAACCCCACCGTCAATCCTTTTTGCTAAAAATCCAGCCGAGGTATTAGTATAATGATCCTCTTGCATCTTTTTACCAATCGCTGAAAATTCTGGATAGTTGGCGTCTAAGATTTCGTCAATATTAAGATTGATTCTCTTTTCTTCATATCGAATCTTTTTATAACAATGAAAGACAGTGTCAAAAATCTTTTCCCATGGTGCCATTGTAATCTTTTCGAGTTCGCCGTTGGCGGAATAGATATACTCTGGCCAAACGATTTCAGCTCCAAAGCTTGATATAATATCTTGCACTCTGGATGTTACTGGATGATTCCAGTACTGACTTCCCATAGCTGGGGCAACAACAACATGTTTGCCTTTGCCTATTGCAGCATGCAATATAGACATAGGGTAATTGTCGGCAATACCATAAGAGATTTTTGAGAAAGTATTGAATGTGCATGGTGCAACGATAACAATGTCTTCCTCTGGAATCTTATTACAGCTTGATTCCCGACACACGATTACTTCGCGGCTAATAGAATCCCAATCAATCATCGGGATAGCAGCAGGCGTTGGCATGAGAATTGGTTTTGCTCCATCCTTTTTGAGCATATCGAGCAAAATCATCACACCTTTGGCCTTAGTTGCACCCGTCACAATGACATAAATAATTTTATCCCGAAGCATCTCATATCACCACCTTTCTTTTTAAGTTAAATGATACTGACGATAGAGTTCGTAAGCCATCGCCGATACAGCAACTGGCAAAGTCAAGAAGTCGACCTTGCTTTTATCCATCGGCAATTTTACGATATCATCAAGCAACTGCTGTTTCTCACGTGTAAGTCCAGACGTTTCTGTGCCAAAAATAATTACTACATCTTGGTTTGCCGGCAATTTGACATCATAGAAGATTTTGTCAGTTTCGCCAGATGTGCCAATCAAGTACTTACCTTTAGCCCTCAGGTCCCTGACAGCTTCTTCGAATGTTTCGTAGTGAATTTCCTTAAAAGCACCCTTGATATTCCACGACCCAACTTTAGTCCTTACTTTCGGGGTATCAAAAGACAGTGAATTTTTGCCAGAGGTGTAAACGGTGGCATCGATTGACTTGGCAATTTGGACAATGTGTGCCATATCATATGGCGAACGGATGATATCGAATAATAATTCAACTTTTCTCATTTTATCTATCTCCTTTTGGTTTGATAGCGACCAGAATGAACGGGTCTGATGTGATGGTGGCATTCATCGCGAATTTTTCTAGAATCATTTTTTCGTCGGCTTCGGCGAAATTTTCGACAAATGGAAAACTTTTTACTACTGAAACCAGTTCATGTGCGGAATTGTATTTTCGTGCGATCTCATATTCATCAAATTTGAAAATTTTAAATCTAGCATTACACAACAATTCTCTGTAGTATTCTGGTTTTCGCTGCCGGATAATTCTACCACTAAACATTTCTGCAATCTCAATCATGCCTTTACCATAACCATATTCACGAAAAATGAAAACGCCGTTACCTTTCAAAACGCGAAAGATTTCGTTTACATCTATTCGTGTAACATTTTTGGCCGTCACAATGTCAAAACTACAATCATCAAATGGCATATCACCAATATCCGCCTCAATTATTCTGGCATTATTTGCAAGATTTTTGACTGCAAGTGTTACCATTTCACTTGAATTATCAACGCCGAAAAATTGAACTCGCTTGTCGCAACTTTGTAAAATCTGCGACAAAACGAAACCATTTCCGGTACCGACATCAAGCAGCGTGCTGCCATCATCAAGATACTGCGTAATCAAAAGTATAAACAAGGTATTCACATCAATGCTTTGTTTGACTTTAAAATTTGCAACATCATCTCTAATGACTAGAACTTTGTTATTATATTGCATTGCAGTCACCTCTCTTTCTGAATGTGAATATATTCAGTATGTTGTTAAAAAACATCAAACAAAAAAGCTGCATTGTAATCTTCTGTTTGAATGCCTATATTTAAAGCATAGGACAGATTAGCACAAGATACAAAATAACACAAGAGTTAGTCATTGATAGGAGATTCAACGCTTGCATTGTTTATTGATATGTGGTAAAAGTAACTTTACTATAAGGGAGAGTCTAAGGTGAACTCTTTATAGTTAGTAGCACATTAAAAAATCGATTATTAAGGGGGGGGGAATGAGCGGGATAAATAATGACTTATGGTTATTTGACTATAACCAAGGCGCAGCTTATGAAGCTTTTAGTCAATGTCAAGATACTTTTGGAGCTATTGAGAGGCATCTGCAGGATAATTTTGATTTTAGAGAAAAAATAATTCTTGAGATCGGATCTGGAAGTGGAAAGTTTACGCCTTTTCTGGCAAAATCGTGTTCAAAGCTGTATGCTGTTGAAAGAAGTGCAAGTCTTATGCAGATCAACCGCGACAAGAACTTTGATGCTGTCAGTACGGAATTCATACTTTCAGATGTAAAAGATCTAACCATGGAACCTGATAGCATCGATGTGATCTTCGCAGGTTGGAGCTTGACTTCCATGAGGGAATACTTCGGTGTAATTTTTGAGAGTTTTAGAAAGTTCTTACGCAAGGATGGAATAATTCTGTTAGTAGAAAATGCTGGCAACGATGAGTTTTGTAAAATAATGAATCTCGAAAAGTTTACATCCATAATGAAGAATACCTATGTGGATATGGGATTCATACAAAGAAAAGTTGTCGGTACCACCATTAAATTACCGTGTAAAAATGTGTTCTACGATGCGTTCCCGAATAAAAAGGAGGTAAGATTGTCATCACTTGAAATATTGCACAAGGTGTTGATTTTGGAAATGCAATCCTCAGTTTTATTTTCAAAAAACATGTGCAGGTATAAAGGAGGAAGGGGAAAATGAAAATCGTAGAATATAAAACTGGACACGAGGAACGATTGGCAAAACTGAAAGTTACGCTTTCCAATCCATTGTCGCTCTGTTGGCAGGTCACCAAAAAGTGCAACTATAGCTGCCCATTCTGCCTAAGCGGAGAACAGGATCAGGTAGATTTGCCCTTTAGCAAAATTAAGTCAATAATCAATGTTTTGGCTGAGTCTAATCTGTTAAGGATCGACTTCACTGGAGGTGAGCCATTTCTTCGTTCTGATTTCTGCAAGATTTTGACCTATGCCTCAGAAAAGGGCATTGAGACGCTTATTACCTCTAATGGTTCGATATGGAGTGAAAAAATCGCCAGTACCTTATTAGCGACAAACACGTTGCTATTGATTTCTTTGGATGGAGACGAGGAGATTCACGACAAATCTCGTGGCAAAGGCGCTTACAGTAAAGCTGTGGAGAATATTAAGAGGTATCGAGATGCGGGCATTCCGCTTCGCATTAATTATCTCATTCGAAAGGATAATGTAGATAAAATCGACTATGTCCATCAGTTAGTGAAAGATTTGAGAATAGATAGATTGTTTTTTATCTTGATTGCGCCACAAGGAAAGGCCTTTACTAATACAGAGCTTCTGCTTTCAGACAAGGAACGAGTGTTCTATTTGAATCGGATTAAGGAGCTCAAGAGAATATCGGGTGACCATCCGTTTATTACGATTCAAGATTATTCCGAATTGGGCAACCATCACTCTTGCTTTTTGATTGATTCAAAAGGGGATGTAATTTCACAGGGCTATTCTCAAGACGATTGTATTAAGGTCGGTAACATCCTTACGGATGGTCTTGGGAAATGCTGGAACAACCCAGTTGTCAATCATAAGGGACACTTTCTGCAGTATAGTTACATGTTCAACTATTACATGTAAGAAAGTAGTGACAAGATTGCACTGAACAATTTATTTGCAAAAGGTCGGAGATATATCCGACCTTTTTTCTTTTTCGCTACTTACTTCCAAAACAATCTCGCATTTATCAACGTGTTTTTAAATAACATTCTTGATATATCATATATTTGCCATTAAACAAATTGCTAACTATAATTATAAATAAGGAGTCTTGTGTGAATAATGTTATGTCTGATAGAATTTTTAGTCATTGAAAATAGAAAAGAATTTAAATTAATTATAAGTATTTTATTTGTATGAGAATAGGAATTATTGGACCAAACAGATGCCCTCAATTAAAACAGGAGGAATTAGAAATAAGAAAGAATAATCTTAGAAAAGTTGCAAGAATTTTAGCAATGACAGGCTTTGAAATTCTTTTAACTCCTGATAAGGATTCTTTATTGGAGTTATTAGGTAAGGAATATCTGAAAAATGATGGCAAAAAAATATCGGAAATAGTCCCATTGAATGATGATTTCGAAGAATACCTAAATGTTGATCTAGGGGAAATAATTTCTTGTGGAAAATGGCCAAACCAACCTTCAAAATTTAATGAAGAATGTGATGTTATGTTTTGTGTTGGATACGGGGGCATGGTTATGGCTGAAATAGGTTTTTCTGGATATTATAATCCTAAAAAAATTTACATTATAAATGAATTTATTTCTAAAAAACTTCCTGGAGAAATTGGTTTAGATATAAAATATATAAATTTAAATGAATTGGAAGATATTTTAAAAAATTTAAAATAAAAAAATGTGTTTTGATTGATACTAATATAGGATCGTCCTCTGATGGGTTCGCTGAAGCATTGGAGTATTCACATGTAATCGGAGAAGAACTCCGCCAGTTGGCCCTATTCAAGTTTTACTGGTTACATCACAAGAACTGGCGTTTCTAGATATGATGGAAATATCATCCTTAGTCAATTTCCTGGTGCTGATGATTATAGGAGATTTGTTGAGAGTAATGCGTTCTATATGAAAGAAAAAAAGAACTTGCAGGAATACTTATTAGAGGAATAAGTCGGAGAAGAACTCCGATTGGGTTTCGCCGGAGGACTTTTCTTTGAAAAGCTGGGTTGTTTATGAAGGATGCTTTGCTTAAGGCAAAAACGGCATACATTGACAAATTTATAAAATATTATGTAGTAGTTTACAATAGCTATAGACTGTAAACATAATGGGAATAAATCGGAGAAGAACTCCGATTGAAACTCAGAAAAGACGATAGCGTTGGCATGCTGTTTTTGGAAATTGTGCATAAATGTATTTTGAGGCATAATATAAAAGTGATGATAATTTTTTACTTATTTTTTACAATATGAGAGCTGGATGGATAAAGAAATTTAATTTAAAGATAATAGCGGTTGGTCTTGTTGTATTTAATTCCTTTGACTATGCTTTTGATTATGTCTTATATCCGTTTATAATATATAAGTACGGACCTCTTTATGGAGGGATAGCGATGGGACTTCTGGCTGCTGGAATTTGTCTTGGGCTTATGTATATCTATGATTTTTTGGAAAAAGATTGGTTGGGAATTGAAACAGTGAAAGAATTGGTGGAGAATTTTTTCAAAGAAGAGGAGATGATTGCTAAAAAAAGTTGGAGAAAACATGGAAAAAATATTATGAAATGGCTTTTTCATAAAAATAAGATTGGGCAGTTTATATTTCTTTCGTTACATTTTGATCCACTTATAACGACGATATATATGAGACCTGGTTATCATTTGTATAACGGGCTAAGTAAACGTGACTGGAAAATATTTTGGAGTAGTGTAGTCGTTTCAAATGCTTGGTGGACAGGAGTGGCTTTTGTAGCAGTTTCGTCAGTCGAAGAACTGATTTCGAGATTTTTTTAAAGTTTATTATTAAAGTCTACATTTGTGTGGGCTTTTTTCTTCCCTAGAAACCAATTTAGGAGTATAATATTATTAATGATAAGCAATTATTCAAGAATGGTAGTTAGATTTTATGATTGATACAATATTGAAGCCAATAAAGTTTTTGTTTAAGTTTGGAATTTTTGCAGAAAAAGAAAATATAGAAAACAAGATTTTATCAGTAGAAGATATCTACACTCCACTTTCTGTAGCTAAGGAAGAAATATGGAGAAGGTGGAATGATAAGGAACTAAGAAAGAAGGTGGAAGATTTTCTTGGTGAAGAAACGGTAGCAGTTTTTGAAGGGGTTCCAAGAGCTGTACTCGCTAGGCATATTACGAGTCCTAATTTTGAATTTCTATTTTTTATAGATGTTGTAAAATATTTAAAATTGGAACCTTTATTTATAGAATACAAAAAAGACCTTTTTTCAAGTAAAAATAAGGAAAAATATCACCTTTGCAAGCTTCATTTTGAAGATGGATTATCTGAAAATTGGATTCAGAGAATAAAGGCTGTAAAAATTACTGATTTTAATTTATGGGAGGGAAGAAAGTTGAATGATATCGAAATCAAGAATGGCAGAAATATAATTGAAATGCATAGAATATTATTGTCAAGCGTGACACCAAATTTTATTGGTAACATATGGGATATTTCAGAGTGGTCAGAAAAGGAAGGAAAAAATGTTAACGTGTTTTATCGGAAATATTTAGCACTATTCTTATGTCATGGAATTTTATTTGAAAATTTTTCAACAAAGGATACTGCGGCTGAAAAGGAATTCGTAAGAGACACAGTGATGCCAGCAATTGCTGAAATAGAGAATACTTTTGGAATAAAACCGATTATTGTTCCATTGTTGCCGATAGAAAATGAAGAGAATTTGCATTGGTGGTGTTATCCTTATAAATTAAAAAATGTTTTAGTTGAATTCTTAAAATAAAAAATATGGATTTCGATTTTGTTACGAGAATTGAGACTTGTTATTCCTTGGTTGGTGATGCACCATTGAGCCTTATTTATTATTCCCATATTCCGACTGTTATTGTCGCACTGCTTGTTGGTTTGTTTGTTTTTGTGAAGAGTAAAAAATCATTAGAAGGAAAAATATTATTTTCCTTATCCTTTGTCTTTTCGCTTTGGGTGCTCTTTAATTTGATTTTGTGGACAAGTTTCAATAGTGAAAAAACAATGTTTTTTTGGTCATTCTCTGGTTTGCTTATATCTCTTATGTTTATCCTAGCCTTTTATTTGGCGTATGTTTTTATAAATAAAAAAGATCTCGAAATAACGAAGAAAATAATAGTTTCTATTTTATTTTTGCCTATAATTTCACTAACTCCAACATACATTAATCTCAGTGGTTTCAGTATTATAAGCGATTGTGAAGCGATTGAAGGTTCTTATTTTACTCAATATTATTATACACTTGGATTGATAATATTTATTTGGATATTTTTGTTAGCTATTTCAAAATATAGAAAAGCTGAAAAGCAAGTTAAGAAACAAATTATTCTATTTACGTTTGGAATAGAATTTTTTCTTTTATCTTTTTTTACATCTGGTTTTATTTCGAGTCTTACTGAATATTATGAACTAGAGTTTTATGGGATTATAAGTATGGCGGTATTTATGGCATTCCTTGCTTATCTAATTGTTGAATTTGGCGCTTTTCACATTAAATTGATTGCAGCGCAGGCATTGATTGTGGCGTTGATTGTCTTGGTTGGTTCGCAATTTTTCTTTTCACAAAATTCAACAAGTAATATTTTGACAGGTGTGACGCTGGTAATTGTGGGTGGAATTGGAATTGCGTTGATTCGAAGTGTAAAGCAGGAAGTTGAACGCAAGGAGCAGCTTCAGTCTATGGCGGACAAACTAGCGACGGCTAATGATCAACTGCGCAAATTGGATAATGCTAAGACGGAATTTATCTCAATAGCATCACATCAACTTCGAACTCCAATTACATCAATTAAAGGATTTGCATCACTTCTCTTGGAGGGTTCTTATGGAGAACTTAGTGATGGAGTTAAGGGTGCTCTGGAGAAAGTCTATTCTTCAAGTGAACGATTGGTGAATTTGATTGAAGATCTTTTGAATGTTTCGCGCATTGAATCAGGGAGGATGCAATTTGATTTCAAAAAGGACAGCGTAGAAAAATTGATCAAGGAACTCTATGATAATTTTATTTTGATTGCTAAGACCAAGAAGTTCTATTTGGATGTTAAATTGCCGGAAATGTCATTGCCTGAAATCATGATGGATTATTCTAAGATTCGAGAATTGGTTTCAAATTTTATTGATAACGCTCTTAAATATACTGAAAAAGGTGGTGCAACAATCAAAGCTGAACTTTTGGAGAACGGAGTTGTCATTGATGACCATGGATTTGTGATTCCAAATCAGAAATCTGAATTCGGTCAAATGATTCGCATCACTGTTTCTGACACTGGAATCGGAATTCCAAAAGAAGAAATTCCATATCTTTTCAAAAAGTTTTCACGTGGCAAAGATGTTTCTCGTCTTCATGTTGGTGGCACTGGTCTCGGTCTTTTCGTCGGAAAGGCTATCGCCGAAGCTCATCATGGCCAAGTCTGGGTTGAATCCGACGGCGCCGGACTTGGTTCAAGATTCATTATTGAAATTCCGGTGGAGCATGTGAATTAGTTTATAAAGTTTATCAAGTCCATCAGGTTTATCAAGTTGGAATGCGAAATGCGGGTCTGGATTCCCATCCTTGCTTGGAATGACAAGGGAAAAAGTTATGCACAGGACAGATTGATATTATAGTGTTATGATATCACTATAATATTTAATAAATGCTTATGCAAAACAAAAACGCGCTTGCAATCTTTGATGGGCACAAAATTAGGCGACATTATGACGAAAAAACAGAAACTTGGTTTTTTTCAGTTGTGGATATTGTCGCAGCATTAATAGAGCAATCAGATTTTCAAGCTGCTAGAAATTATTGGAAGGTATTGAAAAATCGTCTTAGCGCTGAAGGAAATGAGTCGGTTACAAAATGTAAC
>Ga0209212_1005331_pt1 | contig 15387 bp, 30 predicted proteins | sample RifGroC2_FD_183996 | JGI IMG/M metagenome (GOLD analysis project Ga0209212, IMG submission 183996) | Groundwater microbial communities from Rifle, Colorado, USA - Groundwater C2 (SPAdes) (version 2) | ecosystem: Environmental > Aquatic > Deep subsurface > Groundwater | place: Rifle, Colorado... | reverse complement strand
CCAGCCGTTAGATTACTCCTGCACATTTGCTGCAAGGTATCTCTGCTGGATATGTCGGTTCTTGGTGACAAACCGGGCAAAGATATGTGTGGTCGTAACAGACACCTGGGATAAGTTCAGGCTCCCCACACTCCTTCATTTCATCTTGATCTACCGGGCAAACAAATACTTTGCACTTGCATCCCATACTATCGCTCCTTTCGAGTCATGAAACATTCACCACACTGCAAATCACCTGATCCGCTTGGAAGCATATATCCATCACACCAAGGACAAATTTCCCGTTTAATCGGTGCGTATGATCCACAGATAGGGCAGTATGACCGCTTACCCCATTGGACCTTTCGATCCTCCGGTTTCCCTGTCCAGCCACATTGACAACGTGCTTCCATCGACTCCCCTTTCGTAATCTAACCATCGGGTGCTGCCGTGGTCCGGCAGACCCTCAAGCCGTTATGCTAATTCCCATAATCCACCGCTACCAACTGTTCGCCAATCCAACCGAAAGAATCCATTTTTGGTTCAGCCGGGATTATATAGTCGCCGCGATCTAGCCAAGCTTCAAGGTCTATCTGATCAAACTCCTGTCGTGTTAGTTCTCGCGCCCGCCTCATTACCACCAGCCACCCGCCGGGGATCGACCACAACACCGGACATAGCTCGGGCAATCCCATTTTAGAAAATGAGGCTTCCTGCATGTTGGCTAGTAGACCTAGAAGGAACAGCCGCCATTCCACCATTGAAGGGAACTTGAACGCCCACGGGCCAATCAGCAGCACAGTACGGGTTACTCCATAAGCAATCCTGCAATTTTTGTGAACTCGGTACATGCTGCCCCCCTAAAATCTAGCATAACAAGCGCTGTCCAGCAGGCGATGAAGCCCGCTGCTGTACTCAAGCCGTTAAACCTCTATCCGATAAAACCGCCAGAACATCTGCTCATAAAAAACCGTATTTTGTTGAGTCAGATCACCCCAAAGAAATCCAGCAGGCAACACCTTCTTTTCAACATCAACGCCTTTTCTTGTCCTAACCCACACCCATACTTTTTTGCCTGTGTAGAATTTCCAACGATGGGGTTTAACCAGTGAATCGACCGGCCCCCCCTTTTGTGCATCATCCATGACAATCAACCTCCACTTTTGTGTCTCATATTCTCCCGGCCATGAGCAACAAGCCGGTCATTCACAGACCCGTTATGATCCTTGATGTTGCTTCATGCATTTGGCACAGGTCACTTCGGTTTGTGTCTTGGCTGCATCAATATGGAAATCATCAGCTTCCCGCATCAACCCGCAGGCCGTAACATGGTATCTCCAATGTTTATCGCCCATCCACTGAGGACTGCGAACCACCGTTGTCTTAACGTACATGTGCATTTTCATAAAGCCGGATCGCCTCCTTTACCGTGAAACCAATTCCCATAGCCTGATCTGCCTGTTCCAGTGTTAGTGGCGACTTTTGCAACTGATTCCAAACCCTTGTCGCTCCATTAATAGTCACAGCCCATGGTCCAGGATGGCCAGCATTGCACCTGATTCTGTAACCATGCCCCGTGCTGGTGGAGTAGCATGACCGCACACTTGTAGAAGCTCCACATTTACAAAACTCAATCATGACGCCTCCTGTAGATTCCCAGCCAAACGAATCATAACCAAACACAGCAGCGGTCAAGCCGCTGTGTTCAAGCCGTTATATTTGCTCTGCCACCGCAACGCAGTACGGATCGTTGGGTGACGAATCATCCGCCATCAGCTTGGCGAATGAGATATTGTGCTGGTTCGCCTTTCTGAGTGCGTCAAATTCTCCTCTGCACGGATGAATGTCATCAGGGCCGATAATATGGACACCCCATTTCGTTTCCTTCTCACCCTCGCCAGGACGCACGGCATCGACATAATCTGTGATCTCGTCAATCCCTTCGCGGATTTTTCCCGGAAGTCGCGAGATGATATCATCATCCACAGCCTCCACCAGCCACGGTATTACCGCGCTACAGTGTCGAGCCATCTCGCCCAATTGGTGCGTGTAGTTACGCTCCATGTCCTGCGCCTGTTCTGTCTGTTCAATCAGCCAGTCAACATGAGAGGATTGAAGCCTGTTGTCCTTCATGGCCTGCTTTACGTTTTGTAGATTCATGTTCGTTCGTCCTTTCGCAAATATAACCCCGCCCTGGAAGCGGTCTACGCTACGCTCCGCCGTTCAGGGCGAAGCCGTCCGTTATGGCGCAAGGCCAGCATCGACCCTGCGCCACGTTCAGTTAAGGCAGAAGCGGAGCCAGTGCCGCCACGGTTGCCTTGAAAAGATGGTCTTTGGCCTGCTGCTCTTTCGGCAATTCCTCGTAAGGCACATAACAAGGGTGTTCTTTCAAGTCGGCGTCCTTGATCGGCCCGAATTTCCAACCGGCAAGGCGTTTTTCTTCCAGCCAAGAGTCATGCGAAGCGGATGCCGGAGCGGCGGGATTCTCCACGTTGAACCGTACCCCGTTTACTGCGCTGTCTCTCTGCCACTGTGGGGCATCTTCCCACGGTAACTGGCTGTTGTCGCCAAGTCCGGCGCAGAGTGCGCGGTTTGCTTCGTGACATACGTTGGCAATGCTGAAAAAATCCATGAGTCCCTTCTGTGACGCGTTTGACATTGTGTTTCTCCTTTGTAGTTTGGTTGCCAATGCGCCATAACCAGCGCATAGACACCGTTTCCCGTTGGTCACGGGTCATGCTTGCCGTTAACACTATTCCAGCCACGCACGGATTATCCGCGCATGTTTGGCGGACTCTGCCGGCCAGGACACCGCGAGGGTGCCCCTGGACCAGATAGTTACGCCGCTTTCATATGCCGTCCATGTTGCGGAGGCGGCATATCCTCGCGCAAAAAACATAGCCTCACGGACCTCGTTGGAATTGGAAAATGTCCCATACAATTCCAACAATGAAGCTGAAATTTCATCTGCGATGCGCCGGGCGAGGTGCTGCGAGGGTTCTGCCGTGGCCCTAAACGCCCACAAACAATCCCCGACCCCATTGCAGTCGAGTATTATAACTAAATCAATAGGTTCATCCGCGCCGTATTTTTTGAGGCCGCCGAGATGAGTAACCAGTTTGTGGTATCCGTCATGGCAGCAGTTATGTGTTTTGATTAGATTCAACGTTGTGGTCAGTTTCATTGGGTTTTGCCGTCTCGGCGGCCGGTCAGAATCTCGGCCACGGTGTGCCAGGCGTTCTGCTCGTCCGGCTGGCAGCCGTCCCACATATCCACCGGGCGGCCGAGAAAATGCGAATAAAATGCGTTGCACGCCAGGCGCGCTTCCTCGATCTGTTCTTCCAGTGTTTTCATATTAAGGTCTCCTGTTTCCATCCCTGCTTTTCTTCATGGGCCTTTTTCAGGGTGTGATAGACCCGCTCCAGAGACAGGCCGGTATCCAGCGCCAGGCGGCGATGGTTGGCCCCGTTGAAGTTGGCCAGGACATAGGCCTCTTTGGCCTGCTTCAGTATCTTGTCGGCGCGCTTGAGGTAGATCGGCACGCAGGGAAAGGCCTCTGCCAGCCGCACCATTCCTTCTACACCAATTGCGCGGGCCACGTCCTGATAATGTTCCGGGAGCTGGTCGATGTCGATGTATTCCAGATAGCACAGATGGCGGTCGCTCATTTCATTTTCTCCAGGATCTCTTCAAATGCTGCTTTGCCACGCTCGTGCGCTTCGTCGCTGATGGGCGCTTCCGTGGTCTTTGGATCTGCAGGCCGGCGCATCCTGGTGGGGAGTACTTCCAACAGCTCCACGGGTTGGGGCCAGCGCTTGATTTTGCGCAGCAGCAGGGTGAACCCTCGGCTGATCCGCTGGCGGTCGATCTGCTCCTCCAGGTTGGGGGCGATGAGGGTCACCCACATTTCGGCGGTCATGGCGACCAGCTCGGCGGCGGGCGCGCCGTCCAGGCGGAGCAGCAGCATCTGTTGGAAGCCTTTGCCGATCTCCTGCCGCAGCCAGTGATCAGGAGCCCCGGCGTTTTCCTGTTTCCAGGCGTTGAGGTGCTGCATGCCCTGGAGGGTTTTGGGGATGTAGGCTCCGCCGGGTCCGGTGCGGATGGGGTAGCCCTGAACGGTGGTGTTGACCGGGAAAGTCATAACCCCTCCAGGCCAGAAGCTAACCCCTCCCGGCCTCCCCTTAACTTAAGGGGAGGAGACAGGCGCCTCAGATGGTCGTCTAGCGATGCCTGGCGATCGCGGGTGATTTTTTCCATGAGCGCCTGGAGGAGATAGTCCTGGCGGCTGCCTTTGATCTGTTCCTGCACCTCGCGCAGCTCGTAGTCGCTGACGCGGACCGAGAGGACGTTGTACCGGGGATGTTCTTTCATTTTTCCCATATCAGGCCTCGGTGCCCATGGCGTTGACCGAGGCCAGGGTGTAGAAGGCGATGCGCAACTTTTCACTGGTTTTTGGTGTGGCCTGCAGTTGGGTTATGATGGCGGTGCGTTTGCCGAGCCAGGCTTCGTCTATGGCGGCCATGACGTCGAGGGTGAAACCGGGATCGGGTATCCGTCCGATAATATTCGGCGACCCGATGGTTGCCTGGACCGTTGTTATCGGTGCGAACGGTGTAGGGGCGCTGCTTGCCGCGCCCGCCTCGTTTGCCGCCGGTGCGGGCTGGACCGTTGTTATCGGGCTGATCGGTTTGTCATAGGTCAGTATTGCCGCGCCCGCCGCTTTTGCCACCACGCCGATTTTCTCCCCGGTGAGTGGGTCTTTGCCTTTGGCAATGCGTTTGTGGCAGCGGGCACAGGTGTCTTTGTATTGCAATGATATGTTGGTGCGGTGGCAGGTGGTACAGGTTCCGAAAGCGCCCATGATGGTGTTCTCCTTTTTGTGTGTGATGATCGGTGCAGGGGCCGGGTCGTCTGATCTGGGGGCAGCCTTGCCCGGTTTTTGGTTCGGCAATGCCAAGTCAATTTTGTTTTTCAGCCGATAGGCACAGCGGCCGCATTTACCGGCGTGCCCTAGCCTGATGTTGGTACGTTGGCACGATGGGCAGGTGCCGAATTTGGGGAACGGTTCCGCTGGCGGCGGTTTTGGTGCCGGTACCGGTTTTGGCAGCGGTACCGGTATCTCGTCCGGCTCATCAGCAGGGGCGGACTTGCGGGGTATATCATCCCGGCCGCAGTTGACACAGACGTGGGCATCAGTGTCCATAGTCAGTTGCCTTAATTGCATCAGGCCGCCACATTTGCATTTCATGTTAACCCCGCAAACAGCGGCATTTGAGGCGCTTCGTTTAGTGTGTACCGATATACTCCGCGCTGGCCTTTGACGGCCTGGCAATTTACCGTGAAGCCGTTGGCCCGCAGCTCGGCGATGATGCTGTTGACGGCGTAAACGTCGCACGCCTGGCTGATCTCGCGGGTGGTGGCGCTGCCCTGGCGGCGTAAGAAATCCCGCACCTTCTGGAGGCGCGGGCTGTCTTCTATTTTGGCTGCGTGCATGCGGGTCATTGGTTCCTCCTCGGGTCAAAAGCTAACCCCTCCCAGCCTCCCCTTACTTCAAGGGGAGGGGTTTAAGGCTCCTCTATGTCGTCTGTTTCGTGCATCGGGAATTTGTCCTCTACCTTGGCCAGGGCGTTGCACTGCACACAGGTGGGGAAGGTGCTTTGTGTGTGGCGGTGCAGGCAGTTGACACAGGTTTTCGGGACGTTGATCGCCGGGGCCATGTAGCGCGGGATGGACATTTCAGGCCACCTCCATGAATTTTTCGCCGTCCTGCTCGTAGATCCGGAGGCACAACAATTCCCCTACACAATCGGAGACCGGCATGTCATCAGGCAGTAAGGCAATGGCCACTTTCAGTTCGCCGACGGTTCTCGGTTCCAGTTCTTTGATTAGTTCGCCCATCTCATCCTCCTTAAAGTTGTTTAAAAGCTAACCCCTCCCAGCCTCCCCTTGACAGGGGAGGAGCGGTTTTTTCATATTGGCTGCCGCGTTTCCCACAAAAGCCCGGCCACCTGGCGCAGGACGCTGGTGGGGCCTTCGCAGCCGCATTCCTTGCAGACCAGGAAGTGCAGCTCTTCGTTGTCGACAATCATGTGATCCCAGTACAGATGCTTGCCGCCGCAAAAGGGGCAGGGTTTGAGATCGGCCAGATCCGCGCCGCCCAGTTGTTTGATCCGCTGGGCGATGTGCTTGGCCTTGGTCTTTTCGCCCCGCTCCTGCGCTGCTGCCAGCGCCTGGCGCAGCAGGCTGATATCGGTGACAAAGGCCAGGCTGATCTTGCAGTCGTCGGCGCTGGTGTTGAGCAGGCTGTTGACGGTGGCAGCCATTTACCCGACCTCGCTGTTGATGCGCTCCAGGTTGAGGGTGTAGCCAAAGGTGTTCTCGGTTTTACGGCTGGCGCCGACCTCGGCCAGGGTGTCGTCGGTGAGGCCCTTCATGGCCTCTTTGTCGGGTTCTTCCTTGGTGCGGATGCATTGCTTGAGGTCCAGATCCTTGAGCGCCTGGAGCGTTTCGGCGATGCGCTTGATCATGATGCGGGTGGAGAGGCGGAAGCCGACCTCGCCGAAGGTGAGGGTCTTGGTTTTGGCCTTCTGGAATTCGGCGCGGTTGGCCTCGCAGTATTCCTTGATAGCCAGCTCCAGCCCGGCTTTTTTGTCCAGTACCGGCTGGGAGTTTTCCTTGATGGCCTTGCGGATCTCCTCGATCTTTTCGTTGGCAGCGCTTTCGATCAGGGTGAGGTTGCGATCGGCAGCGGCGATTTCGGCGAGGCAAGTGTCTACATCATCCCAGTTCTGCAGGGCGGTTCCTTCAATTCTCTTTCTGACCACGGGTGGGCTCCTTTTTGTTTTTCTGTATCCATTCATAAGTGCTGATCACGGTACCGGTTAAAGTTTTTGTTTCCAGCTCCTGCTGTTTTGTGGCCGTTTCATAGTAGTGTTGCTCTGCCATGTTGCGATTTATAACCGCCCGGCGGAGTTCCCGGTCACACACCTGGTTGTAAATACGTTCGCTCACACTAAGCAGGCAAAGGATAAACAGGCCGATAAGTATTGGCTTCATCGTGCCCACCTCGCGACCCGGTTTTTCAGGTCGACGCGGATCTTGAACCAGGCGAATTCTTCCTTGATAACCTGTGCTATGCGTTTGAGGATGCGTCGGATCATTGTTTCAGTCTCCTTTTTGGTTTTGGTTCGTTCATGCGGGAGGTGGCAACCACCAGGGAAAAGGCTCCGATTATGGCCAGCAGGATCAGGATGATCATGGTTTTTTCTCCGCGCCCATGGCCTCCAGGGCCTTGACGATCTTCTCTATCTGCCAGGCCTTGACCATGCGCAGCCCAGCCACCCCGGCGATCTTGCGGCAAAAACTATCGAGGGCCTTTTCCTGGGCTTCGTCGCCTTCGGCGCGGGTGACCTGGTGCCACATGGCATCCACCAGGCGGAGCTGGGCGCCGGAGGCGAAGCCGGGACGGCCGTCCATGTCCTGGTACTTCTTAACCCCTCCCCCGCCTCCCCTTGGGCCAAGGGGAGGGGCTTTTGCTCCCCCTCTTGAATTAAGAGGGGGCTGGGGGGAGTTATTGCCGTTCAGCCCTGCCAGCAGTTCCTCGGCCTGGCGCCAGGTGAGGCGCTTGCAGCTGTCCACGCCGTAGCGGGTTTCGAGGATGTTGCGGTAGGCGTCGTCATCGAGGCCGAGTTTGTGGATGGTGGTGTGGATTGCCTTGATCTGGCTGGGGGCGATGCTGCCCTTGACGTAGGCTATGGCCTGTTTTTTGGATGCTTTCATAGCGCCTCCACGACTTCGGCGGTGATGCGGGTTTCGCCCATCTCGTAGGCCAGGTTCATGGCGCGGGCAGTGAAGTTGTTGACCAGCAGCGGGTAGGCGTGGCTGACCGGTTTTTTGCCTCGGCCGTCGTCCGTGGTGAGGCGTTTGCCAAGGGTGGCGATGGCGTCCGTATCCATGATGTCGTCCAGTTTGATGCCGACCCGTTTGAATTTGACGGTGAGATAGTCGGCGAGGTTGCCGTTCAATCCTTTGATTTCTGCAACCTGGACGCGGCGGATGACTTCGCGCATCTCGACATGCTGGGATTCGTTGAACATGTGTTTCAGCTCTGTCTGGCCGATGAGGATGATGCCGAGCAGTTTTTTGTAGCCGTCTTCCAGTTCGTAGAACCGTTTGAGGTATTTGAGGGTCTGGGTGGTGAGGTCGTGGGCCTCTTCTATTATCAGGCAGGCCTGGTACCCGGCGCGGCTGCGGTCCATGAGCAGTTTCTGCACCTGGCGGGTTTTGGCTTCCAGTTTGACCTTGGGTTTTTCCTCGGAGAGGTCCATGACGATGGCGTCGCAGATGGAGCCGGCGGTGATCCGGCCTTTGTCGATGATCTGAGGGAAGATGGTCATGACGTTGGAGTCGCGTTTCAGTTGTTCCATGACCTCGCGGCGCATGGTGGTTTTGCCGCTGCCGACTTCGCCGATGACGGCGAGGAAGCCGCCATGTTTGGCCGCGTCCAGCATGGCCATTTCAATGTAGTGGTGTTCGTCGGATTTGTAGATATCGGCGCTTTTTTCCACATCTCCGACAAACGGGTTGCGAAACATTTTGAAGTGTCGGAGCGCGTCTGTGTGTACCATCTCAACCTCCTTGCATAGGTATATTTCCGGGTCTCCCGGTATCAGCGCGATGTTGCGCATGCCTGCGGATATTTTCCGGCCGTGCTGTACTCCGGTCCTGCCGCGCAGGTCCTGGCCGAGCGGGGTCCAGATCCCGGCCAGGCCGATGCCTTGCTGCTCCAGCCAGTAGTTCACCCTGTTCCGGTATTCGGGTTGTGTGAGGAAGGCTTCGATCTGCGCCTGGATGTCGGGGTGGGTGGGGGGCAGGTAGCCTTTGTTGATGATGAGGTTGACCAGGGGCCGGGAGATCTCCAGGCCTTTGGCTAGTTCGCCCTGGCTGATGCTGCATTGGAGGCAGAGGTCTTTGATTGCCAGGGGCTGGAATGCTGCGGTGTATGCTCTGGATACTCTGGTTGCCATTGTGTGTTACCTCCTTTGGCCCCATTCGGGCCAAAACGTGTGTTACTTGTTGACCACCAGCGAGAGGCCGTGCTGTGGGGCTTGGCCGCTGTATTGACGGATGACGGTGTCCATGGCGACGGCGCTGATGGTGTCGCCGTATTCGGCGCGCAGCGCCTGGTTGATGGCGGGGGTGACCTGGATATCTGCCGCCCGGAGCCGTTTGAAGAGTTCCATGATGGGATACTGGATCCCCTCGGTGGAGCGGGTGAGCTGCATGGGGGTGCCGCGCTTGGGGAGGGTGGCGAGGTTGGCGACTTTTTCTTCAAAGCCTTCAAAGGCGTTCATGCCGGCGAACGGCATGGCATCGCGGCCTGGGGTGCGGCTGCCGGTGGCCAGTTCATCGAGCCGTTTTATCGCCTTTTGTGTGGCAGTTTCGGGTTGTGCTTTGTAGCTGACGCCGATGATGGCGGCGTTGGCGTTGAAGCCGCCCAGCTCGGCGGATAGTTTCTCGATCGCCTGGGCCTCGAAAAGCTGGTTGTTGTGGGAGACGGTGATGATGCCGTCTTTCCATTTCCAGATGTTTTTGATGACCTTGACCTTGGTGCCGTGCGGGATGTTGGCGTGTTTGAGGTTGAATTCCTTGCCTTCGAAGCTTATGCGGTGGTTGGTGATGGTGCGCTCTTCTTCGGGTTTGTTCATGAGGTCATGCAGCAGGGTCCGTTCCGGGAGTTCGCGCAGTTGTTCGCTTTTGATCATGAGCCAGCAGGACAGGCGGGTCATACGGGTGCGGGTGTGTTCGCGGGTGGCGTTCATCCAGATGCAGAAGCCGCGCGTTTTGCGGTTGAGGTCGTCCAGGTTGTTGGCGGGGTCGATGCGCAGCCTGGTTTCGAACCATTCTTCCCAGATGTTGTGAGAAACTTCGACGCTGCCCTGGCGGCGGGAGTTGCCGGGGGTGCCGGGGATGATGTCGATGCCGAGGCCGTCCCAGAAGCCTGCGCCCAGGGCCTTGGCCTTGGCGCGGCAGCCGCCGTCCATGAGCATGGCAAAGGGGACGCCCCGGAAGGGGAAGTTTGCTTCCGGTTTGGTTTCCCAGGCGCGGCAGAGGAAGTCGAAGAGGTTTTCTGCGGTTTCACCTGCGGCCAGGTAGTAGTGGACAAACATGAAGCCGCTGAAGTGGTCGGTGAGAATGTAGCGCTGGAGCGGGGTTTTGACCTTTTTGAAGTTTTCGAATTTGTTTTTGTAGAATTCATCCTGGCGCATGATCTTCATGCCGCCGTCATCGAGATAGTATTGGATGCAGGTGGAGACGTCGACCAGGTGGACGTGGTTGGGGTGGAGGCTGCGCATGTCGGTGTGGGGCGTGGGCGCGTTGAGCTGCTGTTTGCTGAGGGCGCGCTCGCGCAGCTGGCGCTGGACCGTGGCCAGGGATACCTCGCCCCGGAGCATGATGCCGTTGTCGATGGCGAATTCCATGGCGTTTTCGATGGGCATGAAGGCCCCTTTGTTTTCACGGCCGCATTTGTAGAGGGTGGCGGCGATGAATTCGAGCTGTTCTTCGGCCAGGGTGCCGATGCCTTTGTCGGCGCGCGGTTTGCGGCCTGGGTCGAAGCCGAATTTTTTGGCTATGCGGTACATGGTTGCCTCGCTGCCGCCGTACATCGCCTGGTATCCGGCGATGATCCCTTTGCGGTCCGCCGGTTTTGCTTCCCTGAGTTGTAGTGCCATTTCACGTTGCCACATGGTTTACCTGCCTCGGGTGGAGTGTTCAGCTTTGCTGCCCTTGCGCCTTTTCCCAGGCTTCGAACTCATCCATTATTTCGGGGTTGAGTCCGGGGGAGCCGTAGTTCATGACGGCGGTGTCATAGGCGGCCAGGACCTGCATTTTCATGTTGTGCAGGGTGGAGATGAGGCAGGCGCGCATGCGGGGGGTGATTTCTCCGGCACGCTCCATGACAAAGTCGGGGTCCATGGAGAGCATGTAGCCGTCGAAGGAGGTGCTTTTGTTCGACATGAGCTGGAGGAAGGCGTCTTCGTCGAGTGTCAGGCCTTTGGAGGCAGCGTCTTTCTCGAACTTTTTGAGTTCGCGTTCCATTTTGTTGATGACGTCGCCTTTGGATTTGAGGACTTTGTCTTTGGCAGATATTAGCGTTTCGGCTTCCTCTTTAACGCGGTGGGATTCGGCGATTACTTCTTCGATGACGTCCTTGATCTCTTCACGTGAGGCGGATTCGATATTGATAACCTTGCCTTCACGGATCTCCAGGCGCTTTTCTTCGGGGAGTGAGGCATAACTGAGAAGGTCGCGGCGGGTGAAACCGACTTGTCCAAGCAGTTGGACTTCTTCGGCGGTTAATGTGCGGGCAATTTTGAGATTACTGAAAGCGGTGGACCTGCCAAGACCCAGCTTTTCAAGATAGTCGTCAATGTTGGTAACTCCCGGTATTTTCAGGAAATCTTTGCTGTCTATGACCTGGGCAAGCTGTTTGTATTCAAGAAATTCTGAGAGAAGTTTAATAGAGCCAAAAGCCTGGGCGCGGCCCGCAACCAGTCCAACATTGTGGACTGCGAACATGTTGTCGCGCATGGTGGCCAGTTCATTATCGGCACGCAGCCGGGCGAGTTTGTAGACCTCTTCTGATACAGCCAGATCGTCTTCATGAGCTTTTATTTCTTTATGGCGTGTCATCGCGCGTCCCCTCCAATCGTCTTGATTTCTTCGTTCAATTTGTCTCTCTCAAACTCTTTCGTAGAGCGTATCCGTGCCCAGTAGACGGCCATTTTGATGCCCAGCCGCCAACCATCGCGCATCTCTTCGACAAGCCCTGCGTCCTCCAGAGTCATAAGCAGGCACATGACCGTGCCGGCAGGCAGTTGCGCCCTGGCCGCGACTTCATTGCCTGTGATTGGTTCTCTGGCCTCGGCTACGATTGCGATTATCTCGCAGGCCTTTGCTACTGATGCTATGCGGGTGTAAGAATTTTTTGCCACTGTGTTACCTCCTTAAAATGACGATTCCAGTTGTTTGATCCGTTGTTCGATGGTGCGGCTTTCGCGCTTCAACCGTGCCCATTCCAGGACACTGCTGTCCTCGGGCCGCAGGACATCGCTGCCGAGTGGTTTGAGCACATATTGCAGGGGCTCGAAGGTGTTACAGACAAAGCAGAAGGCCGCCAGGGCGTTGACTTTCATGCCGTTGCCCTGGTCGCTGGCGGCGTATTTGTCGAGCATGTCCTTGGTGATGCTGGTCTTCATCAGCCGCGACATCTCGGCGGCGATCTGGTAGCGGTCCTTGCCGCTGGTGGACATGGCGCGGCTAAAGCTCTGCCGCAGGCCCAGGTCAATGTCGAGCGCCCCCTCTGCCGTGGCACTGTCAAAGAGGCCGGGCAGCATTTCCATGTGTGTGTCAATCTGGGTTTTTATTTTCGCCATGACATCTCCTGAAAAACTGTTATTCTCAAACCAAGTTTGATATATTGCGCGATGAGGAGAATATGAGTGATGCGACAAGCTCAATTTGATCAGTTGTTAGCCTGGACGATGTTGAACACTCTTTATGGAGCGGAGTTGGTGATGCGGAGCAGAATTGGCCGAGATCTGACCCAGGATGAACTGGTTGAGTGCCACAAAGAGGCTCGGCATGCGGCAGATGCGATGAGGGTGATGTTCGCCCAAAATTGAAAATCATTTTTGAAACCTGGGCAAGTTGCAGGTTGGTTATGATGTTCATGCTGCCTCCCTGTATTGTATTGGGGTGTCCGGCCAGAACGTTTCCACCGGGATCTGGCATTTTTGGGCGACAAGCAGCCGGACCCGGTAGCCTTTGCGCTGGCCGCTGAGTACCATAAAGACGTATTCGCGGGAAACAGCCGCTTCATCGCTGATGGATTTATTGGTGATGCCTCTCCGTACCAATTCGGAACGGATAAACCGGTAACGCTCCTGTGCTGACATGGTGGCGACCTCCTCTTTTTTTTGAGTCATTTGGTTAACCCTTAAGAAGTTGTTTGTTGTGAACTGTTAACAACAGAAATAAGAGTTTTCTACATCAATGTCAAGAAAATTCTACATACAAAAGCGAGAAATCTACATGGATAAAAATATAAGGCTGAAGTCAGCACGGCTCAGTATCGGATTAAACCAGCTAGATTTCGGCATTCCATTGGGTTTGAGCCAGGCAAATGTTAGGGATTTGGAATCCGGCAAGGTCAAAATTTCTACATTGCATGCACTGGCAATAGAGAAAATCTATAGGATTTCACCAGAGTGGTTAATGGATGGGAAAGGGCCTATGATCCTGGGCGAGGCCGAATATTCATTGTCCGAATCAGAAAAAAACGGGGATAAGATAGGGGAAGTCCCTGGGGGAGATCTGGAAGAGGGCAAGGATAATAAAAAAGCTGACCGGTCACCAGTTAAGGCGGCAGCGGTCAGCTATATTGATGCAATGACGGATTATGAAGCGTCAGGCGTGATAAATTATATTCTCTCACGGCAAGCACCGCAAAGAAATCAGCGGACTCAGCAGGCCGAGTATAATCAGTTTGATTTTATTAAGCATTTATCAGTTGAAGGCAAAAAAGAATTGCTGGCAGTTCTTGATAAACGGATTGAGCAAGCAGTTGAAAACGAGTCTTTATCAGATACCCAGATTGAGCGGCATCTAAACGGGAATTGATTTGTAATAGTAATTGGTCATGGTCGCATGGTTTGGCAATTATGCGGTCAACCCCAGCGCGGAAGCCTTTTATATATGTTGTTTGTTTGTCTCCCAGGCAGGTTTTGAAAAATATGGGGATGTTTTCAGTGCGTTTGTGCGATCGCAATTTTTCACACGTTTCATAGCCGTTGAGCCCCGGCATCATTACATCCAACAGGATCAGATCCGGGCGCGCAAATATGGCATAGTTGACGCCTGATTCGCCGTCTTCTGCAACTAATACCCGGAACCCTGCTGCAGATAAAACGGTGGTCATGATGCCAAGTTCGGCGATGTCATCATCTATGACCAAAATCGTGTGTTTCGGTTGCATTTTCCTGTTCCTCCTGTGGTGTATTTACGCCAGGGGCGCATAAAAACGAGGTGGTTTATGTCAGGTTATCTTGGTTTTTACGGCCTCTGGGATTGGTACAATTCTCAGCCGAAAGAAGTCCAGGATTTTATGTATAAATCGTGTGGCTATGGAGTAGGTTCAGATCCAAAAAGTCTGACAGAGGGCAATATCGAAGTCCTCAACCAACCGGATGATGAATATCCCTGGACAGCCACAAAATTCCTATGCCAGCACGCTATGAATGCCGCGTATGATAAAAATTATCCTGTGTGCCAAATTCTGTTGGATGCGGCGTTTGCACATGCAAAAAGTATGAAGGACAGTATTTATCAAGGGCTGATCGCGCAGAAAATAGGCGATATTCCCAGGATGATTTTTGATTCGGAAGAAACAGAGCGTTACAAACCTGTTTTATATCAGCTTGTTAAAGACAATCCTGGTATACTGCAATCCGAGCTCAAAAAGCGGTTCCCTCCGGAGCTGGAAAATATTGTAGGTTTGGCGCACTGGTCAAATTGCCAAGACGGGAAGGTAAGGCGGGAAAAGAAGGGCCGTAGCTTCCAGTTGTGGGCGGTTGAATAACACTGTGCCGAATCAATAAATATCCTTCCTGTGGTGTATCCACGCCGGTGGAGGCGCATAAAAACTTGGTGAGGTGATATTATGGAAGGCTTTGTTATGATGGTCGTTTTGTATGTTGTTATCGCGACTGCTTATTATGCCCGGAAGGAATATAGCAAGCCCGGTAGTGTCCTGTCGGGCGATAAATCCGCCGTTACAAGCCACGGCCGTTCCGGGCGGGAATGTATGGTGTGCGGTTATAAGGGGTGGATGGCTACGTGGATCGGCAACCACGGGGCTCCACAATTCATAATTTTTATCGGTTTTCTTTTTATGGTGATCCCAGGGTTGATATTCATGTGTTTGTATTGGGGTAAGTTCAGATGCCCGAGTTGCGGGTCGATCGGGAGGAATAAACCGCTCGGTGAGGCACCGGCAGTTGATATCGCCCCTGTATATAATATACAAGGCACTAAGTCATGCCCGTTTTGTGCAGAGACTATTAAGCAGGCTGCAGTTGTTTGCCGTTTTTGCAATAGGGATCTGGCCCCAGTGGGACAAGTAGCAGAGGAGTGATGGATTTGTGATAAACAACGTCGATCGTGCCGGCAGGATGTCACCCATTTTGGCCGCCGCGCGACACGTCAAAGTTAATTTGAAAATGGGGCCGATGATAACCTTCTGATAACCTCTTTCCAAGCATCTCCAATCTCATTATGTCAATTCCTGCGTATTTATTATGTCACCCCCCTTTAACATCAGATGCGGGCAGTTTGACACCGCGCCGG
>Ga0209212_1005330_pt1:0-10000 | contig 15387 bp, 8 predicted proteins | sample RifGroC2_FD_183996 | JGI IMG/M metagenome (GOLD analysis project Ga0209212, IMG submission 183996) | Groundwater microbial communities from Rifle, Colorado, USA - Groundwater C2 (SPAdes) (version 2) | ecosystem: Environmental > Aquatic > Deep subsurface > Groundwater | place: Rifle... | reverse complement strand
GAGGTGGGCCGTTTCTCGGATGACGCCCTCGAAGCTGAGCGGCGCGAGCCACGTCGAGTTGAACTGTACGCGCGTGCGGCTCATGTCCAGGATCTTGCCCAGCTGGATGCGGTAGGTCTCCGCGTTCGCCCGGATCTCGTCCCACGACAGCGGCCGGCGCGTCTCGGACCGCCCCGTCGGATCGCCGATCATGCCCGTGAAATCGCCGATGATGATGATGACCTGGTGGCCGAGATCCTGGAAGTCCCGGAGCTTCTGGAGCACGACCGTGTGGCCCAGGTGCAGGTCCGGCGCGGTGGGGTCGAGGCCGAGCTTGATCCGGAGCGGCGCGCCCGTGGCGCGCGCGCGTTGGAGCTTCTGGATCAGCTCCGCCTCGACGATGATCTCCGCCGTCCCGCGGCGGATGCGGCGCATCTGCTCGTCCACCGGGAGCATGGGGCCGGGCATCGGACGAGGCGTCGGCGTGGGCATCAGGCCGGAGAGGGAAAGCCGCTCGCGTTCACCCCTGTATAATAGCAAGGGATGCCTCCGCACCGACGCGCGAAACCCCCTGCCCGTCCCCGAAGGCGCTGGCCCCGACGGCTCCTCGTCGCCAGCGCGATCATCCTGTTCCTCGCGACCCTCGGCGTCGGCGTCTCGGCCATCTGGGCCGTCACCGTCCTGCCGCGCTCGCTCCCGTCCGTGACCGCCCTGGAGACCTTCGAGCCGAGCCGCGGCACGAAGGTCTTCGACGACAACGACGAGCCGGTCACCGAGTTCCACGTCGAGCGACGCATCTTCACGCCGCTCGCCCAGATCCCCAGGGCCCTCAAGGACGCCATCATCGCCACCGAGGACGCGCGCTTCTACTCGCACTACGGGGTGGATCCCGTGGGGGTCGCCAGGGCGATCTACCAGAACTTCCGCCACGGGCGCATCGTGGAAGGCGGGAGCACCATCACCCAGCAGCTCGCCAAGGTGCTCTTCCTCACCCCGGACAAGAGCCTCGATCGGAAGCTCAAGGAGGCGGTGCTGGCGGTGGAGCTCGAGCGCCGCTACCCGAAGGACCGCCTCCTGGAGATGTACCTCAACCAGATCTACTTCGGCCACGGCGCCTTCGGCGTGGAGGCCGCCGCCCGGACATACTTCGGCAAGCCGGTCGGCGAGCTGACCCTCGCCGAATGCGCGCTGCTCGCCGGCCTCCCGAAGGCCCCGTCTACCTACTCCCCCTTCGACCGCGCGGAGGCCGCCAAGCGGCGGCGCGGCACGGTCCTGGCCCGCATGGTGGAGGTGGGCACCCTCAAGGGGGAGGAGGCCAGACGGGCGGGGGCAGCCGAGCTCCGGCTGGTGCCGCCCGAACGCCGGCGCACGACGGGCCAGTACTATCTGGAATACGTCCAGCAGCTCCTGGAGCAGGAGTTCGGGGCCGATCTGGTCTTCAAGGGAGGGCTCCAGGTCTACACGACCCTGTCGCCGACGATGCAGCTCCGGGCGGAGCAGACGCTCCGCGAGGGGCTCCGGGCGCTCGAGACCCGCCGTGCGAAGGCGGCCGAGAAGGCCGGCGCTGCCCCTGTCACCGACCGCCCCGAGGGGGCGCTGCTGGCCCTCGACCCGCACACGGGCTACATCCGGGCCATGGTCGGCGGGTACGACTTCTTCAAGAGCGAGTTCAACCGGGCCGTCCAGGCGCGCCGACAGCCGGGCTCGGCCTTCAAGCCCTTCGTGTACATCGCGGCGCTCGAGTCCGGCCTGACCCCGGCCAGCGTCGTCGATGACTCGCCGGTGGAATACGCGGTGGGCCCGAAAGGGAAACCCTGGAAGCCCGACAACTACGACCGGAAGTTCCGCGGCCCGATCACCTTCCAGCAGGCCCTCGAGGACTCCGTGAACGTGGCGGCGGTGAAGGTCCAGGAGCGCGTGGGGATCCGGCGCACCCTCGACGTGGCGCGGCGGCTGGGTGTCGAGAGCCCACTGTCGGAGAACCTGAGCATCGCCCTCGGCAGCTCCGACCTCACGCTCCTCGAGTTGACGTCGGCCTATGGGGCGCTGCCCAACCAGGGCACGTGGATGCGCCCCACGGCGATCCGGTACGTGCTCGACGCGCAGGGCAAGCTCCTGGAGGAGAACGTGCCCGAGGGCAAGCCGGCGCTCTCCCCGGAGCTGGCGTACGTGATCACCCACATGCTGAAGGGGACCGTGGAACGCGGCACCGGGGTGGCGGCCAAGGCGCTGGGACGCCCGGTGGCGGCCAAGACCGGCACGACCAACGACTACTCGAACGCCTGGTTCGTCGGCTTCACGCCCCAGCTCGTGACGGGCGTGTGGGTGGGCTATGACCGGCCGAAGAGCCTCGGGCGCGACGAGACCGGCTCGCGGGTGGCGGTGCCGATCTGGACGGCCTTCATGGCGAGCGCACTCGAGGGGACGCCGGTGCAGGACTTCCCTGTGCCGGAAGGCGTGGTGCTCGTGCCGGTGGACCTCCACCCCGGAGAGGGCTGCACCCGCCCCGTGCTGATGGCCTTCCTCACCGGCAGCGAGCCGCGGAGCCTCTGTGGCCCGGCGCGCTCAGGGACGACGGCGGGCTCCCCTCCTGGCGCGGCAGCCGTCCCTGCCGCCCTCGGCCCGCTGGAGGGCCCTCGGGACGGCTCTCGCCGGAGCCCTTAGCCGCTGGCCGCGGGCCTGGGCGCGCCGAAGCGATCCGCGACGGACCCCCAGGGCTCACCGCCAAGCAGCCGGGCGAAGACCGGCGTCAGCGCGCCGATGGGCACGCGGATCTGCTGCATCGAGTCGCGGTCCCGGATCGTCGCCTGCCCGTCCCCGGCCTCGCCCTTGTCCGAGTCGCCCACGGTCTGGACATCCACCGTCACGCAGAACGGGGTCCCCACCTCGTCCTGACGCCGGTAGAGGCGGCCGATCGCGGCGGTGTCATCGTAGGCGGCCGGCCAGCGCGGGGCCAGCTCGTCCCGGATGGCGTGGCAGGTCCGGACGATCTCCTCGCGCTTCTTGAGGAGGGGCAGCACGGCGATCTTGATGGGGGCCAGCTCGGGATGGAGGCGCAGGACCACGCGCGTCTCGCCCCGGACCTCCTCCTCGCGGTAGGCGTCCACGAGAAAGGCCAGGAGCGCCCGGTCGACCCCAGCGGAGGGCTCGATCACGTAGGGCACCACGTGCTCCTTCCGCTCCTCGTCGAAGTACGTCAGCGTCTTCCCGCTCCATTTCGCGTGCTGCTTCAGGTCGAAATCGGTCCGGTTGGCGATCCCCATGAGCTCGCTCCAGCCGATGGGGAAGCGGTACTCGATGTCGGCCGTCCGCTTGGCGTAGTGGGCGAGCTCAGCCTTCTCGTGCTCGCGCAGCCGCAGGTTCTCGGCCTGCAGGCCGTAGCGCTGGAACCACCCCAGGCAGTCCTCGATCCAGCGCTCGTGCCAGTGCTCGTCCGCCGGGCGGCCGGCCACCGAGTCGCGCGGGTTGACGAAGTACTCGATCTCCATCTGCTCGAACTCGCGCGTCCGGAAGATGAAGTTGCCCGGCGTGATCTCGTTCCTGAAGGCCTTGCCGATCTGGGCGACGCCGAAGGGGAGCTTCCGACGCGTGGACTGCAGGACGTTGTCGAAGTTGACGAAGATCCCCTGGGCGGTCTCGGGGCGGAGGTAGGTGACGGCCGCCGCCTCCTCCACCGGCCCCATGAAGGTCCGGAACATGAGGTTGAACTGGCGCGGGAGCGTCAGCTCCCCCTTGCCGCAGTCGGGGCACAGCGTGCGCCGGAGCCCACAGTGGGAGCACGGCTCGCCGGCCGGGATCGTGAACTTGTTCCCCTTCGTGGCGGCGCAGTAGTGGACCCACGGCGTCTCGTCAACCGTGTCGGCCCGGAAGCGCCGGCGGCATTCCCGGCAGTCCACCATGGGATCGGTGAAGTGATCCACATGGCCGCTGGCCTTCCAGACCGCGGCGTGCATCAGGATGGAGGCGTCCAGTCCGACCATGTCGGCCCGCCCCTGGACGAAGTCCCGCCACCACACCCGCTTGATGTTGTTCTTGAGCTCCACGCCGAGGGGCCCGTAGTCCCAGCACGAGCCCGTCCCGCCGTAGATCTCGCTGGACTGGAAGATGAAGCCGCGCCGCTTGCAGAGCGAGACGAGCGTGTCCATGGACAGTGGCATGGCAGTCAGGATAGCACGGGGGGCAGCGGCCGGCGGGTCTGGGCGAGGAAGCGCAGCGACCGCGGCACCTGCCCCATGAGCCGGGTCACGGTCCCCTCCAGGACGCCGGTCAGTTCCTCGTCGAGGGCGGGGCTCAGGGGAAGCCGGAGCCCCTCCTCCCAGCTGAGCCCGCGCAGCCGGCCGAGCGTGCCCACCGCTCCCCCGCTCAGCGGGATGGCGTGCGCCCGGGGGCCGCAGGGGCCGCACACGAGGCCCCCCGCCTCGACGTCGAGGACCGCGTCCGGAAAGGGGGAGGCGCGACCGCATTCCACGCACCGGTCGATTCTCGGGCGGTGCCCCAGGAGATCCACGGCGCGGACGCCGAAGCAGACGGCGACCCGCGCCGGACTCGTTCCTCCCTCGAGCGCCCGCAGACTCCGGACCAGGAGGCCGAAGAGCGCCGGATGAGGATCCCGGTCCGCGGAGAGGCGCGCCAGGCACTCGACGGTCCACGCCCCCCGTCCGAGCCGCTCCAGGTGCTCCCGCACCCGGACGAACGGGTGGAGGATGTCGAAGTGGTCCACCCGCACCAGTTCGCTCCGGCCGGTGTCGAAGAAGACCAGGTCGCCCAGCGTGAAGGGCTCCAGCGCGGCCACGAAGCGCGACCGCGGCCGGCGGGCCGACTTGGCGACCCCCCGCACCTTGCCGAAGTCCCGGGTGTAGAACTCCACCAGGCGGTCGCTCTCGCCCAGAGCCTTGCGGCCGATAACGACGGCGCGCGACCGGTGAAGCGCCATGGTCAGGAGGTCAGGAGGAAGCCGAACTCCCGCAGCGCGCTGTCGTCCTTCCGCCAGTTCTTCCGGACCCGCACGTGGAGATCCAGGAAGGTCTTGATCCCGAAGAAGCGCTCGAGATCCTCGCGGGCGGAGGAGCCGATCCGCTTGAGCATGGCCCCGCGCTGGCCGATGACGATGCCCTTCTGGGACTCCTGCTCGACGAAGATGGTGGCCCGGATGTACAGGCACTCCGGGCGCTCCCGCTCGCGAAGCTCCTCTACCCGGACGGCGCACGCGTACGGAACCTCCTGGTGCGTCAGATGGAAGATCTTCTCCCGGATGCGCTCGGCGACGAAGAAGGTCTCCGGCTGGTCCGTGGCGGACTCGCGCGGGAAGTAGGCCGGCCGCTCCGGCATGGCCTGCGCGATCAGGTCCAGCAGCGGGCCGCAGTTGGTGCCCCGCTCGGCGGAGATGGGAATGATCTCCTGGAACGGATGGCGCGCGCGGTAGGCCTCGATGAGCGGCAGGAGCCTGGACTTGGGCGTGACGAGGTCGGCCTTGTTCAGGCAGCAGAACACTGGCGCCCCCACGCCCGCGAGCCGCGCCAGCGGGCCGGCATCGAGGCGGTCGGGCCGCTCCGTCGCCTCGGCGACGAGGCAGACGAGGTCCACGTCCTCGAGCGCCCTCTCGGCGGCCTTCGCCATCAGCCGGCCGAGCTTGCTCGACCCGGTGTGGAGCCCCGGCGTGTCCACGAACACGATCTGCGCATCGGGCAGGTGCTTGATGCCGGTGATCCGCGTCCGTGTGGTCTGGGGACGGCGGGAGACGATGGCCATCTTCGCGCCGACGAGCCGGTTGAGGAGCGTGGACTTGCCGACATTGGGGCGCCCGATGAGCGCCACGAACCCGGCGCGGTGCGCGCGGCCGGCCATCAGGCGCCGAGCAGGCCGGACCAGAGACGCGCCGGCACGCGACGAGCCGCGCAGCGCGAGAGGATCTCCCGCGCGCGCTCGTGCATCAGGCGGGCCTCAACCGGCTCGGCGTCATCGTAGCCGACCAGGTGCAGCAGGCCGTGAACGGCCAGGAGGTCCACCTCGAGGGCGACGGGCACGCGGAGCCGCGCCGCCTGGCGAGCGGCCGTGGCGGCGGAGATGACGACTTCCCCGAGCAGCGCGGATGCGCCGGGCCCCTCGAGGTTGAAGGCCAGCACATCGGTGCGCGACGAGGACCCGCGGTACCGGGCATTGAGGCGCCGGACGGCCGCATCGCCGACGAGGCTCACGTGGACTTCCCTGTCGGCCCGTCCGAGGAACTGGAGCGCCCTCCCGACGGTCCGCCCCACCCTCGGCGTCGAGAGACGGATACGCCGCTGGAGGTTCCGGACGGCGAGCGGCATCACCCGGGCGCCGGGCCCGGCGCCTGCTCGGCCGGCCGCTCCACCCGGGAGGCCTGGCGCCGCGGCTCCGAGGGCTGGGCGCGATCATAGGCTCGGACGATGGAGGCCACCAGGTCGTGGCGCACCACGTCGCGGTCGTCGAAGTACACGAACCTGATCCCGTCGATGCCCTGGAGCACGGTCTGGATCTCGATGAGCCCCGAGGGTCGGCTGGCGGGCAGATCCACCTGGGTGATGTCCCCGGTGACGACCATCTTGGAGTTGAAGCCGAGGCGGGTCAGCGCCATCTTCATCTGCTCGGACGTCGTGTTCTGCGCCTCGTCGAGGATGATGAACGCGTCGTTGAGCGTCCGGCCCCGCATATAGGCCAGCGGCGCCACTTCGATGGTACCCCGGTCGCTCAAGGAGACGACCTTCTCGGCCTCCAGCATGTCGTAGAGCGCGTCGTAGAGAGGGCGCAGGTAGGGGTGCACCTTCTCGGCCAGATCTCCCGGCAGGAACCCCAGCCGCTCGCCCGCTTCCACGGCGGGGCGCGTCAGGACGATCCGGGCCACCTCCCGGCTCATCAGCGCCGCCACTGCCATCGCCACCGCCAGATAGGACTTGCCGGTGCCGGCCGGGCCGATGGCGACGACGAGGTCGTGGGTCCGGATGGCGTCGAGGTAGCGCTTCTGGTTGAGCGTCTTCGGGGTGATCAGCTTCTTCCGCGAGGGCACGGGGATGACATCCGCGAAGAGCGACTTGAGGTCCGCGTCCGGGTCGGCCTCGGCCACGCGGAGGGCGGCGCGGACCTCCGCCGCGCTGAGCGGCGCCCGGACGCGCGCCATGTCGGCCAGCGCCTGGATGGCTCGCTCCGCGTGCCCCACTTGCGCCTCCCCGCCTCTCAGCGTGATCTGGTGGCCGCGCGCGCTGACGCGCACGCCGTACTGGGACTCGAGCGAGCGGAGATGCTCGTCGTTGCGGCCGAGGAGGGTGAGAAGATTCAGGTCCGAGGGGACGTCGATGCGGCGCGTGACGCTGGTGGCTTCAGTCAACGAGTGGATATGCCTCCGGACTCGAGGATATCACGGGGCCCCCGGGGCTTCCACGACCCGGATGCCCAGCTCCCGGAGCTGCGGCGCATCCACCGGCGCCGGCGCGTCGGTGAGGGGGCAGGTCCCCTTCTGCGTCTTGGGGAAGGCGATCACCTCCCGGATGGACTCCTGGGCCGCCAGGCTGGCCACGAGACGATCGAGGCCGAAGGCGATGCCGCCCATGGGTGGGGCCCCGAACTCGAGGGCGTCCAGGAGGAAGCCGAAGCGCGCCCGCGCCTGCTCCTTCGAGATCCCGATGAGGGCGAACAGCCGCTCCTGCACCGCCTGTTGATGGATACGGATGGACCCCCCGGCAGCCTCCTGGCCGTTGAGCACGAGGTCGTAGGCCTTGGCCCGCACCCGGCCCGGGTCGGATTCCAGCAGCGGCAGATCCTCGTCGCGAGGGGCGGTGAAGGGGTGGTGCACCGCATCCCACCGCTTCTCGTCCCCGTTCCACTCCACTAGCGGGAAGTCGATGACCCAGGCGAAGACGTCCTTCGAGGGGGGGATCTGGGCGAAGCGCCTGGCCAGGTCCACCCGGAGACGCCCGAGCACGGAGGCCGCGACGGCCGGGGCATCCCCGACCAGCAGCACCAGATCCCCCGCCGAGGCCTCCACGGCCCCGACCAGGCGCTCCTGGACAGCATGGAGGAACTTCGCCACCGGGGACTGCAACCCCTCGGCGGTGATCTTGATCCAGACAAGCCCCTTCGCGCCGAGCTGCCTGGCCTCGGCCGCCAGATCGTCCAGCTCCTTCCGGCTCATCCCGGCCGCCCCTGGCACCCGGAGCGCCTTCACGGCCCCGCCGCCCCCCACCGCCTGGGCGAAGGCCTGGAACTCGCCGCCCCCGAAGAGCGCGGACACATCCCGCAGCTCCATGGCGAAGCGCAGGTCGGGCTTGTCGGAGCCGTAGCGCGCCATCGCCTCCTCGTAGCCCAGACGGGGGAAGGGCAGGGTCAATTCGACGCCCTTCACGCGGCGCCAGACCTCCGCCACCATCCCCTCGACGATGGGCAGGAAGTCGTCGCGGTCGAGGAAGGAGGTCTCGATGTCGATCTGGGTGAACTCCGGCTGGCGGTCGCGCCGCAGGTCCTCGTCCCGGAAGCAGCGGACGATCTGGAAGTACCGCTCGAACCCGCCGACCATGAGCAGCTGCTTGAAGAGCTGGGGGGACTGGGGCAGCGCGTAGAAGCTGCCCGCCTGGAGCCGGCTCGGCACCAGGAAGTCCCGCGCCCCCTCGGGGGTGGAGCGGGTGAGGAAGGGCGTCTCCACCTCGAGGAAGCCCTGGCCGTGCAGGTAGTCGCGCACGGCCCGGCACGCCTGGTCTCGGATCTGGAAGGCGCGGAGCACCGAGGGCCGGCGCATATCCAGGTAGCGGTACTTGAGCCTGAGGGTCTCGTCCACCTCGGCGTCGCCCTCGAGCTGGAAGGGCAGCGGCCGGCAGTCGTTGAGGATCCGCAGCTCCGTCACCTGGACCTCGACGGCGCCGGTGGGGAGCCTCGGGTTCTCGGTCCCGGCCGGGCGCGCGCGCACCATGCCGCGAACGGCGAGCACGAACTCGCCGCGCACCGACTCGGCCCTGGCGTGGGCCTCACTGGCCTCCGCCGGGTTCAGGACGCACTGGGTGAGCCCCTCCCGGTCGCGCAGGTCGAGGAAGATGAGCCCCCCGTGGTCCCGCCGCCTGAAGGCCCACCCCATGAGGGTCACCGGCTGCCCGATATGCTCCGAGCGCAGAGCCCCGCAGCTGTGAGTCCGCTTCCAGCCGCCGAGGGGCTCCGTGCACGCCTCGGTCATCGGGGTCGCCTCGCGGTGGAGGACGCCGGCCGGCGGCCCGGCCTCTTCGCGCAAGCGCTCATCGGGCTGCGCCCGGCCGCGCCGCCAGCCCCACGAGCTCGTCGGCCAGCCCCTCCAGCGGCACGCCGCGCTGGGCTCCCGACTTCATCTCGCGCAGGAGCGCCTGCCCCCGGGCCAGCTCGTCGTCCCCCACGATCACGGCGAACCCCGCGCCCAATCGGTTCGTCCGCTCGAGCTCCCGCTGGAGCTTCCGGGTGCCATAGCCGAGCTCCACCCGGGCGCCCCGGCGGCGGGCCTCCCGGGCGATGCCGAGCAACCGGGAGAGCGCTGCGTCGCCGAGCGGGATGAGGACGGCCACGGGCGCGGCGGCCGAGGCCTCGTCTCCCAGGAGCAGGACCACCCGCTCGAGGCCGATGGCGAAGCCGATGCCGGGATCGGGCGGGCCCCCGAGCTGCTCGATGAGCCCGTCGTACCGGCCGCCGCCCGCCACGGCGTTCTGGGCGCCGAGCTCGGTCGTCAGCACCTCGAAGGTGGTGCGGACGTAGTAGTCCAGCCCCCGCACGAGCCGCGGCGTCACCGTGTAGGCGATCCCCATGGCGTCGAGGCAGGCGCGGACGCGCTCGAAGTGCTCCGCCGCCTCGGCGGTCAGCGAGTCGAGGATCGAGGGGGCCTTCTCGATCACGGGCTGGCAGCCGGGCGTCTTGCAGTCGAGCACGCGGAGCGGGTTGCGGTCGAGGCGCCCGCGGCACTCCGGGCACAGCTCCCCGCTGCGCGGCGCGAAGTAGTCGAGGAGCCGCGCCCGGTACGCGGGGCGCGTGCCGGCGTCCCCGATGGAGTTCACGTGCA
>Ga0209212_1005329_pt1 | contig 15388 bp, 12 predicted proteins | sample RifGroC2_FD_183996 | JGI IMG/M metagenome (GOLD analysis project Ga0209212, IMG submission 183996) | Groundwater microbial communities from Rifle, Colorado, USA - Groundwater C2 (SPAdes) (version 2) | ecosystem: Environmental > Aquatic > Deep subsurface > Groundwater | place: Rifle, Colorado... | reverse complement strand
GGCGGCGGTCAGGGTGGTTTTGCCGTGGTCGACGTGACCGATGGTCCCGACGTTCACGTGGGTTTTGTTTCTTTCAAATTTAGCTTTTGCCATTTCGGAATCCTCCTCGATAGGGAATTAAATTTTAGCCTTTAACCTTTGCAACTATTTCCTCGGCAACCGATTTCGGTACCTGCTCATAGTGGTCAAAGGTCATGGAGTAGGTTGCGCGCCCCTGGGTTGCCGAGCGGAGGTCCGTGGAGTAACCGAACATCTGAGCCAGCGGCACCATCGAGGTGACGACCTGTGCGCCTGCGCGCCCTTCCATACCCATGATGCGGCCGCGGCGGGAGTTCAGATCGCCGATGACGTCGCCCATGTAATCCTCCGGCACCACTACCTCTACGGACATGATCGGCTCGAGGATGACCGGGCTTGCTTTCTGGCATCCTTCCTTGAAGCCCATGGAGCCCGCAATCTTGAACGCCATTTCCGAGGAGTCAACCTCGTGGTAAGAACCGTCGATCAGGGTAACCTTGATGTCGACAACCGGGTAACCGGCCATGACGCCCGAATCGAGTGCTTCCTTGATGCCCTTGTCGACCGCCGGGATGTACTCGCGGGGAACCACGCCACCCTTGATCGCGTCGACGAACTCGTAACCCTTGCCCGGCTCCTGCGGCTCGATCTCAAGCCAGACGTGACCGAACTGACCGCGTCCGCCGGACTGGCGCACGAACTTCCCTTCGCTCTTGACCTTCTTGGAGATGGTCTCGCGGTAGGCGACCTGCGGCTTGCCGACGTTGGCGTCAACCTTGAACTCGCGGAACAGACGGTCGACGATGATCTCGAGATGGAGCTCGCCCATACCGGAGATGATGGTCTGACCAGTCTCCTCGTCCGTTTTGACGCGGAAGGAGGGGTCCTCGGAAGCGAGCTTGGAGAGGGAGATGCCAAGCTTCTCCTGGTCGGCCTTGGTCTTCGGCTCGATGGCGATCGAGATGACCGGCTCCGGGAACTCGATCGACTCGAGGATGACCGCGTTGTCTTCATTGCAAAGCGTGTCGCCCGTTGTCGTGTACTTGAGACCGACTGCGGCGGCGATGTCGCCGGCGAAGACTTCCTTTATCTCTTCACGCTTGTTGGCGTGCATCTTGAGAATACGGCCTACCCTTTCACGCTTTCCCTTGGTCGAGTTGTAGACGTAGGAACCGGCGTTCATGATGCCGGAGTAAACGCGGAAGAAGCAGAGCTGACCCACGAACGGGTCGGTCATGATCTTGAATGCCAGAGCGGAGAACGGCTCGGCATCGGATGCATGACGCTCGATCGGCGCCTCGGTGTTGGCGTCGATACCCTGGATAGCAGGGATGTCGGTCGGGGCCGGCATGTAATCGAGCACCGCGTCGAGGAGGTTCTGCACGCCCTTGTTCTTGAAGGACGAACCGCAGATGACCGGGCAGATCTTGATGTCGAGCGTGCACTGACGAATCGCGTTCTTGATCTCGGCAACGGTCAACTCCTCGCCGTCCATGTACTTCTGCATCAGGGCGTCGTCGTGGCTGGAGATCTCTTCGATCATCGCTTCGCGGTACATCTGGGCCTGTTCGAGCAGGTCGGCGGGGATCTCGATCTCGTCGTAAAGCGCGCCCATCGACTCGTCGTTCCAGACGATCCCTTTCATCTCCACCAGGTCGACAACCCCTTTGAAGTTCTCCTCGGACCCGATCGGGATCTGCAGGGGAACGGGGTTCGCCTTGAGGCGGTCCTTGATCATGGCGATGCCGCGGAAGAAATCGGCGCCGACACGGTCCATCTTGTTCACGAAGGCAAGACGCGGCACGTGGTACTTGTCAGCCTGACGCCAAACCGTCTCGGACTGCGGCTCGACGCCGCCGACCGAGCAGAACACGGCAACTGCGCCGTCAAGGACGCGCAAGGAACGCTCGACCTCGATGGTGAAGTCCACGTGGCCCGGGGTGTCGATGATGTTGATGCGGTGATCTTTCCAGTGACAGGTGGTCGCCGCGGAGGTGATGGTGATGCCACGCTCCTGCTCCTGCTCCATCCAGTCCATGGTGGCGGTGCCGTCGTGCACCTCGCCGATCTTGTGGGAAACACCTGTGTAGTAAAGAATACGCTCGGTGGTGGTTGTCTTCCCTGCATCTATATGAGCCATTATCCCGATATTTCGGGTCATTTCCAACGAAACCTGACGTGCCACTTACGGAACCTCCGAGTTACTATGAATCCTTAGGGAAAACTACCAGCGGTAGTGAGCGAAGGCCCTGTTGGCCTCTGCCATCTTGTGCGTATCCTCGCGCTTCTTGACCGCGGAACCGCGGTTGTTGTAAGCGTCCAGGATCTCGCCGGCCAGCTTGTCGGTGACCGTCTTCTCGCTGCGGGCATTGGAGTACTTCACCAGCCAGCGCATGGCGAGCGAAACGCGACGCTCGGGACGCACTTCGACCGGCACCTGATAGGTGGAACCGCCCACCCTTCTCGACTTGACCTCAAGCATCGGCTTGATGTTGTCCAGGCACTTCTTGAGCACCTTGACCGGCTCGTCGGAGGCCTTGGCAGCAGCGATTTCGAGCGCACCGTAAAGCGCCTTCTCAGCCGTACTCTTCTTGCCGTCCAGCATGATTATATTGATGAGCTTGGCAACGACCCGATCCCCGTACTTGGGGTCCGGAAGAATTACCCTCTTGGCTACTTCTCTTCTTCTTGGCATGGCAAACCTCTCACTTTAATCGGTTACTTGGGTCTTTTAGCACCGTACTTGGAACGACTCTTCATCCGACCCTTGACGCCGACCGAGTCGAGCGTGCCGCGGACGATGTGGTAACGAACACCCGGAAGGTCTTTAACCCTGCCGCCCCTGATCAGGACGACGGAGTGCTCCTGGAGGTTGTGACCAACGCCCGGAATGTAAGAGGTGACCTCGACGCCGTTGGTGAGCCTTACCCTTGCGACCTTACGGAGCGCGGAGTTCGGCTTCTTCGGAGTAGTGGTGTAAACCCTGGTGCAAACGCCCCTTTTCTGCGGGCAGCTCCTGAGCGCCGGAGCAGTGGATTTTTCACCCTTTGACTCCCGACCATGACGAATAAGCTGATTAATTGTTGGCATACAGACCCTCTCACGCGATGCTTCCAGCTCAGGGCTCCCCCTGCGGAAGCGATGAAAATAGCAACATATGACGCGCTTGTCAAGATTTATTTGAAAAAAAGTTTAGAAACCGCGGAGTGCGGCTAGACTTCATCCTCGTAGATTTCTTCATCCTCCGGCACAACCTGCTCCGGAATGATTACTGGCTCCTCAGCTACCATGCGCAGGTTGCGGTAAAGAGCCAATCCCGTACCCGCCGGGATCAGACGCCCCATGATCACGTTTTCCTTGAGACCACGAAGACTGTCGACTTTACCTTCTATGGATGCCTGTGTCAAGACTTTTGTTGTCTCCTGGAACGATGCCGCCGAAATAAACGACTCGGTGGAGAGCGACGCCTTCGTAATACCAAGAAGCAGCGACTCAGCAGTTGCGGGACGGCCGCCTTTCTCCATGGCACGCTCGTTCTCTTCCTCAAAGACGTAGCGCTCGATCTGGTCGTCGATCAGCAAGGTAGTGTCGCCCACCTCTTTGACCCTGACCCTGCGCAACATCTGGCGCACGATGGTCTCGATGTGCTTGTCGTTGATCTTGACGCCCTGGAGACGATACACCTCCTGAACCTCGTCGACCAGGTACTTGGCCAGTTCCTTCTGACCGAGCACGCGCAGGATGTCGTGCGGGTTCGAGGAGCCGTCCATGAGCGCCTCGCCGGCGCGGACGTGATCCCCTTCGTGCACGCTGATGTGCTTTCCTTTCGGGATCAGGTATTCCTTCGGCTCGCCCAGCTCCGGGGTGACGATGACCTTGCGCTTCCCTTTGGCGTCCTTGCCGAAGGCGACCACGCCGTCGATCTCGGTGATGACCGCGAAGTCCTTCGGCTTCCTCGCCTCGAACAGCTCGGCAACACGCGGCAGACCACCGGTGATGTCCTTGGTCTTGGTGGTCTCGCGCGGGATCTTGGCGATGACGTCACCGGCGTTCAGGACGGTGTCCTCGATCACGTTGATGTTGGAGCCGACCGGGAGGTAGTAGCGGGCCAAGAGGCTCTCTCCCACCTTGGCGGTCTTGCCGCTTTCGTCCTTGATGGTGATGCGCGGACGCTTGTCGGCGTCGCGGGTCTCGATGATGACCTTCCTGGAGAGGCCGGTGACTTCGTCGACCTGCTCCTCCATGGTGACGCCTTCGATGATGTCCCCGAACTTCACCTTGCCGGCGATCTCGGTGAGGATCGGCATGGTGTAGGGGTCCCACTCGGCGATCGACTGTCCGACGACGACCTTCTCGTCCGGCTGCAGCTTGATCTTGGCGCCGTAGACCACCGAGTACTTCTCGCGCTCGCGCCCGGTCTCGTCGACGATGGCCAGTTCGCCGTTACGGTTCATGACGATCGGGTGCCCTTCCGAGTTGATGACGTAGTTGATGTTGATGAACTTGGCGCGACCCTCGTTCCTCGCCTCAAGGGAGGTCTGCTCCGCGCGACGCGAAGCGGTACCACCGATGTGGAAGGTACGCATGGTGAGCTGGGTGCCCGGCTCGCCGATCGACTGGGCGGCGATGACGCCGACCGCCTCGCCGCGGTTCACCAGGTGACCGCGTGCCAGGTCGCGGCCGTAGCACTTGGCGCAGATGCCGCGACGGCTCTCGCAGGTGAGAACGGAACGGATCTTGACCTTCTCCAGACCGGCCGCCTCGATTCTTGCCACCAGACTCTCGTCGATCTCCTCGTTGGCCGGGACCAGCACGTCGCCGGTGACCGGGTCGAGGATGTCGTCCAGCGCCACGCGGCCGAGAATACGGTCGCCGATGTGCTCGATGATCTCGCCACCCTCGGTGAGGGAGGAAACGGTGAGCCCGTCGATGGTGCCGCAGTCCTTCTCGGTGATGATGGCGTCCTGGGCCACGTCCACCAGACGACGGGTGAGGTAACCGGAGTTTGCCGTCTTGAGCGCGGTATCGGCGAGACCTTTACGGGCGCCGTGGGTCGAGATGAAGTACTGGAGCACGGTGAGGCCTTCGCGGAAGTTCGCCGTGATCGGGGTCTCGATGATCTCGCCGGACGGCTTGGCCATGAGTCCCCTCATACCGGCCAGCTGGCGGATCTGCTGGGCACTACCCCTGGAACCGGAGTCGGCCATCATGTGAATCGCGTTGAAGGAGGGAACCTTCACCTCGTTGCCGTTCGGATCGAGGATGGTATCGCGGGAGAGGTTGTCCAGCATCTCCTTGGCGATCTCCTCGGTCGATTTTGCCCAGATGTCGATGACCTTGTTGTAGCGCTCGCCGTCGGTGATGAGACCTTCGGTGTACTGGTTCTGGATCTCCTGCACCTCTTCGGTGGCACGGCCGATGATGGCCGGCTTCCCTTCCGGGATGACCATGTCGTTGATGCTGATCGAGATGCCGGCTTTCGCCGCGTAGCGGAAACCGATCGCCTTCAGCTTGTCGGCGAGGATTACGGTCTCCTTGTTGCCGGCGAGACGGTAGCAGACGTCGACCAGGTTGGAGAGTTCCTTCTTGGTCATCACCTTGTTGATGGTGGCAAACGGCACGGCGTCCGGCAGGATGTCGCGCAAAAGCACGCGGCCGGTCGTGGTCTCCACGATGGCCGGTTTCTCGTCCGACTCGAGGTTCTTGAGCCGCACCTTGATGCGCGCCTGCAGGTGAATCTCGTCGGCGTCGATCGCAATGCGCACCTCGTCCGGGGAGGCGAAGATCTTCCCTTCGCCGGCGGCGAAATGCTTCTCGCGGGTCATGTAGTAGATACCGAGAACCATGTCCTGCGACGGCACGATGATCGGCTTGCCGTGCGCCGGGGACAGGATGTTGTTGGTACTCATCATGAGAACGCGGGTCTCGACCTGGCTCTCCACGGAGAGCGGCAGATGCACTGCCATCTGGTCACCGTCGAAGTCGGCGTTGAAGGCGGTGCAGACCAGCGGGTGCAGCTGGATCGCCTTACCCTCGATCAGCACCGGCTCGAAAGCCTGGATGCCGAGCCTGTGCAGGGTCGGAGCGCGGTTCAGCATGACCGGGTGCTCCTTGATGACCTCCTCAAGAACGTCCCAGACCTCCGGTTTCTCCTTCTCCACCATCTTCTTGGCGCTCTTGATCGTGGTGACGAAACCTCTTTCCTCGAGCTTGTTGTAGATGAACGGCTTGAACAGCTCGAGCGCCATCTTCTTGGGGAGACCGCACTGGTGCAGCCTCAGTTCGGGACCGACGACGATAACGGAACGGCCGGAGTAGTCGACGCGCTTGCCGAGAAGGTTCTGACGAAAGCGGCCGCTTTTCCCTTTCAGCATGTCGGAGAGCGACTTCAGGGGACGCTTGTTGGGGCCTGCGATGGCGCGGCCGCGACGGCCGTTATCGAACAGGGCGTCCACCGCCTCCTGCAGCATCCGCTTCTCGTTGCGGATGATGACCTCGGGGGCCTGCAGTTCCATCAGGCGCTTCAAGCGGTTGTTCCGGTTGATGACGCGGCGGTACAGGTCGTTCAGGTCGCTTGTGGCGAAGCGTCCGCCGTCGAGCGGCACCAGGGGGCGCAGTTCGGGCGGCAGTACCGGGATGCACTCGAGGATCATCCACTCGGGCTTGTTGCCGGAGTTCTTGAAAGCCTCGATCACCTTCAGGCGCTTGGCGGTCTTCTTCCGCTTCGCCTCGCTGGTCGCCTCCTGCATCTCGATCCTCAGGCTCTCGGAGAGTGCGTCGAGGTCCATGGAGGTGAGGCAGGTCCTGATGGCGGCGGCGCCCATGCCGGCCTCGAAGCCGCCGTTATGCTCCTCGAGCGCCTTCTGGTACTGGTCCTCGGAGAAGACCTGGCCGAAGGGAAAGCCGGTGTTCTTCGGGTCGGTGACCACGTAGGCCTCGAAGTAGAGCACCTTCTCCAGGTCCTTCAAGGTGATGTCCATCAGGTTGCCGATCCTGGAGGGGAGCGACTTCAGGAACCAGATGTGGGCCACCGGGGTGGCGAGGTCGATGTGACCGAGACGCTCGCGGCGCACCTTGGAAGGGATGACTTCAACGCCGCACTTCTCGCAGACGATGCCGCGGTGCTTCATGCGCTTGTACTTGCCGCAGTTGCACTCGTAGTCTTTCGTCGGTCCGAAGATCTTGGCGCAGAACAGGCCGTCGCGCTCCGGTTTGAAGGTACGGTAGTTGATGGTTTCGGGCTTCTTCACCTCACCGAACGAGCGCTCGCGGATCTTGTCCGGCGAGGAGATCGAGATCTTGATGGAGGAGAAGTGCAGCGGATCCTTCGGCTTATCGAAAAAATTGAATATATCTTCCAAAATATTTTCCTCCTGTTGTCTGTAGGAGTAACTGAAAAATGGTTCAACGTTCTGCGTTCAACGTTCAACGTTGAAACCTTTTAGGGCTCCAAACGTTGAACGTTGAACTTTGAACGGCTTCTTAGTCTTCCTCGCCTTCGAGCAGCTCCACGTCAAGGCCCAGGGACTGGAGTTCCTTGATGAGGACGTTGAACGATTCCGGCAGACCGGGCTCAAGGGTGTGCTTCCCTTTGACGATCGCCTCGTACATCCGGGTGCGCCCTGCCACGTCGTCGGACTTGACGGTGAGGAATTCCTGCAGCGCGTAGGCGGCGCCGTAGGCCTCCATGGCCCAGACCTCCATCTCCCCGAGTCTCTGTCCCCCGAACTGCGCCTTGCCCCCCAGCGGCTGCTGGGTAACGAGCGAGTAGGGTCCGATGCTCCTGGCGTGGATCTTGTCGTCGACCAAGTGGTGCAGCTTCAGGACGTACATGATGCCGACGGTGACCTTGTGCATGAACTTGTCGCCGCTCTTGCCGTCGAACAGGGTGACCTGTCCGGTGGTGGCGAAACCGGCGTGGGTCATCATCGCCTGGATCGACTCCTCGCTCGCCCCCTCGAAGACCGGTGAGGCCATCGGGATGCCGCGCTTGAGCCTTCTCGCCACGTTGATCAGTTCGTCCGAGTCGAGCGAGTCCAGAAAGCGGCTCATGTCCGGGTTGTCGTAGACACCCTTCAGGAAGCGCTTCACCTCGTCGTGCGGGGTGTTCTTCTCCAGGAACTCCTCGACCTTCCACCCCAGGCCGCGTGCCGCCCAGCCAAGGTGTGTCTCGAGGATCTGTCCCACGTTCATACGGGAAGGAACGCCCAGCGGGTTCAGCACGATCTCGACGGGGCGGCCGTCTTCCATGTACGGCATGTCTTCTTCCGGCAGGATCCTTGAGACAACACCCTTGTTGCCGTGGCGTCCTGCCATCTTGTCGCCGACCTGGAGCTTTCTCTTGATCGCGATATATACCTTGACCATCTTGATGACGCCCGGGGGGAGGTCGTCGCCGCGGCGCAGCTTCTGCACCTTGTCATCGAAGACGTACTTGATGATGTCGATCTGCTGGTTCAGCGTCGAGAGGGTCTGTGCCACCTTCTCGTCGATGGTGTCGTCGTCGGCTATGGAGATCTCGTCCCAGCGGTCCATGGAGAACGATTTCAGCATCTCCTCGGTGATGGCGGCCCCTTTCGGGATCAGCACCTTGCCGTCGGCACCCTCGATCTTCACGGCTGCGGTTTTCCCCACCAGCAGTTTCTTCAGCTTGCCGATCGCCGAATCACGGATGATCCGGATCTCGTCCTGCTCGTCCTTCCTGAGGCGCTGCTCCTCGGCCTTCTCGATGATCTCGGTACGGGCGTCCTTGTCGGCACCCTTTCTCGAGAAGATCTTGGCGCCGATGACGGTCCCTTCGACCCCCGGCGGCACGCGCAGCGAGGTGTCGCGAACGTCCCCCGCCTTCTCGCCGAAGATGGCGCGCAGCAGTTTCTCCTCGGGGGAGAGCTGGGTCTCGCCTTTCGGAGTGATCTTGCCGACCAGGATGTCGCCCGGGCGCACTTCGGCGCCGATCCGGATGATGCCCGACTCGTCGAGATCCTTCAGGGTCTCTTCGCCAAGGTTCGGGATGTCGGAGGTGATCTCCTCCTTGCCGAGCTTGGTGTCGCGGGCGACCGCCTCGAACTCCTCGATGTGGATCGAGGTGTAGCGGTCGTCCTTGACCAGGCGCTCCGAGATCAGGATGGAGTCCTCGTAGTTGTAGCCGCCCCAGGGCATGAAGGCGACCAGCACGTTCTGGCCCAGGGCCAGCTCGCCCATGTCGGTGGAAGGACCGTCGGCGATGATGTCGCCGGCCTTGACGTGATCGCCCACCTTGACCACCGGCCTCTGGTTGATGCAGGTGTTCTGGTTGGACCTCGCGAACTTGATCAGGTTGTAGATGTCGACGCCGGTGCCGGTCGCATCGTACTGGTCCTCGTCGATCTTGACGACGATGCGCGAGGCATCGACCGACTCGACGACGCCGTTGTGGCGGGCGACCGAGGAAACCCCGGAGTCCCTTGCCACGACCCGCTCCATGCCGGTACCAACCAGCGGGGAGTCGGCGCGCAAGAGGGGCACTGCCTGGCGCTGCATGTTGGAACCCATCAGCGCGCGGTTGGCGTCGTCGTTCTCGAGGAACGGGATCAGCGATGCCGCGACGGAAACGAGCTGCATCGGAGCCACGTCCATCAGCTCCAGCTCGTCGCGTCCGACCAGGACGAACTCGCCGCTCTTTCTGGCCGAGATGTAGTCGGCGGCGAAGCGGCCGTTTTCGTCGACTTCGGCGTTGGCCTGCGCGATGGCGTGCCCTTCCTCCTCGAGAGCCGAGAAGAAACGGACCTCGTCGGTGACGCGACCTTCCTTGACCACGCGGTACGGCGTCTCGACGAAGCCGTGCTCGTTGATGCGGGCATAGGTGGAGAGCGACGCGATCAGACCGATGTTCGGCCCCTCAGGGGTTTCGATCGGGCAGACGCGGCCGTAGTGGGTCGGATGGACGTCGCGGACTTCGAAGCCGGCGCGCTCGCGGGTGAGCCCCCCCGGTCCGAGGGCCGAGAGACGACGCTTGTGCGTGACCTCGGAGAGCGGGTTGGTCTGGTCCATGAACTGCGACAGCTGCGAGGAGCCGAAGAACTCCTTGACCACGGCGGAGACCGGCTTGGAGTTGATCAGGTCGTGCGGCATCAGGTTTTCGACTTCCTGCAGGCTCATCCGCTCCTTGATGGCGCGCTCCATCCTGACCAGGCCGATGCGGTACTGGTTCTCCAGGAGTTCGCCGACGGCGCGCACCCGGCGGTTGCCCAGGTGGTCGATGTCGTCGATGTTCCCTTTGCCGTTTTTAAGCTCGATCAGGTAGCGCACCACCTCGAGGACGTCCTCGCGGGTCAGTGTCATGCAGTCCAGCGGCACGTCCACCCCTAACTTGTAGTTCAACTTGAGACGGCCGACCGCGGAGAGATCGTAACGCTCGGCATTGAAGAACAGGTTCTCGAACAGCACCAGGGCGCTCTTCAGGGTCGGCGGATCGCCCGGACGCAAGCGGCGGTAGATCTCGATCAGCGCCTCGTCGGTCGAGCTGATCTTGTCGATCAGGATGGTGTCGCGGAAGCTGGAGGTGACGTGCAGGTTGTCGATGAAGAGCACCTGGAAGGTGTTGATCCCCTTGGCGACGATCTCCTCGAGCTTGGCGAGCGTCAGCTCTTCGTTGCACTCGACCAGGATCTCGCCGGTCGCCGGGTCGTAGATGTCGTGGGAAGCAACCTTGCCAACGACCTCCTCCTCGGTGATCGGGATCTCCTTGATGCCGTGCTCGGCCATCTTGCGGATCGCCGCCTTGGTGAACTTGCGGTTCGCCTTGAGGATCACCTCGCCGGTGGCGGGGTCAGTGATGTCGACCGCGGCCTTCTGGTTCGTGAGGAGCTCCGGGTCGGCGAGCTTGGTCATGCCGTTCTCGCCTACCCTGATCTCTTCCGACTTGTAGAAGTAGTTGATCAGGGCGTCGTTCGAGTAGCCGAGGCCCTTGAGGAGCACCGTGGCCGGCATCTTGCGCCGTCTGTCTATGCGGACATAAAGGATGTCTTTATGGTCAAATTCAAAGTCGAGCCACGAGCCGCGGTACGGGATGACGCGCGCGGAGTAGAGCACCTTGCCGCTTGAGTGGGTCTTTCCCTTGTCGTGATCGTAGAACACGCCCGGCGAGCGGTGCAGCTGGCTGACGATAACCCGCTCCGTGCCGTTTATGATAAAGGTCCCGTTATCGGTCATCAGCGGGATCTCGCCGAAATAGACCTCCTGCTCCTTGATGTCACGGATCGATCGGGTACCGGGGTCCTTCGCCACATCCCAGACAACCAGCCTCACCTTCACCTTCATCGGGGCCGCAAAGGTCATCCCGCGCTGGTGGCACTCTTCCACGTCGTACTTGGGCGCGCCAAGGGAGTACGAAACGTACTCGAGCGAGGCGGTGTCGCTGAAGTCCCTGATCGGGAAAACGCTACGGAAAACGGCTTCGAGGCCGGAATTTTTGCGTGCGTCTACTGGCGTATCGAGTTGGAGGAATCTCTTGTAGGAATTCTTTTGGATGTCGATGAGGTTCGGTATGTCGATGATCTTGTGGATCTTGGCGAAGTTCTTGCGCAACAGGGGGTTATTCGCGATTGAATAAGCCATATCTTCTCCTTTGGTGAACGCCTTGGAAGACCTTCACCCCCTTGAAATTCCTGCTGTAACAGTGCGGGCGGCGTGAGGGGTGTGAAGCGGCCTCAAACTAAAATAGAACAGCCAAGGCCGCAAAGAGCGACCTTGGCTTTGATAAAGATCGGTGCAGTTCTACTTACTTAACTTCAACTTCTGCGCCAGCCTCAACAAGCTGCTTCTGTGCGTCTGCAGCCTCGTCCTTGGAAACGCCAGTCTTGACCGGCTGCGGTGCGCCGTCGACCAGGTCCTTGGCTTCTTTCAGGCCGAGGGAGGTCAGGGCACGGACAACCTTGATGACGGCGATTTTGTTGGCGCCGCAGGACTTCAGGATGACGTCGAACTCGGTCTTCTCTTCAGCAGCCTCAGCAGCAACTGCCGGGCCTGCAGCAGCAACGGCAACCGGAGCAGCAGCGGAAACGCCGAATTTCTCTTCGAGCTCTTTCACGAGGTTGGCAAGTTCCAGAACGGACATGTTTTCGATGAAGCTGATTACTTCTTCTTTGGTGATAGCCATTTCTTATTCCTCCACAGAATATGTTAGATAGATAAAGTCAATTGCGAATGAGAACGTTAGTTGCCTTCTTTTTGGACCCTGATGGCGTCCAGGGCGCGCACGAAGCCACCCGGAACCGCTGCAAGGACGCGTACGAAGTTGCTCGTCGGTGCCTGCATGCTGCCCAGCATACGTGCCAGCAAGACTTCGCGGCTCGGCAGATCTGCCAGGGCCTGGATGTCTGCCACGTTGATGGTCTTGCCCGTCAACACGCCGGCCTTCAACGTGAACGGGTTCGTTGCTTCCTTGGCAAAGCGCGACAGCACCTTGGCCGCTGCGACGGGATCGTCGTAGCAAAGAGCGATTGCCGTGGGGCCCGCGTAGTAGGGGTTCAGCCCTTCCTTGTCGGTCCCTTTGGAAGCGATCTCGAGCAGGGTGTTCTTGACGACCTTGTACTCGGCGTTAGCCTTGCGCAGTTCGTTCCTGAGATCAGTTGCCTGACCGACGTTCATGCCGCGGAAATCCGCGAGAAAAACGGCCTTGGCCCTCAGGAGCTTGTCGTGCATCTCGGCAACAAGTTCTTGTTTGTTTTCCTTATTCAAGCGCCTTCCTCCTTTCTTTTGGTATACGGGTACGAAACCCCGCCAAAGTCAGGAAGTTGCGGAACATGCAATTTCCGTCAACATCTGCAAGTCTCGGTTGGCCGCCGGCCGGCGATTAAGCGCCCTACTAAACAGCTTTCGGGCACACCCACTGTCTTTGACTTTGGCTTTTGAAGCTTTATTTCAAGATCGCGCTGATTTCAGCGAGATCGATGTTGACGCCGGGGCCCATGGTGGAGGAGACCGAAATCTTCTTCATGTAGGTACCCTTGGCAGCGGCCGGCTTCGCCTTCTGCAGCGCCTCAACCAGTGCCACGATGTTCTGCTTGAGCGTTTCTGCCGGGAAGGAGACCTTGCCGACCGGGGCATGGACGATGCCTGCCTTCTCGACGCGGAACTCGACCTTGCCCGACTTGGACTCCTTGACGGCGCGGGCCAGGTCGAAGGTGACGGTGCCGACTTTCGGGTTGGGCATCAGGCCGCGGGGGCCGAGGAGCTTGCCGATCTTGCCGACCACGCCCATCATGTCCGGGGTGGCGATGGCGGTATCGAACTCGAACCAACCGCCCTGGATCTTGGCGACCAGGTCGTCAGCGCCGACGTGATCGGCACCGGCTTCGCGGGCTTCCCTTTCCTTCTCGCCCTTGGCGAAAACCAGGACGCGGACATCCTTGCCGAGACCGTTCGGGAGCACGACGGCGCCGCGCACCATCTGGTCGGCGTGGCGGGGATCGACGCCCAGCTTCACGACGAGGTCGACGGTCTCGTCGAACTTCGCGAATGCCGCGCTCTTCACCAGCTCCAGGCTTTCCGTGAGGGGATAGCTTTTGGTCCTGTCGACCTTGGCAAGAGCCTCTTTAAGCTTTTTTGTCGTAGACATTTCTAGTAACCCTCTCTTTACTTAAGCTATTTCAACGCCCATGCTGCGCGCGGTACCTTCGATGGTCTTCATGGCCGCCTCGATGCTCGCGGCATTGAGGTCAGGCATCTTCTTGGTGGCGATCTCGCGTACCTGCTCCTTGGTCAGCTTGCCGACCTTGGTCTTGTTCGGTACTGCGGAGCCGCTGGCGATGCCGAGCGCCTTCTTGATGAGGATCGGTGCCGGCGGGGTCTTGGTGATGAAGGTGAAGGACCTGTCGGCGTAGACGGTGATGACGACCGGGGTGATGGTCCCCTCGTCGCCTGCGGTCTTCGCGTTGAAAGCCTTGCAGAACTCCATGATGTTGACGCCGTGCTGACCGAGTGCGGGACCGATCGGAGGAGAAGGATTCGCCTTCCCTGCGGGTACCTGCAGTTTTATATAACCGGTAATCTTTTTGGCCATTTTCCTACTCCTTTGATCTTTCCTCTGAACTGCCTAAAGCTGCTATCGTCAACAGCGGGTCGCCCCTACTGCTTCTCTACCTGCATGAACTCGAGCTCGACCGGCGTGGCGCGGCCGAAGATGCTCACCATGACCTTCAGTTTCCCCTTGTCGGGCTTCACGTCCTCGACCACGCCCGAGAAGTTGAGGAACGGGCCGTCTATGACGCGCACCGTCTCGCCGACCTCGAAGAGGACCTTGGGGCGGGGCTTTTCGGCGCCCTCCTCCATCCTCTTGGTGATCTTGGCGACTTCCTCGTCGGGGATCGGGAACGGGTTGTTGCCTCCGACGAAACCGGTCACCTTGGCGGTCTCTTTGACCACGTGCCAGCTGTCGTCGTTCAATTCCATGTTGACCAGGATGTAGCCGGGGAAGAACTTCCTGGACGAGGTCTTCTTCTCCCCCTTTTTCAGTTCGACGACGGTCTCGCACGGGATCAGGATCTCGCCGAAGAACTCCTCCATCTCGAGGTTCTTGATGCGCTCGGCAAGCGAGAGCCTCACCTTGTTCTCGAAGCCGGAGTAGGTGTGTACGCCGTACCATTTATGTGCCATTTAGCAGTCCTCTAGCGGAGTATCGACTTGATGATCTTTGCAAGGACCACGTCGCAGGCGCCAAGATAAAGAGAGATGAGCACGATGATGACAACGACTACCTGAGCTGTAGAAATGGTCTCCTTGCGGGTCGGCCAGGTCACCTTGGCAAGCTCCGCCTGCACATCCTCAAAGAAACTCTTGGTTTTAGCGAGCACTTGTCACACCCCACTTGGTGAAGAGATTGGAAAAAAAATTGGCAGGCCAGGTAGGATTCGAACCTACAACACCCGGTTTTGGAGACCGGTGCTCTAGCCGTTAGAGCTACTGGCCTGCGGCGGAGGCTCCACGCTGTCGAGCGGGGAACCCCAAACTGTTACTATTTCGTTTCTTTGTGCGGCGTATGCTTGCGGCAGAAACGGCAGTACTTGCTGAACTCCAGTTTCTGGGGCGTGGTCTTCTTGTTCTTGGTGGTGGTATAGTTGCGCTGTTTGCACTCGGTGCAACCAAGGGTAATGATGTCTCTGGCCATTTCAATATCCTTTTAAAACTAGTTTCGCGAAGCGGCAAACCGAACTTCGCGTTCCGCCTCCGGCGGTGTGAACCGGAAGTGAAACGCGAAGGTCGAAAGGTGCCTTAAGCTATGATCGAACTTACCACGCCTGCGCCGACGGTGCGGCCACCTTCGCGGATTGCGAAGCGGAGACCCTCGTCCATGGCGATCGGGGTGATCAGGTTCACGGTGACCGCGACGTTG